>Ga0306922_10000831_pt1 | contig 26560 bp, 23 predicted proteins | sample sta12Cox44000082_FD_203758 | JGI IMG/M metagenome (GOLD analysis project Ga0306922, IMG submission 203758) | Lab enrichment of tropical soil microbial communities from Luquillo Experimental Forest, Puerto Rico - statoxic.12C.oxic.44.000.082 (v2)... | ecosystem: Environmental > Terrestrial >... | reverse complement strand
GCCAGAGCGCTCCATATGTCCAGTCCCGTCGTCCTGAGTACGATTGGGGCCGAAATGGAACCAACCACCCTCCCGCCACCCGAATCGGTCGCGGAAATGGGGCCCTCCGCCCGGCCCGGCCAGCCTATTGAGAGCCGCAAAACGCCGCTTCTGGTTCTCGTCGAGGGTTCTATACAACGGATCTGTGGCGTCCGCCAATTTCTTCAAGGCCGCCCCGGTATCGGAAAGGGATGTGGCGCGCTGCCGCAGGCGCTCTACGGGGTCGTCGGTGCGAGGCGCATTGCGCCGCGCGCTGATCCGGTCGAGCCGAAGCTTGCCGAGCTCGCGCGCGGCCTGCTCGAAGGCCGGCCAGTTCTTCTCCTGCTCGGGCGTCAGAGTAAGGCCAGCCTTGAGCGCAGCCAGGCGCGCCTCACCGAATGCCCGGAAATCCTCCATGCTGGGCTGCCACCGCTCTCGCCCCTCCTCGCGCCCGCGCTGCGCGTAAACCATCGACGTGCCCACAATGGCGAGGGCCGCCGTTCCCGCAACAATGGACTTCCACATAGGTTCCCTCCAGCAGTCGCGCCCTCTTTTGCCACCATAGTACAAATCGAAATGGCCGCCGGCAGCAAGTTAAAGTTATGTTAGACAAGAGTTCGTGACCGAATGTTACGACCCTGTCATGTTGGTCATGTTGCTGCCTATTTGTTCATCTCGCCGAGCACTTGCCGGTTACGCTCCCTTTACCCCACGTCAGTCGAGTGGATGCGGCGTCCCGCGATCAGCGGTTCCGACCTGTCCTTGCGGCGCCTGACCATGAGCTTGTTGAGCGCACCGAGATAGGCTTTGGCGGAGGCCACCAGCGTGTCGGGATCGGCGCCCTTGGCGGTCACCGCCCTGCCCTGTTCCGACAGCCGCACCGACACCTCGGCCTGCGCATCGGTGCCCTCGGTCACCGCGTGCACCTGATAGAGCTCCAGCACTGCCTCATGCGGGATCAGCGCCTTGATGGCGTTGAAGGTTGCGTCGACCGGCCCGTTTCCGGTCGACTGCACGGTGTGGTGGCGGCCCTCGATGTCGAGCGTGGCGGTGGCCGATTGCGGCCCCATGGTGCCCGCGATCACGGTGAGGCTGACCAGCTTCACGCGATCCTGCGCGTGCGCGATCTCCTCGTCGACCAGCGCCTCGATGTCTTCATCGTAGATGTGCTTCTTGCGGTCGGCGAGCGCCTTGAACCTGACGAATGCATCCTCGCTCTGGTTTCCGGAGAGATGGTAGCCGAGCTCCTCGAGCTTGTGGACGAAGGCGTGACGGCCGGAGTGCTTGCCCATGACCAGCGAGCTCTGCTTCACGCCCACGCTCTCCGGCGTCATGATCTCGTAGGTCTGCGTATGCTTGAGCATGCCGTCCTGGTGGATCCCGGACTCATGCGCGAAAGCATTGCGGCCGACGATCGCCTTGTTGTACTGCACCGGGAACGAGGTGGCGGCCGCCACCAGCTTCGATGCGCGCGTGAGCATGGTGGCATCGACGCTGGTCCAGTACGGCAGCACATCGTTGCGCACCTTCATCGCCATGACCACTTCCTCGAGCGCGGCATTGCCGGCGCGCTCGCCGATGCCGTTGATGGTGCATTCGATCTGGCGAATGCCGGCGCGCACGCCGGCGAGCGAGTTGGCGACCGCCATGCCGAGGTCGTCGTGGCAATGGGCGGAGAAGCGCGCCTTGTCGGCGTTGGGCACGCGCTCGCGCAGCATCTTGATCAGCGCGAAATACTCCTCCGGCACCGTGTAGCCGACGGTATCGGGGATGTTGATGGTGGTGGCGCCGGCATTGATCGCGGCCTCGACGCAGCGGCAGAGAAAATCAGGCTCGGTACGCGTGCCATCCTCGCTCGACCACTCCACGTCGTCGGTATAGTTGCGCGCACGGGTGACCTGCGCGATCACCATCTCATACACCTCGTGCGGCTCCTTCTGGAGCTTGTATTTCATGTGCACTGGCGAGGTGGAGAGGAAGGTGTGAATGCGGCTGCGTTTAGCCGGCTTGATCGCTTCGGCACAACGATCGATGTCGCTGAAGGCCGCGCGCGAAAGCCCGCAAATAACCGCATTCCTGCTGCGCCTGGCGATCTCCTGCACGGCGGCGAAGTCGCCCTCGGAGGCGATCGGAAAACCGGCCTCGATGATGTCGACGCCCATCGCATCGAGCAGGTCCGCGACTTCGAGCTTCTCCTCATGTGTCATGGTCGCGCCCGGGCACTGCTCGCCGTCGCGCAAGGTGGTATCGAAGATGAGAACGTGGTCCTGCTCGGACTTCACTGCGGTGGACATGGGTCATGCTCCTTGATCGTCGGGGCGCCCCTGTTTCGGGCGCTGGCGGTGTCCTTGCGGGTCTCCCCTGAGCGCCCAGGCGCAAGCGCCCGGCCGGCTCTCAGGGGATCGTAAGGAGCAGGAGCCCGCCGAGAATGAGGACGGCGCGGGGCGTGCCTTGCGGCCCCCGGCTGATCGCGCAATCGTTAACGCGCGTCGGCATCAAACGCCCTCGTCGTCGATATGGCAGATTCGCGCCAAAACGCAAATCTGGCTCTCGGCTGGCAGACCTTGTAGCGGAACAACAGCCGCGTGCGCAAGCTGAAAACCGATGTTCCCGCGACGGCGGCCCGCCTCAGGCGCCGTCCGTGCGGGCTTCCTTCCAGACATGCCGCATAAAAGCAGTGACGTAGGGCGGCATCATGCGATCGAAATCGGCGGGACTGCGCACCACGCGAACGTCGGCGAGCTCCGGCTGCGCCTCGCGCGCGAGATACGCCAGAATGCGTGCACGCAGTGCCTGCGCCGTCTCCTGCGCACGCAGAACCCTTATCTGCGCCACGAGCATGCCCGCCAGCACCGTCGTCCAGCCCTTCTCCGCTTCGAGCTCGCAGGCATCAAGACCGGTTTCCTCGCGCATCTCGCGCTTGAGGTTGCCTGCAAGATCGACCCGCGCGCCATCAACGTCGCTTCGGTCAACGACTCCGGCGGGAAAGTAGATCCATCCGGCATGTGCGGTATGCGGCGCCATCACTCCGAGCACAAAGGCACCGTCGCTGCCGCGCAATGCGCCCATGGCAAAGCAGCTCTTCACCGCCGGATCGGGGAAGCCCCAATGCCGCCAGGCCAGCAGGCTCGCATAATCGGTCTCGAAATAAGCGCCATGGAATACTCCGTGCGCGATCGTATGCTCGTGCAGCAACAGCACCGGGCCGTTCCACAGCGCCGGCTTGGAGCATCGCAGGGCGGCAAAATGCGCTTCGATCTCGGCGCGGCGCTTTTGCGCGAACGGCCAGGGCCGCGGCGCAAAAATCAGATCGAGCCGCTCGACCGGCACGATCACGGTCTCGATCCCCTGATCCGGAGCTGCCGAAGCGTCCGCCATCAGCGCGTCAAAGCCCCTCGATCAGGCCCGCATTGATGAGCAGACGATTGAAGCGGCGTGCCTCGGCGCCATCGGCGCAGAAATAGAACAAACCATGGCAGCGTTCGAGGATCCTTTTCTGCTCGGCGAACGAGGCATCGAGCGGCAATCCTGCCGCCTCCAGAATGACCAGCGGCAGATGGGGGGCATCAAGCGTCGCGAGCGCGCTGGAAGCATCGGCGGGCTGAAAGTTCACCCCGTCGAGCGCGTAATAGGTGGTGAAATAACGTGGATCGTGCAGGGCAATGCGCTGCGCAAGGGCGGGCTGATCGAGCCCCGGCTCGAGGAATTGCTTCGCGAAAAACGGCTGGTGATCGCCAAACCGCACGAGCAGGAAATGCTGCGACGGAAATTCGCGCGCGAGCCGCTGCTTGAACCGGGTGTAGTCCTGCAGGCTTATCTGCTGCCGGCGCAGATATTCGTCGACGTCATGCGGATTGCCCGGATTCGTCCAGTCGACCAGGAGGTCGGGGCGGTAGCGATAGGTCCAGGGGAAATGGTTCATTGCGAGGTAGACGAAGACGAAGACCGGTCCCCTCTCCTGCTCCGTGCCGAGCACGTGCAGCGCCTGATCGTAGTAGAAGCTGTCGGTATCGGCGGATCCGACTCCCAATTGCCGGGCATCAAGGAAATGCTCGATCCCGGCGGCGGTCTGAAAGGCGCGCGCGCCTGCGAAAGCCCCGAACCAGGAATAGAGGCTGTACGTATTGTAGCCGCACCTTCGCAGAGCCTCCGGCAGTCCGCGCCTTACGTGACCGGCGGCGAGCCGGGTGACGGAGTCTGCAAAACGGCCGTAGGAGCGCACCGAGAGCCCGGTCAGCACGTTGTACTCGGTGTACCAGCTCGGGCCGCCGGCGCCCTCCACTAACAGAGAGCGCATCTTCCCGTCCGCCGATCGGAAGCGCTCCCGGTATCCCGGCGGCACGATGACGTTCGGCATCATGGTCGCATCGAAGCTCGATTCGTCGAAAACCATGATGATGTGCGGGGGCGCGTGGCGCGTTTCGCAGCTCGCGGCCCCGCCGGGCTGCAAGCGATCGGGTGTTGACGGGTCCGCCTCCAGTACGCCCCTCGTCAGAAGATCGACGGCCGCAACGGCGCCGGAACGGGCGAACTTCGAGACGTATTGATGCAGCACGAACTCGTCCTCGCGGTCGAGGGGGACGAGAAACGACAGCGCGGCAAGGGCAAGGAAACAGCAGACGCCTCCGGCAAGCGCAAGGCTGCGGCGAATTCGGAACGGATCGAGTTGCCAGAGCAGGACCAGAAGCGACATCACCAGCACACCGGCGACCGCGAGCTTCCAGGGGAGCCCCGGAATGTGAACCACGAGAAACCAGACGGTTGCGAGGTCGATGAGCATCACGTCGACGAACGTGGCGGTCATCATGGAAACGCCGTGCTTGAACTGCGAGAGCGCGCTCAGGGTGACGACGAGGGTGAGCGAGAGCGCCGCGGCGACCGACGGACGGCGCAGCAGGACCATCCAGAAAAAATTGAGAAACCCCCAAGTGAGCAGGAAAGCCACCCGCGCATGCCACTCGGTCTCGGACGAGAGCAGTATCGCAAGCGCCGGGAGATGGATGGCAGCCAGGGGCGCAAACCTTGTAAGCGCCCGCTCGCCGCCGGCCGCAAGGCCGGTCTCCGGTGATACCCCACGCAACATGGCCGATAGCCCGCCCTCGCAATGCCCCACGTCATAATTCTGTAATCAGGCTGTCATGGCAAGGCCCCGTGCAACTTGGGTCCGGTAGGTCGGGTTAGCGCGGTCTCGGCTTGGCATTGGATCCCAACCTTCGATCCGCGCGTAACCCGACAGCCCGTCCGCGCGTGATGCTGCACGAATGTCGGGTTACGCGCGGAATGAGCTATGGGTGCACAACTCGTGGTCCGGGGCCGCGCTAACCCGACCTACGCACGGTTCAGCCGCCGGCCGCTTTGCGAACAAAGCGATCCTCAAACGTCCTGGAGAGATCGACCTTGGCCGCCTTGAGCTCGGGGTCGAAGGCCGTAAGCATGTCGGCGCTCGACTGCATGCCGGCCGGCGCAACAAGGCCAGTCAGCGAATAGACCTGCTTGTTGGCCTTGACCGCCGCCAGGTAGAGCGCCTTGTCGCCCAGAAAATACTCCTCCGGCACCGTCGCGGCGATCGCGTCGGGCGTTGCTTTCTCGAGCCATTTGAGCGTCTTGTAGAAGGCGTTGACCAGCGCCTCGACGGTATTCGGATTGCTCTGCGCAAACTGATGCTTGAGATAGAGCACGGCTGCGGGGTTGGAGCCTCCGAAGATGGCGCGGGTCCCCTCCTCGGTCCGGCTGTCCGCGATGATCTTGATGTCGCCGTCCTGCTCAAGCCTGGTGATCATGGGATCTACGTTGGAAAGCGCGTCGATCTCGCCTCTTTTCATGGCGGCGACCGCGGAGGCGGCTGCGCCGACGCCAATGTAGGAAGCATCCGACGGCGCAAGTCCCGCCTTCGACATCAGATACATGACGAAAAAATGGGTTGAGGAGCCGGGCGCGGTGACTCCGATCTTGGTCCCCTTGAGGTCGGCTGCCGATTTGTAGGCCGGCGCCCTGTCCTTGCGCAGCCCGACGGCGATGCCGGGGAATCGCCCGAGCTCGATCACCGCCCTGATATCCTGGCCCTTGGCCTGCATGCGGATGGTATGCTCGTAGGCGCCGGTGACGACATCGACCGAGCCTCCCACCAGCGCCTGCAGCGACTGCGCCCCGCCGCGGAAGTCCTCGATGATGACATCGAGGCCCTGCTCCTTGAAATAGCCGAGCCGCTCGCAAATGGTCAGCGGCAGATAGTAGAGCGCACTCTTGCCGCCCACCCCGAGCGTGAGCTGCTTCTTCTCGATCGCCTGTCCGCGCGCGCCGCCGGCAAGAGCAAGGATTAGGGCCAGCACAAGGAGCGAGAGCCTGGTGTGATTCATTGTTGTCTCCTGTTGGGGGACTTGGCTTTCAGGCTCGCGTTTCGGCGGTGATCGGCCGCCAGACCAGGAGACGCCGTTCGGCAATGGTGACCAGGGCGTCGATGGCGAGCACGAAGGCGGTCAGCACCACCATGCCGGCGAAAACCCCGGCAACATCGAATACGCCTTCGGCCTGCTGAATGACGTAGCCGAGGCCGGCCGCGGAGCCGAGATATTCGCCGACGACGGCACCGACCACGGCAAAGCCGACGGACGCATGCAAGGAGGAAAACATCCACGACAGCGCGGAGGGCCAGTAGACATGCCGCATGAGCTGATGCTCATCCATCCCGAGCATGCGCGCGTTGGCCAGCAGCGTGGGGCTGACCTCCCGCACGCCCTGGTAGACGTTGAAGAAAACGATGGGAAACACCAGCGTGACGCCGAGCGCGACCTTCGACCAGATGCCGAGCCCCAGCCAGAGCGCGAATATCGGCGCAAGCACGATCCGCGGCAGTGCGTTGGTCATTTTCACATAGGGATCGAAAACTTCCGCCACGGTGGGCCGCCGTGCAAACCAGAATCCGACTAAGATGCCTGCGATCGAGCCGATCAGGAAGGCAAGAATCGATTCAAGAAGCGTGATCCAGAGATGATGCCAGATCGTCCCCTCGATCAGCCATTTGACAATGCGCCGCCCCACATCCGAGGGGGTCGAGAAGAAGAACGGCGGCAGCAGCGTAACGCCGGCAATCTGGATGGTGGTGAGCGCGTGCCAGAGCAGCACCGCGACCACCGCGACCAGAATCTGCAGTGACAGGAGGCCGGGGCGGGACACGCCAACACTCGGGCGCTCAGTCGCGCTGGCTCATGTTCCGCCCATTCGGCAAGATGCCTTCACGGCTTGGAGAACGTACCGATGATGCCGGTCGCGCCTTTGGCATGGCCGTCCAGCGCCTTCATGAGTTCGTCCCGCGTCATGCCGGCTTGCAATGCCGTCGGCTCGAGATCGGTTGCGATCAGCGTGAAGGTATAGTGGTGCGGTGCTCCTGCCGGCGTACAGGGCCCGAAATAATGCGCAAGACCCGGGGTGCTCTTGCCTCCGACATACTTGTCCGTCTGCACGCTGGTCTCGCCCTCGGCAAAGCCGGTAACCGACGCCGAAATGCCGTACGCCACCCAATGCACCACGCCCAGGCCACCGCGCCCCTCCGGGTCGTACATGATGAGCGCGTAGCTCTTGGTTCCGGCCGGCGGGTTCGACCAGGACAAGGCGGGCGAGACGTTCTCGCCGACGCAGTTCGGATTCTGCTTGTTATTGCCGGCCATCTTGGTGGCGAGCCGCTCGCCGTCCTTGAACGATGACGAGCTGATCGTGAAAGCGCCCTGCGCGTTGGCATTCGGGCCGCCGCAGCAAGCAAACGCCAGCGCGATCACGCCGGCCACAGCAGGATTGCACTTTACCAACATGACGTCTCCTCCATTGGGGCTGTCGCAAGCGAGTGTAGACGGCCTCGCAAGAGCAAAGCAATCATCCGCCGCCGCTTTGCGCGTAGCCCTTGAGCACCTCGGCCTTCAGCACTCCCCAGATCTTGCGATACAGCTCCTGGAATGCGCGATCGGTCCTGATCTCGGAGATATCGCGCGGGCGCGACAGCGTGACGCGCCATTCGTTGATGATATGCGCGGCCGGCCCCGCCGACATGACAACCACCCGGTCGGACAACGCTATGGCCTCTTCAAGATCGTGGGTGACGAACAGCACCGCCTTGCGCTCCGCGCTCCAAAGCTCGAGCAAAAGGCTGCCCATGATCTGCCGGGTCTGCGCATCGAGCGGTCCGAACGGCTCGTCCATCAGCAAAATCTTCGGGCCGCGGATGAGAACCTGCACGAGGCCGACACGCTTTCGCTGACCGCCCGAGAGCATGTGCGGATAGCGGCCGCAGAACTCTGCGAGTCCCACGCGGCCGAGCCAGCCTTGTGCGCGCGCGCGCGCCTGCCTGCGATCGATACCCGCGGTTTGCAGACCAACCGCGACGTTGTCGAGCGCATTCTTCCACGGGAACAGGGACTCGGCCTGGAACAGATAACCGGCCTGCCGATTGAGGCCAGCGAGCCGCTTGCCGAAAACGTCGACGTAACCGGCCGACGGCGCAATCAACCCGGCCGCGACGTTGAGCAAGGTCGATTTGCCGCAGCCGGTGGGCCCGACGATGGCGACGAACTCACCGTCGGCCACCGAAAGCGAGGTGTTGCCGACGGCGGGATAGGCCGTACCATCGGCGAGGCGGAAGCTCACGGCGACATCATGCAAGCCGATCGCCGGGTCTTGCGCGTGCGCCTCAACGGTGGTGAGCAAGCCCGGCCAACCGGATGCACTTAGTTTCGGCTGCGATCCACCAGCGCCCTTTGCTTGATCCACGGCATCATGGCCCGCAGCTTGGCGCCGATCTCCTCGATCGGATGCGCCGCCATGCGGGCGCGCATGGCCTTGAACGAGGTCTGGTTGACGCGGTTTTCCAGCATCCAGTTGCGGGTGAAGATGCCGCTCTGGATGTCGGCGAGAATGCGCTTCATCTCGGCGCGGGTGGCCTCATTCACGACTCTCGGCCCCGAGACGTATTCTCCATACTCCGCCGTGTTGGACACCGAATAGTTCATGGTCGCGATGCCGCCCTCGTAGATGAGGTCGACGATCAGCTTCATCTCGTGCACGCACTCGAAATAGGCCATCTCGGGCGCGTAGCCGGCCTCCACCAGCGTCTCGTATCCCGCCTTCATCAGCTCCACCACTCCGCCGCAGAGCACCGTCTGCTCGCCGAACAGGTCGGTCTCGCATTCCTCGCGAAACGTGGTCTCGATGATGCCGGCGCGCCCGCCGCCGATGGCAGCCCCGTAGGACAGCGTGAGATCGTGGGCATTGCCCGATATGTCCCTGTGCACCGCCATCAGCACCGGAACTCCGGCGCCGCGCTGATACTCCGCGCGCACGGTGTGGCCGGGACCCTTCGGCGCGATCATCATCACATCGAGATCGGAGCGGGGCTCGATCAGGTTGAAATGGATGTTGAGCCCGTGCGCAAACATCAGCGCCGCGCCGTTCTTCATGTTGCCAGCGAGCTGGCCGCGATAGATGTCGGCCTGCAGCTCATCCGGCGTGAGCATCATCATCACGTCGGCCCATTTGGCGGCATCGGCGACTTCCATGACCTTGAGCTTCTCGCCTGCGGCCTTCTGCACGCCCTGCGAGCCTTTGCGCAGCGCCACCACGACGTCCTTGACGCCGGAATCGCGCAGGTTGAGCGCATGCGCGTGGCCCTGGCTGCCGTAGCCGATGATGGCGACCTTGCGGCCCTTGATCAGGTTGATATCGGCATCGCGATCGTAATAAACGCGCATGACGCTGTCCTCTCACTGGATTGTTACGATGCCACTTATGCCGCCTTGGCAGCGTACGGTTTTACCCTGATGCTTTTTGACTGTCTGCGAATCTGCGCGGCGTCATAGGCCGCTTGAATTCGCAACATGAGATCGACCTTGGGTCCAAACGCCTTTTCAATCCGAAGTGCAAGGTCTGGAGACAGTGCCGCCCTTTTATTGACAACAGCCGACAGAGTCGCGCGCCGAATGCCCAAAGCGCGAGCGGCTTCAGATATACTGATATTCAACGGCTCCAGCACCCCCCAGTAAAAGACTTCTCCGGGGTGGGAAGGGTTTCTCATCGACATTTGGCAACTTCCTCAGTGATAGTCCTCAAAATCAATTTCGCTTACCGACGAGCCCTGGACTCTGAACGTCAGTCGATGGTTGCGAGTAACCACCAGACTCCATGTACCTTTCCGATCTCCCTTGAGAGGATGAAGCCGCCATCCCGGAACCGTTTCGAGTTCCGAAATATTCTCGGCCTCCTCAATTGCTGTCAGCATAGCTCGCAGTTTTGCTTCGTGCTGACGAGCAACCCCACGCACCTGATCCCGCCACCAGAATCGTTCAAGGTCCTTGTGCCGAAAACCGGCGATGCGCATGATCGACGTACGGTATCAGCGTACATAGGTCAAATCAATTACATGTCCGACGGTCACATCCCCTCCGGGCCGCGCGCAATCGCCACAACGCCGGTGCGCGAAACCTCGACCAGGCCGAGCGGGAGCATGAGCGCGATGAAGCTCTCGATCTTGTCGCTGGCGCCCGTAATCTCGAACACGAAGCTCTCGGTCGAGGCGTCGATGACACGGGCGCGAAACGCATCGGCAAGCCGCAAGGCCTCCATGCGGTGCTCGCCCTTGCCGCGCACCTTGACCATGGCAAGCTCGCGCTCGAGGTGCGGCCCGGCCACCGTCATGTCGATCACGCGGTGCACCGGCACCAGCCGCTCGAGCTGGTTCTTGATCTGCTCGATCACCATCGGCGTGCCGCCCGTGACGATGGTGATGCGCGAGAGATGCCGCTCGTGCTCCGTCTCCGAAACGGTCAGCGAGTCGATATTGTAGCCGCGCCCGGAGAACAGCCCGATGACCCGCGCGAGCACCCCCGGCTCGTTGTCGACGAGCACCGACAAGGTATGCGTCTCGACCTGCTGCGATACGGTCGCGGCGGGATAATGGGTGGAAGTGGTGGTCACGCTCACACCATCACCTTGCCCTCCTCGGTGACCGCGTCATCCGGGCTCAGCGCCGAATCGCCGAGCAGGACCTCGTTGTGAGCGCGGCCCGAGGGGATCATCGGGAAGCAGTTCTCCGCCGGATCGACGACGCAGTCGAAGATCACTGCCTTGTTCACCGCGATCATCTCCTTGATCGCGGCATCGAGATCGCCCGGCCGTTCGCAGCGGATGCCGACCGCGTGATAGGCCTCGGCGAGCTTCACGAAGTCCGGCAGCGCGTCCATGTAGCTCTCGGCATAGCGACCGCCGTGCAGGAGCTCCTGCCATTGGCGCACCATTCCCATGTACTTGTTGTTGAGAATGAAGATCTTGATCGGCAGGCGGTATTGGGCCGCAGTCGACATTTCCTGCATGGTCATGAGCACCGATGCCTCGCCGGCGATGTCGATGACCAAGGACCCGGGGTGGGCAAGCTGCACGCCCACCGCGGCCGGCAAACCGTAGCCCATGGTGCCGAGACCGCCCGAAGTCATCCAGCGATTGGGCTCCTCGAAACGGTAGAATTGCGCCGCCCACATCTGGTGCTGGCCCACTTCCGTCGTGATGTAGGTGTCGCGGCTCTTGGTCAGCTCATACAGGCGCTGGATCGCATATTGCGGCTTGATGACCTCATTCGAGCTCCGGTAGGCAAGCGACTTGCGTGCGCGCCACTTGTCGATCTGCTTCCACCACGTCGCCAGCGCGTGCTTGTCGGGCTCGCGCGCGGTCGAGCGCCACAACCGCACCATGTCCTCGAGCACATGGCCGCAGTCCCCGATGATCGGAAGATCGACCTTCACGTTCTTGTTGATCGAGGAGGGATCGATATCCACGTGGATCTTCTTCGAGCCCGGCGAGAAGGCGTCGAGCCGGCCCGTGATGCGGTCGTCGAAGCGCGCGCCGACGCAAATCATCAGGTCGCAGTCGTGCATCGCGAAATTGGCCTCGAGCGTGCCGTGCATGCCGAGCATGCCGATCCATTGCGGATCGGAGGCCGGAAAGGCGCCCAGCCCCATCAGGGTGGAGGTGATGGGAAAGCCGGTAAGCTTCACCAGCTCGCGCAGCAGCTGGCACGCCTCCGGACCGGAATTGACGACGCCGCCGCCAGTGTAGAACAGCGGACGCTTGGCGTGCTGCATCAGGCCGATCGCTGATTTGATGCGGTCCAGGTCACCCTTGACCTTCGGCCGATATCCGCGGTGCTGAAAATCCCTGGGCCGCGAGTATTTGCCTTTCGCGAACTGGATGTCCTTTGGGATATCGACAACCACCGGACCAGGCCGCCCGCTTTTTGCGATATGAAACGCCTCATGCAGCACGCGCGGGAGATCGGCGACGTTCTTGACCAGATAGTTGTGCTTGGTGCACGGCCGCGTGATGCCCACCGTGTCGCACTCCTGAAAGGCGTCGTTGCCGATGAGGTGCGTCGGCACCTGTCCGGTCAGGCAGACGATCGGTATGGAATCCATGAGCGCATCGGTGAGCCCGGTCACGGCATTGGTTGCACCGGGCCCGGACGTCACCAGCACGCAGCCGACCTTGCCGGTCGAGCGCGCATAGCCCTCCGCGGCGTGCACCGCGCCCTGCTCGTGCCGCACCAGGATGTGCTTGACCTTCTGCTGCTGGAACAGCGCGTCATAGATGGGAAGCACCGCGCCGCCCGGATAGCCGAAGATGTGCTCGACCCCTTGATCGGCCAGCGCGGCCATCACCATCTCGGCGCCGGTCATTTCTGTGCTCATATCTCTCGCTCCATGCTTTCGCCGGGTTCATTGGAATCAATTGGAATCAAAAAGGGCCGCAAGGGCCCTGATGCGCACCGCCTTTCGCCCGATGGCCTCAGCCATCGGCGGCGGCGCGCCTTCCTACAATCACGAGCCATCCAGCAATAAAATTGCGCATCGATTTCACATTGGGTTATTTCGTTGCGAGAATAGGGAAAAACATGGTTGGCGTCAAGGCAAAGGTTCAGGGCGCCCGCACATTGCCGCAGACGTGATCGCCAATGACGGCGCGCTACTTTTCAATTGATTGGGCGGCAGGCTGCAAGCCTATATGTCGTGCGTCAGATCAAGCAGGATCGATAATGCCATTCCTTCGCGAGCGGTCGGGGCGATGGTCGCCGGTGAAGATCGTCGCGTTTGCGGCAACGCTTTTTCCCGCGCTCTGGGTGGCCTACCAAGCCGCTACCGATGATCTCGGCCCCCGCCCGATCACCGAGGCCATTCACCAGATCGGCGAATGGACGCTGCGGTTGCTCCTGATCACGCTCGCCATCACGCCGGCGCAGCGTATCCTCAACTATCCGCGACTCAGTCTCGCGCGCCGTACGCTTGGCGTGGCCTGTGCGTTGTATGCCAGTCTGCACATCTCGTTGTATGTTCTCGATCAGCATTTCGATCTGATCAAGGTCGCAAGCGAGATCGTGCTGCGCGTCTACCTGCTGATCGGCGCGGTGGCATTGACCGGGCTGATTGCGCTTGCTGCCACTTCCACGGATGCCGCCGTCAGCAGGCTCGGCCCAGAGCGCTGGAAATCGCTCCATCGCCTGATCTACGCGATTGCGCTTCTGGCAACGGTGCATTTCTTCATGCAGTCCAAGCTCAACATCTACGAGCCGGTCCTGATGGCGGGGCTCCTCGCCTGGCTGCTTGGCTGCCGCGTCCTCATCTGGCGCACCGGCGAGCTCACGCCGCTCCACCTCCTGCTTCTTGCCGGCACGGCGGCGACGGCAACCGCGGCGGGCGAGGCAACGATCTACATGTTCACGAGCGGGGTTGACGCGCGTCGCGTGCTGCTTGCCAATCTCGACTTCGACATGGAAGTGCGGCCGGCCTGGTGGGTTCTCGCCGCCTGCCTGGCCATGGCTGCGGTGGGGTTCTGGCGTTACAAGCCCGCGCGACGGCGGGCGAGAACCCGCGCAATCTCGCCGGTTGCCGTAACGAGCGCATCCCAGATCCGATCCGGCAGTTGAGCAACCGCGGCGCATCCTGACGTCTCATCATGACCCTGGTGGCGACACTCATCGCAAGCCCCGCGTCACCGGGGCTTGCCGATGGCGCAATCGAGCGCGTGCAGAGCGCATTATCGTCCCGCCAGAAACCCGATTGGCTCGCTCCCGGCGTGGCCGCGGATGTTCCATTTGTCGCCGCGGACCACAGTCTGCATGCGGTTGCCGATCGCGCGCGGGCGGCGCTTGCCGGCGCGCCGATTGACGTGGTGGTGCAGCGCGCAGCCGCCCGGCGCAAGAAGCTCTTTCTCGCCGACATGGATTCCACCATGATCGGCCAAGAATGCATCGACGAGCTTGCCGAGCATGTCGGCATGAAGCGCCAGGTTTCCGCGATCACCGAGCGAGCGATGCGGGGGGAGATCGAATTCGAGCCGGCCCTGCGCGAGCGCGTCATGCTGCTCAAAGGACTTCCGGTGACGGCGGTTGACGAGGTGATAGACCGCCGCATCCGGCTCACGCCAGGCGCGCGGGCGCTGGTGGCGACCATGCGCCGCCACGGCGCCTATACGTGCCTGGTGACCGGAGGCTTCACGCTGTTCACCGAGCGGATCGCCCGCATGATCGGTTTTGACGAAAGCCGCGCCAACAGATTGGCAGTGGACGCCTCGGGGCGGTTGACCGGCGAAGTGGTCGCGCCGATCTTCGGGCGGGCCGCCAAGCTTGCAACTCTCATCGAGCTCAGGCGACGGCAGAACGTTGCCGACAATGAGACTCTCGTAGCGGGCGACGGCGCCAATGACATCCCGATGATCGAGGCGGCAGGGCTGGGCGTGGCGTATCATGCAAAGCCCAAGGTGGCTGCGGCGGCCGCAGCGCGTATCGATCATGGTGATCTGACCGCGCTGCTCTACGCGCAGGGCTATCGGCGCGACGAATTCGAGCCGGACAACGGGCGAGGGACGAGGGACGACGGATAAATCCGCCGTGGACGTCTGCTTACTGCAGTCTCAGCGCCACGAAGCGCAGCTCACCGTCGGGGCCTGCAACCAGCAGAAGCGCCGATTTGCGGCCGTCTTTGCGCAGCTTGTCGATCTTTGCCGAGAATTCATCGGCGCTTTCCACGGCCTCCTGCGCGATTTCGACAATGACGTCGCCGGGCGACAGCCGCTTGTCCGCCGCCGGCGAGCTTGCATCGATGCCGGTGATGACGATGCCTTTCACGCTGTCCTTGATCTTGTAGCGCTTGCGCAGATCGTCGGAAATATTGGCAAGCTCAATGCCGAGCGTCTTCTTGACGACCGTCTGCTCCCCAGCCCCCCCGCTCTTGGTATTGACCGCCGCCAGCTTCTCGCCGTCCTCGAGGCGGCCGAGCGTGACCGTTTTCGTTTCCTCCCGGCCCTTGCGGATCACAACCACCGGGGTCTGCTTGCCGACCGGCGTATCCGCCACGACCCGCGGCAGGTCGCGCATTTCCTTGATCTCCTTGCCGTCGAAATTGACGATCACATCGCCGGGCTCGATGCCGGCCGGCTTCGCCGGTCCCTTGTCGTCCACCCCGGCAACAAGCGCGCCGCGCGCCGGCTTGATGCTGAGGCTTTCGGCAATCTCGTCGGTGACCTGCTGGATACGAACGCCAAGCCAGCCGCGGCGCGTCTCACCGAACTGCTTGAGCTGGTCAATGACCGGCAGGGCGGTCTTGGACGGCACCGCAAAGCCAATGCCGATCGACCCACCCGATGGAGATATGATGGCGGTGTTGATGCCAATGACCTCGCCGTCGAGGTTGAACAAGGGTCCACCGGAATTGCCGCGGTTGATGGCGGCATCGGTCTGGATGTAATTGTCGTAGGGGCCTGAATTGATGTCGCGGTTGCGCGCCGAAACGATCCCGGCCGTAACGGTGCCGCCGAGGCTGAACGGGTTGCCTATCGCAACCACCCATTCGCCCAGACGCAGCCTGTCCGAGTCACCGAATTTCACCGCCGTCAGCGGCTTCTCGGGTTTGACGCGAAGCAGAGCGAGATCGGTCTTCTGATCCTTGCCAATGATCTCGGCCTTGAGCCGGGTTCCATCGTTGAAGATGACCGTCACCTCATCGGCTTCCGCGATCACGTGATTGTTGGTCACCACAATGCCCGACGGATCGATCACGAACCCCGACCCGAGCGAATTGACCCGGCGCGGGCTGTGCTCCCGGTTCTGCGGGTCGGGCTGGCCGCGCCGATTGAAGAAATCGCGGAACAACTCATCCAATTGCGGATCGTTCGGCAACTGCGGCATTGGCGCGTTGTGCGCCTCGACCTTCTGCGACGTTGAAATATTGACCACCGCGTCGATCACCTTCTCGGCGATGTCGGCGATGCCGTCAGGACCGCGCGCGGCATGGGAAGGGGACAGCGCCGGCAGCAACATCGCTGCCGCTGCGACCGTAGCCAGCGCAGGCCGGCGGGCCTGGACGACAAAACGAGCGAGAGTGCCGAGCATTGCAGTTTGGCTCCTGAACCGATGATGGCGGGACACTGCTCCCGTCCAGCCATGGACGCAAGCGCGATCTCAAGCGCAAGCTACCGTTGCGATTAGGGCGGAATCGGGACTTCGCGCACCTTTAACGAAATACCGAACGCGGCCCGCCATCTGTTGCGTGACGCGCGAATCAGCGCCTTAAGCTTCACCCTCGTACCAGCCAGATGACTACGAGACCAAGCACCGCGGACAGGATACCGGCGATGCGCAGCGAGGTTTCCGGGCTCTCAATTGCGGTTGCAGCCAGCCGCTTCGCGGCCGCCGGAAAGGCTGCGAAAAGGAGTCCCTCGATGACAAGCACAAGACCAATGGCAACAAGGAACTGGGCCATCTTCTTCGCGCAACCGCAGCCGTGACGGCAAAGCTCCGCTGTTACCTCGCAGGCGCGCCCGCAGCCGGCGCTTCGCCGGCAGCAGCGGGCCTGCTGCCGGTGGTCGCGGCGCCGTCGCGCGGCTTGCCTGCAGGATCGCCGAAGTAGCGGAAGAAATCCGAATCGGGCTTGAGCAGCATGCGGGTGTCATTGGCGCGCAGGCCGGCTTCGTAGGCTTGCATCGAGCGATAGAACGAGAAGAACTCGGGATCCTTTCCGAAGGCTTCCGCATAGATTCGGTTGCGCTCGGCATCGCCCTCGCCGCGCACCTGCTCGCCTTTCGACTGCGCTTCGGCGAGAAGCACGGTCACGTCGCGATCGGCTTTGGCGCGGATCTCCTGCGCCTCCTGGGTCCCTGCCGAACGGTAACCCTGTGCCTCGCGCTGGCGCTGCGTCTGCATGCGCTGATAGACCGCCTGACTGTTCTCGGCCGGCATGTCGGCGCGACGGATGCGCACGTCGACCACCGAGATGCCGAATGCCTCCGCCTCCTTTTGCAGCTGCTCGAGCACGCGCGCCATGAGCTGCTCGCGCTGGTCCTTCACCACCTGGATCAGCGTCGCCTCTGCGAGGACGCGGCGCAGCGCCGAGTTGAGCAGGCTGGAAAGGCGCGAATTGGCGCCTTCCACGCTGCCCACCGACTGGTAGAACTTCAGCGGATCCACGATGCGGTAGCGCGCGAACGCATCGACCACGAGCCGCTTCTGATCGGAGGCGAAGACTTCCTGCGGCGGGTTTTCCAGATCGAGAATGCGGTTATCGATGTAGATCACATTGTCGATCAGAGGAACCTTGTAGTTGAGCCCGGGCTTTGTGACCACCCGGATCGGCTGACCCAAGCGGACCACCAGCGCCTGGCGGGTCTGATAAACGGTGAACAGCGTGCCATAGGCGGCGATAAGCAGCACGATGACGAGGGCGGCAATCAGGCCTCCGAATACGCCAAGCTTCATCGCCCGCCTCCTGCTTGCGGCGCAGCCTGCGGGCGGCGCATGAGCTGGTCGAGCGGCAGATACGGAACGACACCGCCGGTGGCCGTGGAATCCACGATGACCTTGTCGGTGCCCCCGAACAGTCGTTCCATGGTTTCCAGATACATGCGCTGGCGCGTGACTTCCGGCGCCTTCTTGTATTCGTCGTAGATCTGGCGAAAGCGGGAGGAAGCGCCCGTCGCCTCGGCGACAGTCTGCTTGCGGTACGCTTCCGCGCTCTGCGTGATCTGTGCGGCGCGGCCTTTCGCCTCCGGAATGACCTTGTTGGCGTAAGTCTCCGCCTCGTTCTTCGCCCGCTCCTGGTCTATGCGCGCGGCCTGCACGTCACGAAACGCGTCGATCACCTGCGCGGGCGCATCGACCTTCTGCAATTGCACCTGCGTGATCTGGACGCCCGCGCCATATCGATCGAGCGTCGACTGCATCAGGTCGTGGACGGGAATTTCTATGTTCTGTCTGGCCAGTATCTCATCCAGCGTGGAACGGCCGATAACCTCGCGCATGGCACTCTCGGCGACCGCTTTCACAGTGCCTTCCGGCTGCTGGATGTTGAAGAGATACTCGCTCGCACCGTTAGGCTTGACCAGCCAAAACACCGAAAAATCCACATTGACGATGTTCTCGTCGCCGGTGAGCATCAGGCTTTCCTCCGGCACCTCGCGCGTCGTGGTGCCGCGCCGCAGATCCTCCACGTTCCGCAAGCCGATGTCGATGCGGTTGACGCGCGTGACCTTGGGCGTCAGCACCGATTCGATGGGATACGGCAAATGATAATTCAGGCCGGGCTTGACGTCGCGCACGTATTTGCCGAAGCGCAGCACCACGCCGAGCTCATCCGGCTCGACGCGGAAAAAACCGGACAGTCCCCAGATCGCGATGGCGGCAAGCGCAATCAGCGCGAGCCCCTTGCCGCCGAGATTGCCGCCGGGCAGCACGTTGCGCAGCTTGTCCTGGCTGCGGCGCAGAAATTCCTCAAGGTCGGGCGGTGAGGGTCCCGACTGCTGCGGCCCCGAACCCCACGGCCCCTTGCCTCCTCCTCCTCCGCCCGTTCCCCAGGGCCCGCCGCCCTGATTGCTCCACGGCATCGGCTGTCTCCTCGGCTTCGCCCCCGGCGCTTTGAGCCGCTTATAGGTGAGGCGTCATCCCGTTACAACGCGGCTCGCGCGCGGCACGACAACGCATGGGACCGGAAACTGGCGTTTACACCGCGACTTTCGCCCTGATGTGCGGGTGCGGATCATATCCTTCAAGAACGAAATCCTCGTACCGGAATGCCAGCAGATCGGTCACTTCCGGGTTGAGCAGCATCCTGGGAAGCCTGCGCGGGGGACGCGTGAGCTGCAGCCGCGCCTGTTCCAGATGATCGCGATACAGGTGGGCATCACCGAGCGTATGCACGAATTCGCCCGGCTCCAGCCGGGTGACTTGCGCGACCATCAGGGTGAGCAGGGCGTAAGAAGCGATATTGAAAGGTACTCCGAGGAAGACATCGGCGGAGCGCTGGTAGAGCTGGCACGAGAGCCGACCGCCGGCAACGTGGAACTGGAACAGGCAATGACAGGGCGGCAACGCCATCTTGTGGATTTCCGCCGGGTTCCAGGCGGTCACGATCAGGCGCCGCGAATCGGGATCGCGGCGGATCGCGGCAACTACGTTTGCAATCTGGTCGATGGTGCTGCCGTCCGGCGCCGGCCACGACCGCCACTGCCGACCGTAGACGGGGCCGAGCTCGCCGGTGGCGTTCGCCCACTCGTTCCAGATCGTGACACCGTGCTCGTTGAGGTATCCGACATTGGTATCGCCGGCCAGAAACCAGAGCAGCTCGTAAATGATCGATTTGAGATGAATCTTCTTGGTGGTTGTGAGCGGAAACCCTGCGCTGAGATCAAAGCGCATCTGATGCCCGAAGATCGACAGGGTACCGGTCCCGGTGCGGTCGCGCTTCGCGGTGCCGCAGGCAAGGATGCGTTCCATCAGCTCGTGGTACTGTTGCATGGCAGCGCGCAATTCAAAGCGGCCAAATAGCCGAATCAGCCGGAGTTTACCGTCCCTGCCGCAACTGATCACCCTCGCTGCAAGCCCGGATCGGCAGCGCGCCTACTCCTCGACAAAGACCTCGTCGCGGCGGCGGCGGATTTTGGGCAGCGCCGCAACGACGAGCAGAGTTATGGCCGTGATCAGCAGCCCGGATGATATCGGTTTGGTGAAAAACACAGTCGCGTCCCCGCGGGCGATCAGCATGGCGCGGCGCAAATTCTCCTCCATCAGCGGCCCCAGCACCAGGGCTAGCGTCAGCGGCGCCGGCTCGAAATCGTGCTTGACCAGCCAGAAGCCGACGACGCCGAACAGCGCCGAGATCATCACATCGGTCGGAGAGTTGTTGATGGAATAGATGCCGATGCAGCAGAACATGATGATGCAGGGATAGAGCAGGCGATACGGCACGCGCAGCAAGCTGACCCATACGCCCACGAGCGGCAGATTGATGACGATCAGCATCAGATTGCCGATCCACATCGATGCGATCATGCCCCAGAACAGCTCCGGCTGCTTGCTCATGACCTGCGGGCCCGGCACGATGCCATGAATGGTCATGGCACCAACCATGAGCGCCATCACGGCGTTCGGCGGGATGCCGAGCGTGAGCAGCGGGATGAACGATGTTTGCGCGCCGGCGTTGTTGGCGCTTTCCGGGGCCGCCACGCCTTCGATGGCACCACGCCCGAAGCGCGAGGGGTCCTTGGCGATCTTCTTTTCGAAGCCGTAGGCCGCAAACGAGGCGATCAACGCACCGCCGCCCGGCAGAATCCCGAGCAGCGAGCCGAGCGCGGTTCCGCGCGCGATTGCCCCCGACGAGTCGATCAGATCCTGGCGCGTGGGCATGAGCCCGGTGATCTTGGCCTGCACGATATCGCGGCTCTCGGCCGGCAATTCCAGATTGCGGATGATCTCGGCAAACCCGAACACACCCATGGCGATGTTGGCAAAGCCGATGCCGTCGGCGAGCTCGGCGATATCGAAGGTCATGCGTCCGGCACCGGTCTCGAGGTCGGATCCGACCATGGACAGGAGCAGACCGGTCAGCACCATGGCGACCGCCTTGAGCACCGAACCCTTGGCCAGCACCACCGCAAAGATGAGACCAAGCACCATAAGGGAGAAGTACTCGGCGGGACCGAACAGCAGGGCGAGCCCGGTGAGCGGCGCGCCGAGCGCGGCCACCAGCACGGTGGCTACGCAGCCGGCGAAGAAGGAGCCGATGGCCGCAATGGAAAGCGCGGGACCCGCGCGGCCTTGCCGCGCCATCTGATGGCCGTCAAGGCACGTGACCACGGAGGTCGCCTCGCCCGGAATATTGACCAGCACCGACGTGGTCGAACCGCCATATTGCGCGCCGTAATAGATGCCGGCGAGCATGATCAAGGCGCCGACCGGCGGCAGCCCGAATGTGATGGGCAGCAGCATCGCAATGGTGGCGATGGTTCCGATGCCGGGCAGGACGCCCACCAGCGTTCCGACCAGCGCACCGAGCAGACAGAACGCGATGTTGATAGGATGCGACGCGACGTGGAAACCCAGCCATAGATTTGAAAGAAGATCGGTCATGGCTCATTCCCCTCGGGTTAAAAGCGCGGCCAGAGCTGGAATGGCAGATTGAGAAGATAGACAAACAGCAGCACGCAAAAGAGCGTCATCGCCGCGGCCGCCAGCAGGCTTTCCACCCAGCGCATCTCGCTCGAGCCGAGGATCGAGATCATGAACGAGAGAAAGCTTGCGGGCACCAGCCCGAACGGCCGGATCATGGCGGCAAAGCACAGGATTGCGATAATGACGAGGCTGGGACCGCGGATCTTGTATTTTTCGATCGGCGGCCCCTCGGTGAAGACGCCCCCCAGCGCGACAATGGCGGAGACCGCCGCAAGAACAAAAGAGAAGAGCCTGGGCGCGGTGCCGGGGCCAAAGGCGAAACCCCGCTGGCCGGGCAAGTCGGCCGAAGCGATCAGCGCCAGAATGGTCAGATTGACAAGCGCCAGTCCGCCGTAAAAGTCGCGCGGACCGGCAACCGGCAGGAGGCCCCCCGCCACCGCAAATCCGATCAAGGCGACGAGAACCGCCATGAACCTGGGTATGGTGGTGTTGGGAGTGAACAGCGCGTACCCCAACAGTGCAAGGCCGAGAGCCGCGACGATCAATCCGCCGACCAGGTTGTGCGTGCGAATCTGGAATCCCGCGCCCTTCGGGGACGGCGTTACGCGCTCCGACATGTTCCCTCCTGGACGCCCGCAGTATGTGCCCTGAACCTGGCGCTCAGTTTGCACAAGCTTGATCCGTAGCACAATTCGAGGGCCGACGGGAAGCAATGCGGAGCGGCACGACCCATCCCATTACGCCGGGGAGGCCGGGTGCCGCTGCGGCAAAAATCCACAGGGGGGCGCGCAGGGCAAAATATGGTCGAGGTCGGGACCAGAGCAGGAGACGCCTGCGCCGAATTCGCAGCGACGCGGGCGCTTTTGCGGGACCTTTCAACGCAGCTCGCGCAGGCTTATATAAAGGGTGCCGGCGCGAGCCGGCTATGGCGATAAATGGCCGTCGCAATAAACCTATCGGACCCGGGGGCAGTACCCGGCGCCTCCACCAGCCAGGGAGCAGCTATCGGGGATCAGGAGTCAAAGGCCGCCGCCTTGATGCCTGATGCCGGATTGCTGACACTTTACGGGGGCGAAACAGGATCGACGAGGGCGTAAAGGGCGTGCTTTTGCTCGGCATGGTTCCGCCGTTATCGGGCCACACTCATAGTTGCCAACGACAACTATGCTCCGGTTGCCCAGGCCGCGTAACGCGGCTTGGAATGCCGAATCTAAAGTCCTGAGGTCTTAGCAGCTTCAGGCGGGGTTCGGAGGCACCTGGCAACAGAAGCCTCCACCTTCATGCATCATGATCGGACGTTTCTCCGACGCCGCCAAGGCATCCCACTAGTGTGGCGGTTCAGAAGTCCGCATCATTCTTGCAGCCAGTCCGAGATGCGGACTTCTGAACCAAAGGCACACTAGATCAATAAGTTGCTAGTGTCCTGCGATTCCGAAGTTCGCAAACGAGCGTGCCGCACAATCAAGCGAACTTCGGAATCGGGACACTAGGCGTTCACGCATGCGCGGGTTAACATTGCAATGCTTTGCGTCCCGACTTTGAGCGGATTTCCCTTCCATGCCCGTCGACCACATCCGCTACGACCTGCTTGCTCAGGACGCCTTGCGCGGGGTGGTGCGCACAGTGCTGGAAGATGCGGCCAAGAACGGCCTGCCCGGAGACCATCATTTCTACATCACCTTCGATACGCTCGCGGAGGGGGTGCAACTCTCCCCGCGCATGCTTTCACAATATCCGAAGGAAATGACGGTGGTGCTGCAGCATCAATTCTGGGATCTGGTGACATCGGAAACTGCATTCCAGGTGGGACTGTCCTTTGGCGGCATTCCTGAGCGTCTAACCGTTCCTTTCGCGGCGATACGGGCGTTTTTCGATCCGTCCGTGCAGTTCAGCCTGCAATTTGCGCACGCAGACGAGACTGCCGCCGAGGGACAGGACTCGGAGGCGGAAAATGCGCCTCCCATCGCCGAACGCAGCAAAAAGCGTCCGGCAGCGCAACACAGCGCGCGGGCGCCGTCAGGGCTGCCTGCGGTTCCCACCCCGGCCAATCCCAAATCGAACCATCCCGAGGGGACGCCCGCCGAGCAAGGCGATGCCGGAAAAGCAGCGCCGGCTGAGAAAAAGAGCGAAAAGCCCGAGAGCGGCGGGGAGGTCGTGCGGCTCGACCGCTTCCGAAAGAAATAGCCGACGCGCGCGCCGGCAGGCGGACTCGTTGCTAGCTTGGGGCAGGTGGCTCGTCATCGCCCGCGAATCTCCTGTCCCTCCCCGCAGGGGAGGGTGGCCGCACGCGGCCAAGTTTACGCAGGCTGCGTAAACTTGGCCGTGCTGCGTAGCAACGGCGTTCGGGTGGGGTGAATCTGGCCAGCGCCCCCACCCGGTCTCTCCCCCGATCAAGTCGGGGGTCGACCACCCTCCCCTTCGGGGAAGGATCCTCTTCCGGTTGGCTACCGAGTTGGTGCGGGAAAGCCACAACGGGAAGCTTTTAGCGTTTGCGGCCTCCAAATCCGGCCGGCCATGCTATGATTGGCTGCGCAAATGATCGGGGGATCATCCAATGTGGCTCGTTTGGTACGTCGCAACCATTGGCTCGCTCAGCGCCTTGAGCCTGTTGCCGATATTGACGCCCATGAAGCCGGATGAAGAGCAGGCGCCTTACGGCGACATGTAAGGGCATAAGGTTTCCGCTCGATAAGGCCCCGGCCGGAAGCCGGGCGCCGTTAGCCATTTTCCCGCATGACGACCCGCTTGGAACCCGGGTAATTACCCGCGTATGAACAATGCCGACCTGATTGTCGCGACGCTGAAGGCGAACCGGATTTCCCGCGGCTTCGGCATCCCGAGCGGCAACGTGCTCCCGCTCATGGAGGCCATGCGCAGCTGCGGGGTCGAGTTTGTGCTCACCGCCCATGAAGGTTCGGCCGGATTTGCCGCCGACGTCACCGCCCGCATGACCGGTGTTCCGGGGTTTTGCCTCGCAACATTGGGACCCGGCGCCACCAATCTCGCAACCGGCATTGGCGGCGCATGGCTCGACCGCTCAGCGATGATCGCGATCACCTGCAATCTCAACACCGATCAGCTCGGCCGCCGCATCCAGATGTGGATCGATCATCATGCGCTGTTCAAGCCGATCACCAAGGCAACGCTGTCCCTCAAGCGCGGCGCGATTGGCGAGACGCTTACCCACGCGATCGCTGTTTCGCTCAGCGAGCCGAAGGGCCCGGTGCACCTCGATCTGCCGGAAGACGTAGCGCTGACCGCGACCAACGAACCGGTGCCGATGCCGGCGCGCGCGGCACCGCTCGCCGCGCCGCGCGAGGCGGCGCTCGTGCGTGCGAGCGGGCTGATCGCATCGGCGAAGCGGCCGATCGCGGTCCTCGGCGCGACCGCCACGCGCGTTGGCAATCCGCAATTGCTTGTGCGATTTGTCGAGCGCCACAATCTGCCGTTCGCCACCACGACCATGGCCAAGGGCATGATCGATGAGGATCATCCGCTTTCGCTCGGCTGCATCGAGCGCGCGTGCCGCCAGGTGCAGCGCAAGTTCCTGGCCGGCGCCGATCTGATCATTGGTGTCGGCTACGACACCGTCGAAGTCGAGTACGAAGCCTGGATCGGCCAAACGCCGCTGCTCCAGATCGATATCGAGCCGGTCGACGTGGCCGCGTCGGTCAACCTCGTTCACGAGGTGACCGGCGATCTCGACTGCGCGTTGTTGCGGCTCGCCGAGCAGCCGGCTGCCGGCAACTTCTGGACCGCCGCAATGCTGTCCGAGCATCGCCGGAGCTTCCAAGCGCTGTTGCGTCCGCGGATGAGCTCCTTTGCGGCACACGCCGCAATCGACGCCGTGCGCCGCGCGTTGCCGCGCAGCGGAATTCTGTCCTTCGATGTCGGCGCGCATACGCACCAGATCGCCAGTCAGTGGACGGCGCATGCGCCCGGGACCTTCCACATCACCAACGGCTGGTCATCCATGGGCTTTGGGTTGCCGGGAGCGATTGCGGCCAAGCTTGCGCGCCCCGACTTGCCGGTGGTCTGCCTGCTGGGAGACGGCTGCTTCCAGATGACCTGCGGCGAGGTGGCAACCGCCAAGCGCCTGGGTATCGCCCTTCCGATCGTCGTGCTCGATGACCGGTGGTTGGCGCTCATCAAGGTCAAGCAGATACGACGGCAGTTGCCGATCTACGGCACCGAGCTGCAGGCAGAGGACTATCGCGAGCCGCCGTCGCATTATTTCGGCGTGCCGGCGACCGGAGCAAAGAGCGCCGAGGCGCTGGAACGCCTGGTCGCGCAGGCGCTCGGCGCCGGGGGACCGACAGTCATTGAAGCCGTAATCGACTCCGAGCACTATGTGGACACGGTCTACGATTGAGCAAAAGGGCGGCGCGCGTCGGCATCGCGCCCTATACCCTTGCCGCTACATGGCGGACGAGCGCGCGACCGCGATACCGGCAGGAAGCTTGAGCAGTTCGCGCGCGTTGCCGGCAAATATTCGCTCGCGCTCCGCAGTCGAGACCGGAAGTGCGTCGATCGCGCGGATGGTGCTGCGGATCAGGCCGCGTCCGCCCTCGCAGTCGAAGGGCGCGTCGGTCGCGAACAGGCATGACGACGTCCCGAAGAACGCATGGCCGCAACGAGTCGGCTCCGCCTCGCCGTTGAGCGCGGTGTCGGCATACAGCAACTTGTAATAATGCATGGGCGGTCTCTTGAGACCTTCGGCCGCCGGATTGTGCTGAGGCGTTCCGAAGAAGATCTGGCGAAACCCAAGGTTAACCTTGCCTGCGAAATAGGGAATCATGCCTCCCATATGATGGGTGATGATCTTCAGGGTCGGGAGCTCGTCGAATATTCTCGAATAGATCAGCCTGGTCATGCAGGCGGTGGTCTCGTAAGGCCAGCCGAAGCTGAACCAGATCTCCGCCTCGGATGCCTGCTCGCTGGCATAATCGGGAAAATCGGGCCCGCGCATCGGATGCACCCAGATCGGCAGATCATGCGCCGCCATGCGCCGGAAGATCGGGCGAAACTGCGGCGCGGAGAGCGGCTTGCCCGCGACATTGGTGAATAGCTGCACGCCGC
>Ga0306922_10000830_pt1 | contig 26565 bp, 23 predicted proteins | sample sta12Cox44000082_FD_203758 | JGI IMG/M metagenome (GOLD analysis project Ga0306922, IMG submission 203758) | Lab enrichment of tropical soil microbial communities from Luquillo Experimental Forest, Puerto Rico - statoxic.12C.oxic.44.000.082 (v2)... | ecosystem: Environmental > Terrestrial >... | reverse complement strand
ATCATCAACTTGAGCTCCATTGCCTGGGCCATTCCGTCCACCAACGTGCCTGTGTACGTTACGGCGAAAGCCGCGATCGTCGGCATGACCCGCACCCTGGCGCACGAGCTTCAGTATGGCGTCCACTCCCCATCAGACTCGCGTAGTAGGTGAGGTTGAGAACGCAGACGCTGACTCCCGCGATGACGAGGACATTCGCGGAAACATCTGGATAGACCAGCTTGTCGAGATAATGCAGCAAGAATCCGCCCTGATAGGGCTCGATTCCGGCCCGCTGTCCGAGCCAGTTTTCCAGCAGGGTTAAAGGACACGGCCACACAAGTTCAGTCAGAATTCCCCAAATCAGCGAGACCATGTGCAGCAGCCGCAAAACTGGCCGCGAGCGCGCCACAAATGCGCCGAAGACCACCCCCAGAATAAAGAGCAGATGAATGAACAGCACCAGCGTCGCAAGCGCCGAATAGACTTGCGTAATGATGACCGCCCCTGCCATACAGAGAAAAACTTTACGCGGCCCTTCACAACCGCCGGCCGCTACCGAATCGGCTCGGCTGCATCGACCATCAAAGACAGTGAAGCAAGGATTTCAGCAAACGAGGTGCGCCATGCCACAGGTTTCGGCTCAGGAGTTTGAGCGGCTGCCGTTGCGGGTTCACGCGTTCCTGGCCGGAGTGCCTCTGCACGATGTTTGGGCGATCGATCTGCCACATGCGCGCGCCGGAATCACGCTCCACGAGTTCTTGCGCGCCACGCGCAGCCGTCCCTGCTCCCCTTCAACGCTGGTACGCATGCTGGTCAGGATTCGTCTTTTCGTTGGACGAATCTTCGGTTGGGACCGGGAGCCGACTGCAACCGCAGCGGAGAGCTTCACGACGCGGCTGACAGCAACCGACCGCTTGAGGTCGCTCACGCCGGCGAGTACACAAGAGGGCCCCTTTCGCGTCGTGTACTGCTTCGAAAACGAGCAGCTCCTCGAGTTGGCCAACCGCACTGCTCATGCCGGTGCACTAAGCGCCCTGGTCGAAACCGCAAACGCCTACCGCTTCTACTTCGGTGTCTACGTGCGCCGTGTCAGCCGGTTTACGCCGGTCTACATGGCCGCGATCGACCCGTTTCGCAAACTCGTAGTGTACCCGTCGCTCTTGCGTAGTGTTCAAGCCAACTGGAACCAAGCGTTCCGCACAGGCTGATGGTGGTTGGGCTATCGAGCCTAATCCAAAAACTGCAGCCACACCCGATCCTTTAGCTGTTAGGAGACCCCTTTGGGCACGGCAAAGGCATAGGAGTGGAACAAAGCAATCGGAAGCCAAGCGTTTCTCACGCTGCTGTTTTTTCTTCCGCCTTCAGCTGCTTCAAAATCCCCTCAATCACCAGACAGCGCGACTGCAACTCGTGTTTAAACTCGCGGTGGTCGGTGCGTGCAATCTCGTGAATCAGGTTGGTGTACCGCTCCTCCAGGATTTCCAGCAGCAGGCGCGCTTCCTCTTCTTTTAACCGGAGTTCCATGGCGTCTGTCCTGTCAACATCAAAAGGCCGGTGCAGCGGCTGATACCGCTCACGTTCGCCTTCAACCCTAGTTTAAGCGCCCCGCTGGCCTGAGGTGCGCCAAATTCGGCACCTCCTGCCATTTTAGGCGCAGCGCGTAGCCCCACGGTCACCGTACTGATTGAAATGGATGGGTGGGCACTGATGTTCTTCGTTTGGCAATGAGTGGCCATTGCCGATCGTTGTCCGACCAATTCGCTCAGTTCCGTCACCACCCCAGTATCGGGTGCGCAATCGCCTGCCACCACGCCGGATTTGCCTTCCAGGCGTACACCGCAACACTCTGCAAGACGATCAGCGCAGGAAGCGCGTAAAGATATACCTTGTGCACGCGACCATCGACAATGAGATCGCGCATCACACCAAGCAGGATCAGACAATCCAAGCCGACATAGAAGATGCTGTGGTTGAACCAAAAATCAAATCGGCCGATAGCGGCGTCCATGAGTCCACAAGTAGCGATGAAGATGAGCCGGCGATGGTATTCTGGCCGCTTCTTCCAATAAATCGCGAGCGCAATGAGCGTGCCGAAGGCGATCATGTCGTAGAGCGGAATGGCCAAGAAGGCATCTGCATCTTTCTGGTGAAGCACGGCAGTATCAAAGCGGGCCATGACCACCGCGATGGTAAGACCCAGCGCAACCATGATCGTGGCGAGCCCAGCTCCAAACCAGCCAAGGGTTCGATGCACGCTCACCTTGTGCACGCGCACCAGTGCCGACTGAACCATAAAGAAAACGATCCACGTTGAGAATGCGGCGCCATGCATCCAGAGCAGCAACGGTCTAGGCGGGTTGGCGTGGAAGAGATTGTTATCGACCGTCTTGCTGAAACCCCACCCAACCAGCGCCGCAAACAGCAGCGACATACAGAAATAGAAGTAGCGGCTCAAAAACAATTTGCGCTGGGTAATCGCTCTCGTGGGTTTTTCAGCACGAACAGCCAGCTCCACATTGCCGGTTGTCATGAGGCTCTCGCTTTCCAATGCCCTGCCCTTGCGACTCTTGGTACTGCAGCCGCATCCCGTCGTCGCCGATCCGCACCTAATCGCTGGATGTTTATTGGGGACCTGGGAATTAGTTGCAATACATTAAGCCGACTGTGCTTCGGCAATGCAAGAAAAAAACGTATTGGCGATGGCAGATGAAAGCTGCAGCGCTCGGCCCAGCTCGCCTAGGTGGTCCCGCGCCCCGCACCAAGGTCTAAGGCTCTTTCCACTTCTGCGCCATCAATTCTCGAATTTAGAGGTAGATACCTAGACGGCGCTAGCGTTGCTGCCGTTGACTCTTGAGTGAGTGCTCAAGCACGTTCACACGCAGTGGCAGAAAGCGCCATGGCTCCTACGTGCTTGAGATCGACAACTCGACACTACTGCTTTGGGGTATTCGAAGCCGCAGATGTCTGAGGCGCAGCGTTGGCAGCAGACGGACTGGAATTTGCGTTGCTTGTCGGCGCTGCAGGTTTCTTCGGGGCGGATCTTTTCTTGGGCGCGGGTTTCTTCTCCAATTCGGCCTGGGCGAGTACAACCTGCTTTCGCGCCTCGGCGGTCGCGGCCTCTGCCAACTCTAACTTTTGCTGCTGATTCTTGAGTTCGGCTCGCAACTGCTTCAGCTCGAATTGTGTCGATGCCGTCAGGTCCTCCAGATTCGCGCCGAGATTTCGACGAACGGAACTCAAGGTGCGCAACTGCGCCGACAGGTTCTCGTATTGGCCTTTCTGACCAAAGACTCGCGTCGATTCCGTGACTGCGTCGAAGACATCGTAGAGAGCATTCACGTCGCGGTACAGTTTGAACTGAGCGTTAACGTCATTTGGCGTGGCCCGAGCCGCTTCGATGAGGCCGGGCAACGCTGCCGTCAGGTTGCGGCGCAAAGACTCGGCATTGGATTGAGCCGCATTCTTGGCGGCGCCGTTCGCCTTCCATTTGTCGATGTGGAGCGCAGCGATTTCTTGTGCTGACTCGGAAGCAAAGTTCTGGAGCCGCTCGAGGTCGGCCGTAAGAGATGCCGAATTGCCTGTCGGGGCATTGTCCGCCGAGTTGGCGGGCGACGCTTGCGGCGATTGGGCCCAAATGGCTGCGCAGAGTGCGATCAACAGCAGGACGTACGAAGCGAGTTTCATATTCATCCCCGGGACGCTCGTTGAGGACGAAATGGAGCAAGGGCAGTACTTAGTGTAACTCAACAGAGATGCTTTACTGCGCCGAAATTAAGTGGCGGCCTGATTCTGGAGGAGTGTCGCCCCAGGCCTCAGATTGCGCGTGCCACGCTCCGCACACAACTATAAATCGCAGGCTTGCTTCCTCCCTCATAGCCCTGTGGTCACGGCGAGTGCTGGATTAATTGAATCGCAGCATACGTGTTGTCATCTATTGCGTCAACTGTCCTTGGGCCCCTTGGGTCCCTCGGGTCCCCGCTGACTCCCTGGTATCTGGGAAAAACATCATGAGTATGGGCCTTGTGCTATTGCTGACCTTTCTGATTGGCCTAGTGTCGGGACTGCGGACTTTCACCGGTACAGCCGCGGTATGCTGGGCCGCATATCTGGGATGGATTAACCTCGCCGGCTCCCCGGTAGCATTCATGGGCTCCAAGTGGGCGCTGGGACTGTTCACCTTACTTGCGCTGGTCGAATACGTCATCGATCAACTACCCAGTACGCCAGCGCGCACTGTTGCGACGCAGTTCGGTGCGCGGTTAGTGCTGGGCATGCTTGCAGGCGCAACGCTCGCAATCGGTGGAGGAGCGTCCTGGCTGGTTGGCGTGATCTGCGCGGCCATCGGAGTGCTGGCCGGAACCTTCGGGGGCTATAGGGCGCGAGTTGGACTCGTCAACGCCTTGAAGGTACCTGATATTGCGGTTGCGATTCCCGAAGATCTGATTGCTATAGGCTTAGGCTTCTTCGCCGTTTCGCGATTCTGAATTAATCGCCGATGGGAACGCTAGTTTGCTTCCCTCTTAACTACTCTAGAATCTTCGGGGCGTTTTATGTCCACCAACCAGCACTATGACGCGATTGTCATCGGATCGGGACAGGCAGGCACGCCGCTCTGCACGGCATTGGCAGGAGTGGGGCTGCGCACTGCATTGATTGAGCGCGAACATGTCGGCGGAACCTGCATAAATGAAGGGTGTACTCCCACAAAGACCATGGTGGCCAGCGGACGCGTTGCCTACTTGGCCAGGCGTGGGCCCGATTACGGTGTACAGACCGGCGATGTTCGGATCGACATGCAACGGGTTCGGCAGCGCAAGCGCGAAATCGTGACGAGTTTTCGCTGTGGCAATCAGACGCAGATCGAGAACGCCAAAAACCTAGATCTAATCTTCGGTGAAGCCAGCTTTACCAGTCCAAAGTCTGTGACTGTCGCGTTGCGAACCGGCGAGAGCGTCGAATTCACTGCAGACCGCTTCTTCCTCAACCCTGGAGCACGCCCCGCTGTCCCCATGCTAGATGGACTGAACGACGTACCATTTCTCAACAGCACCTCAATCATGGAACTGGACGCGGTCCCCGAACACCTGATGATCCTCGGTGGCGGTTACGTCGGTCTGGAATTCGGGCAACTGTTTCGGCGCTTTGGCAGCAAGGTCACGATCATTCAAACGGATACGCAGTTGTTAGCGCGCGAAGATCCCGATGTCGCACAAGAGATCGCGAAAATCCTGGAAGAAGACGGCGTCTCGGTTCACTTGAGTGCACGTGCCAAGCGGGTCGCTCGTGATGGGAGCGGAATTCGTTTGGACGTTGAGAAGCCCAACGGCACGTTCTCGCTATTGGGCTCGCATCTTCTGGTGGCAACAGGACGCACCCCCAACAGCGACACACTGCACCTGGAAACCGCGGGAGTCAAGACGGACGACCATGGCTTTATCAAGGTGAACGAACGCCTGGAGACCACCGCACTCGGTATTTATGCCCTTGGCGACGTGAAAGGCGGCCCGGCATTCACACACATCTCCTACGACGACTTTCGCATCATTCGTACAAACGTCATCGAGAAAGGCAACGCAACCACGGAGGGCCGGATGGTACCGTACACGGTCTTCGTTGACCCGCAACTCGGGCGGATCGGCATCACCGAGAAGGAAGCACGGGTGCAGAAACGGAATTATCGCGTTGCCAAGATGCCGATGAGTAACGTGGCACGTGCTGTGGAAGTGGATGAAGCCCGTGGCTTCATGAAAGCTGTTGTGGACGCCGGCACCGGTCAGATTTTAGGCGCAGCCATACTGGGCATTGAGGGTGGGGAGATTATGGCTATGCTGGAGGTGGCCATGATGGGCCGGATTCCCTTCCCCGTTTTGCGCGAGGCCATTTTCGCGCATCCAACACTGGCGGAATCGCTCAACAATTTGTTTACTCATTTTGAGTGATAAAGAGTAAGTCGCCGCTGCATAAGCTATCGATAGGCAATGCCGTTTTCTTCCAGCCACTGCTTCGCGACCCGCTCGTATTCGGCCTCGCGGTAGCGGAACCAGGCCTGCTCAAGTTTGAATCGGCGTATCGCATCTTTGAATCGCCGAAATGCGCCTGCGCCGTGCACCGCCGATTCCAGCTCTTGACGACACTTGCACTGTTCCTGCTCGAGGGCGAAGTCCTGCATCATTCGCCACTCGTCGATGTGTACCCGATCCGGCAACTCGAGAATGCGATCGTCTTCCAAGGCACGCTTGATCTTCGGCAGCATCTCCTTCATCCATTCCGGGAATCGCTCCCACTCACCCCTCACGGCAAGGCTCGCTTCCTCCCTGTTAAAGGTGATTATTTCTCCTGTGTCCGGATCGAGATAGGAACTCAGCTCATCGCTTTGTAAATCGAGTGCCTCGACCACATCTCGCAAAGACACGACCACCATCTCCTCGTCCCCTTGGCGTGCAGGATTTTTACCTAGCGATGTTACTGCCAGTTGTCATACCTGAGCCACAAACTTCCACAGGCTTCAGGATGCCGGCGCGTCAGGGCATCGCCAGGTTTCCGTTGCAGATTGGCTCCAGGTGAGCATCTACAGGGGGACGCTCTGGTTCGTGGGGAACGAGATGGAAAGGACGGAACGGCTGCGGTCCACCGCGTTGACTGCGCCGAATTCGGATGACGCCTTCGTGTTAGCTCACGATGCTGTTCACCACCCACAAGCCAAAGCCGGTTCCTTCTCTGATTTCGTTGTGAACAACCCTTCGAAGAGGTTCGCGAGGTGCTCCCGGGGCATGCCGCAACCCGTATCTGCGATGGTGAGGAGCACTCCATTCAAGAGCAGGTTATCGATGACCTGCCGGAATCTCATCCGGATAACCTGGCACCGGGATGCCAAATGTAAGTTTCCGCTTCATCTCGATGCCGGCCCCCCACAATATCCCGCTGAAGATATCTAGCGACTGCTCGACCTATCCCGAGATTTACCAAGGCCAACCCCTGATCAGTAATTTCTCTGAGACGGAATCACGTCAAAATGCGCCATGGCGTATTTCTTCTGGGGAAAACTAAGTTTGAGAATCCTTAAGGAGCCAACAGCATTCTGCATCGGAGTCAACCATTTCGCATGCGGGCCTATGGTTTCCATGCTTGAAGCACTACCATTTCACCGCGTTTATTGACGAGTGAGTGTATTCTTATTGGTTTGACCGGAGCGAAGCGCGAGAGCTCGCTGCTTCCATTCCGTCACATTGTCCGCCGCCGCCGCGGACCCCACGGAGATCACATGGCAACTAAGGCCGAAGCTGAAATCAATCCCACTGTTGAGATTCCTGCCCAGCTTTCCAGCGGCAACTTCGAGGCCGACCTCGCATTGGAATTTTTGCGGGTGGTGGAAGAGGCGGCGATTGCCTCGGCGAAAACCATGGGCCAGGGCGACCGCAAACGCGCCGACCAGATGGCAACTGAGTCCATGCGCTCGGTGATGGATTCGGTGCCTATGGATGGTACGATCGTCATCGGCGAAGGCGAACGCGATGAAGCGCCGATGCTATACATCGGCGAGCGCGTCGGCAAACACGATGGGGGCGACTACCCACAGGTCGATATTGCCGTCGATCCCCTTGAAGGCACGAATCTCTGTGCTAACGGCTTGCCCGGGGCCATTACCGTCTTAGCGGCGTCTGAGCACGGCGGCCTGCTGCACGCCCCTGATTGCTACATGGAGAAGATGGTAGTCGGCCCGTCCTGCAAAGGCATGGTCGATCTCGAAGCTCCTGTGGGGCACAACCTCGCAGTTATCGCGAAAGTGTTGGACCGCCGCGTTGAAGATCTGGTGATCGTGATTCTCGACCGACCGCGGCACGAGAGCCTTATCGCCGACGTGCGCAAGGCGGGGGCGCGCATTCGTCTGATCTCCGATGGAGACCTGTCGCCGGGAGTGGCGGCGGCTATGCTGGGTTCCGGCGTACACGCTGTGATGGGCGCGGGCGGCGCGCCGGAAGGCGTGATTACGGCGGCTGCCATTCGCTGTCTCAACGGATATATGGTGGGCCGCCTTACCGGATATACGCCGGAGCAGGCGGAGCGTATGCAGGACATGGGCATCAAGGATCCTAAGCGCATATACACCGCCGAAGAGCTGGCACCGGGAAAGAACATTGTGTTCGCCGCCACCGGCGTGACTGATGGACCGCTGCTGGAGGGTGTGCGCTTCTTCGGCGACGGCGTGAAAACAACGTCGCTGGTGATGAAGCTGCAGAGTCGCAAAGTGCGCTTCATCACCAGCATTCATGTCAGCAAGAGTCCGGACGCGAAGGTGCGGATGCCGTAGTTCCTTGCAGAAATCTCGTGCGGCCTGCGGAGGACTGCTTTATCGTTCGCACGTTCTTCTCCGTTCGCGACCGGCACGGTGGTCTTGCTCGGCGGCGGATTGCTGGAATAGCGAGATTGGCTCGACCGGGCGCCAAACGCTAACTCCTGCCATTCGCTCCGTATCCTTTTACGGGAAACTCGTTACGGGAAAGGCGATTTCCTGATCTCACCCTTGCCAACAGGAGTACACTCTGCTTAGAGCAATGTAGCTGCTCCATAAAGCGTTCCTTTTTAGAGGTAATCATGAACGTTCATTTCAGCTACAAGATTTGCAAAACCGCCGACCTCGAAAAGCAAGTCAAACAACAACTGGAAAAACTGGGAAAGTACCTGCAGGTATTTCGGCCTGAGCTGGTCCATGTTAAGGGGTTGGTCGAAGAGAGCTCCGGGCGCGAAGGTTTTGTCGTCTCACTCAATTTGCGGTTGCCTTCCGGCCAGATGGCCGCGCAGGAGAAGAGCACGGCGGCAGCGACGGCGATCAGAGCCGCGTTCGACGGCTTGACCGAACAACTGAAGCGTCATAAGCAGGTGCTACGCAGCAAGCACAAATGGGTGCGGCGCCGCGACACGGATCGCCGCGATGCCGAAATTACGTCATTCGAGAACACGATTGCAGCCGTTCGGCCCGCGACCGTTTCCGCTATGGATATTGCCGGCTATATTGATGTGAACCTGGCCGCCCTGCAGCGCTTTGTCGAGCGCCAGATCGCCTACCGCGAGAGCTTGGGTGAACTGTCTGCTGATCAGGTTGCACCCGAGGACGTAGTAGCTGAGGCGATCGCCACGGCTTTGAGTGATGAACTTGAGAAACCGGAGCGCATCAAGCTGGAACCCTGGCTGTATCGCTTGGCCGGCGAGGCCTTGGACCGTGTGGTGGCCGGCGATGTCGAACTGGGCACAGTATCGCTGGAGCGCCGTCACGGGGTGCAGAACGTCCAGGCCAGTGACGAAGCTCGTCTGCAATTCCATCAGCCCGATGACCGTCTGCTAGAGGAAGACACTATCGCCGACGGTCACGCCGACAACCCGGAGCAGTTGGCCGCGCGTCAGGAGCTGATCAAGCTGGTGCAGTTGGCATTGCGAGGCGCTGCGCGTTCGGACCGCGAAGCTTTCATCTTGTACGCAGTTGAGGGTTTTGGCGATGACGAGATAGCTGCCATCACGAATCACACACTGGAGGAGATACGGGCGTCCATCCGCAAGGCGCGCCAGCACCTGCAGCGCGCCTTGCCCATGAAAGACCTATTCAAAGAAAGGCCTGTGGAACTGACTCACAGCGCCTGAGGGAATTGGCTAAGGCATTCCCCCAGAGTTCTCGGTCACATCTCAAGTAGGAGAAGCGGAATGATCACTAGAGCTGACATTCAAGAGCTCGCTAACTTTCATTCGCTGGAAGGCTGCGGCGTGACGTTTTACTATCAGCCGACGATGCCAACCAACCGCTCGCACCGCGACGAAGCCATCCTGGTTAAAGACCTGGTCAATAGCGCCATCCGTGAAGCGGAGCGGAAAGGCAGCCGGCACAAAGGGGCCGGTCCCGATCTACAGCGCATTTCAGAAATGATTGATGCGCTGCGCAGCGACGGCCGTAAAGGCAAGGCCATCTTCGCCTGTGCCGGGCAGAATTTCTGGCGGGAGTTCGACCTGCCGCCACGTTTGCCCAAGACGAATCTCATTCTGAACCAGCGCTTTCACCTCAAGCCACTGGCTGCCATATTCGATGGCATGCAGCGCGCTTGCATTGCGCTGGTCGATCGCACCAAGGCCCGCGTGTTTGAGATGAGCAACGGCATGATTGTCGAGAAGCTCGACTTCATCAATGAGCTGACGCGCCGCGGTCGCAGCGATGGCTGGGGCGGGTACGACGCGGGGCATGTCGAACGCCGTGTCATGAACGAGACCTTGCAGCACTTCAAGGTCGTTTCCGACGCCATCGCTAGCCACTTCCTGAGCGGTGGCTGCGACAAGCTGCTCATCGGCTGCCACGACGAGATCTGGTCGGAGTTCGAGCCGCAATTGCACACTTACGTGCGGCAACGCCTGGCTGGGCGGTTCCGCATTGATCCAAAAGCCGCCACTGCCCCCGAAGTACACGACATCGCTCAGGCACTGCTACAGCAACACGAGGAGCAGCGCAAGCAGGCAATGATTACCGAAGTGATCGGCGAAGCTCACCGCAACGGACGCGGCGCGATTGGGCTGCGTCGCGTACTACGCTCGCTGGAAGCCGGAGAGGTCCAGACACTGATGATCGCATCGAGTTTCAATGCTCCTGGTGTGAAGTGCTATCACTGCGGGCACATGGACTTCCACATCGCGCCCGACTGCGTGATGTGCAGCAAGCCTAATACGAAGTTGGAGGATTTAGGTGACGCGATTGTTGGTCATGCCATTCGCCATAGCCTGGATCTGGTGTACATCGGCGACGACGAGCAGTTCGACAACATCGGCCGGATCGCGGCGCTGTTGCGCTTCCGTGCCGACCAGAGCACACCGGCGAAAGTTGCTGTCTGAAACCAGCAATGGGCGGCTTTGACCCCGTAACTCGATCGAGTTGCGGGGGCTTTTATTTGACAAGGATTTTTGCGCTGGCGAGGATCGGTGAACTCAACAGGAGAGAGGAGTTCGGGCCATGCAAATCCTGGTGGCGGGATCGCTGCAAGATGTTCCCCGCGAGCCTGAGCTGTGCCGGGAATTCATCGCCGCGCTTGGCAGCGAAATTGTTCGGCAAGGTCATGGGCTGCTCAATGGCTGCCGCGGCTCCCTGGACCAGGCAGTCGCCGCTGCCGCCCACGAGTGGCTGGTGAAGAATGGTGGGAACCCAAGAACCTCAATCATCGGATACTGCGCGAAAGGTTGCGCGCCGGAGCACAATTTCGGCAATATCCGGCGGTCTTCTCTTGTTGATTGGCAGATGAACCATCCCGAACTGAAGGTGCCGGAACAGATTCAACAGGCCGACGCCGCGGTATTCGTTAGTGGCCGGAATGGCACCTTCTGGGCTAAGAATTGGGCATTCTATGCCCGCAAACCGATTCTTGGCATTCCCCGCTTTGGCGGTGCCGGCGAAACCATCTACGACCAGGAGCTAGAGCGCTTGCAGATGGAGTCGCCGTCGTTGGCTCAGGATTACGAGACGCTGAACCAAGTCGGGAGAGAAATCTTGTCCTACGCACGCGAGATCGTGTCACTCGCCGAGCGATTGGCATCGCCGCGCACGGTATTCACGGTCATGTCGTTCAAGAAGGAGTTTCGCGATGTCTTCGTTTCTTGCAGGGAGGTGTGTAAAGAGTTCGATTTTCAAGCCGAGCGCACCGACGAGTCAGCGTCGCTGGAAAGGATTGTGGCCCGGGTTGAAAAAGGTATTAAGGAATCTGCCTTCGTAATTGCAGACGTCAGCGAGCCGAGCCCGAACGTGTTTTACGAGGTGGGCTACGCTCGTGGCTACGGCAAGAGCGTGATTATGACTGCAAAGAAGGGAACGGTGCTGGCCTTCGACGTGGCTGATATTCCAACCATCGAATGGGAAAACCAGGAGGAACTCAAAGACGGTCTGAACAAATGCATCTCCGGAATCAAAGGCAAATATAGACGCTGCTAACCGTCATTGCCGATGTCTGTCCAACACTTGATGCGACTGATCCTCACCATACCCTTGCTGTTGTCCGCGCTCCTCGCCCAAGCCCCGAAACCCATCCCGGCCGCCGACGCCACCCGCATCGTCGAGCTCTACCGCCTGGCGCCTCTCATCGACGACAAAATCTGGCTCGGCTGGAGCAAGATCCCTGCACCATTGCTTTTCGTCACCCACGACACTGAATACCTTACCCACTTTGAGAATCCGCCTAAGGAATTCCAGAAGGTCGGTGACAACCTCTACGCGCGCGCGCGCCAGTTTTCTCCCGATATGCAAGCGACGTTTCCGGCGTTTGGATTTCCACCCGTCATCGTGATCGGCGAGCCAACCAATACACAAAGCAAGACCAGCACTCCGTGGCTGTTCGTAGTCATGCACGAGCGCTTTCATCAATTGCAGTGGGCACAGCCGGGATACCTGAAAGCCATAGACGACCTGGGACTCGACCGCGGTGACAAAACCGGCATGTGGATGCTGAACTACCCGTTCCCATACGAGGAGCCTGAAATCGCAGCTTCATTCGCGCACCTTCGCGACACTCTGCTTGCGGCGCTGAGCGAGGTCGATCAGCAAAAGTTCGCGCCTCTGGCCAAGGCATACCTGAAAGAACGCAAGCAGTTCTTCGCACAGTTCCTGCCGGGCGATCGCAAGTACTTCAGCTTTCAGCTTTGGCAGGAAGGCGTTGCGCGCTACACGCAAATCAAAGCGGCAGAGGCGGCCGCCGACTATCAGCCCTCCGAAGCTTTCGCCGGGCTGCCCGACTACACTCCGTTTAGCGCGTACGCTCTCACAGCGCGCGCCCGCACACTGGACGAGCTGAAGCATATCGACATCGCGCAGGCCAGGCGAGAGGTCGTTTATTCCTTCGGCGCCGCGGAGTGCCTGCTGCTCGATCGACTCAATCCCAACTGGAAAGTGGAATACTTTCAGCACCTGATGACGACGGAGCCGCTGTTCCCTAAGGGGTAATGGCGTCAGTATTGTTTTCCCCGGTCATTGACTGGCCAATCAAAGGCCCATCGGGTACCTTACGTCCCCGCCTATCGAACAATAGAAATACGAGACAATTTCTTTTGTAAGAGAGAGCTCTTATGAATCAGCGTATTCCGCTTCGGCGGACGACTGTTTTGGCCGCTGTTGTAATCATGTTTGCAGTGACCGCAACCATGGTCGCGCAGACCCAGAAGGTTGAGGGCCTAATCAAAGCGCGCAGTGGCAGTGAGATGGTTGTGCAGACGAAGAACAACACCGACTTGGTGGTGATTTTGACCGACAGCACCGACGTGGCCCAATTGCAGGGAATGCTCAAGGCTCGCAATAAGAAGATGTCCATGGCTGCCTTGATCCCGAGTCTTGCTGTTCAGGTGGAGGGCACCTCCAACACTCAGAATCAACTGGTTGCCACGAAGGTCAGGTTTAAAGGCAACGATCTGGAACAGGCGCAGTCCATGGAAGCTGCGATGCACGAAACCAAGCTCACGAACCAACAGCAACAGGAAGAGTTGGCAAAGCAAAATGCTGAGCTGCAAGCGCACAAAGAGGCCCTTCAGGCCCAGCAAGCTCAAATCAACGCCAACAAGGCGGCTATTAACGAGGCCGTTGCCAAGTTTGGCCAGCTCGATGACTACTACATCTTCGGTGAAGTGACCGTTTACTTTGGCAACGGCAAAACCACGGTCGATCCGAAATATGTGCCACAATTGACGGAACTGGCTCAGAAAGCCGCAAAAATCAATGGATACATAATCGAAGTGAAGGGTTATGCCTCTTCGAGCGCGGCACGGCGATTAACCAGAAGCTGAGCGTTGACCGGGCCAATAATGTAACCACCATCCTCCTGCAACAGGGCAAGGTTCCTCTCACCAGAATGCTGGCTCCCGGTGCTATGGGCGAAAGTGAGCAAGTGAGTAACAGCAAGACCTCCGACAGTGAGGCTGAGAATCGTCGGGTCGTCGTGCGTGTTTTGCAGAACAAGGCCATCGCGGGAATCTAATTCGCCGAACCCCATCCCACCATCATTTTGGTGGGGTGGGTTTGTTTCTCGTCTGCCCTTCATCCAACTTTGTTCTTGCGGAGAGGCCCCTCGAGGTAGCTTCGACCAATCATTCGCACGCCTGGGCAAAATCAACATTTCTTTTGGCAGGCGCTCAAGTCCGCAGCCCCTTGCCTGAAGAAACCTCATTGTCGCATAAGGCAAACTCCACCAATCTCCATGCTATGCTGCCTATTCTCACGGAGACCCCATGAACTTTACTCGCCGCGATTTCCTTGCCACCGCCGCCGCTGCATCCGCTTCGCTTGCTCTTGATCTGAGCGCGCAAACTGCACCCGGCTATAAGCCCCCCGCTCCCGCACCAAAGCAGAAGTCACCTATCATCATTTGCGCGCACAATGGGTACGCCTACATTGACCGGGGCTACAAAGTCCTTAGCGAGGGTGGCGACACGCTCGACGCTGTCATGGCCGTCATCACCGGTCCGGAGGACGACCCGAACGATGACTCCGTCGGACTCGGCGGTCTGCCCAACGAAGAGTGCGTGGTCGAACTCGACGCCTGCTGCATGCATGGGCCCACGCGAATGGCGGGGTCGGTGGTCGGCGTGCATGACATCAAGAACGTTTCGCTGTTAGCGAAAACCGTAATGGAACACACCGGCCACGTGATGCTCGTGGGCGAAGGGGCGTCGCATTTCGGCAATCTCATGGGATTCCCCAAGGAAAACCTGCTCACCGAGCGCTCGCGCAAAACCTGGCAACTGTGGCGGGAGACGATGTCCTCCGACGACTGGTGGGGACCCGGCCTCGCCAGCCCAAATTTCAAGTTTCCTGACACAGGCGGTGACAATACTGAGCTTACGCCGCTGATCGAAAAGATGGAAAAGATGGCGGCGAAGATCGGCATCGCACCCGAGTTCCGCATGGCCGCCATTGAACGTGTGCTGAAGCCGCCAACCGGCACCATCAACTGCTCAGCGCTCAACACCCAAGGCGAAATGTCAGGCGCGACCACCACCAGCGGGTTGGCGTGGAAGATTCCCGGCCGCGCGGGCGACTCGCCGATCATCGGCGCTGGCTGTTATTGCGACCAGGACGTAGGCGCGGCTGGCGCCACCGGTAACGGCGAAGAGAACATCAAGGTTGTCGGAGCGCACACCATCGTGGAGAATATGCGCCACGGCATGTCTCCCGAAGAAGCCGGCATGGACGCGCTCAAGCGCATCGTGCGCAACTATAACGGCGACATGAAAAAGCTCAAGTACATGGATATGACGTACTACATTCTGCGGAATGACGGCGTTTACGCCTGCGTCTCTCTGTGGGAAGGTCCGCCCGACCATCGCCGGAACTTCGCTGTCATGGACGACAAGGGCAAGCGTTATGAGTTGGCGAAGCCGATGTTTCAGGGTGCGTCTTTGGGCTGGCCGCCGATGCCGGGTGGAAAGAAGCTAAAGCCGGAGCAGAAGTAGAAGTTACACCGCCACCGTTACCGTGGTCTCCGTCCGTGTGACCGGACGATACAGGGTGTCGCGCTCGAACGGCACGCGCCCCGCCTCGGTAATAAGGCGAATTAAATCCTGCCGCCGCAATCCTTGCGGCGTAGTCGCGCCGGCGTCGTGGTAGATCTTCTCTTCCACCACCGTGCCATCAATATCGTCGGCACCAAAGCGCAGCGAGATCTGGGCAATCTTCGGCGTCATCATCTGCCAGTACGACTTGATGTGCGGGAAGTTGTCGAGCACCAGCCGCGATACCGCAATCTGCTTCAGGTCGAGCATGCCGGTTGTCTTCGGCAGATGCCGAAGCGGGGTGTTGTCGGGATGGAACGCTAACGGAATGAACGTCTGGAAGCCGTATGTGTCATGCTGCAACGCGCGCAGTTTCAGCAGATGATCGACACGGTCTTCGTCGCTCTCGATGTGGCCGTAAAGCATGGTGGCGTTCGACTTCAGCCCGACTTCGTGCGCGGTGCGCGCGATAGCAAGCCAATCGTCGCCGTCGATCTTGTGGTCGCAGATGATGTGCCGCACACGATCAGAGAAAATCTCCGCTCCGCCGCCTGGCAGGGAATCCAGTCCCGCCCGCTTCAGCCTTAGCAGTACGTCGCGCGGCGTGCTCTTTCCAATGCGCGCAAAGAAGGCGATCTCAACCATGGTAAACGCTTTGAGGTGTACCTGCGGGAAGCGCTCTTTGAGACCGCTAATCAGGTCGAGGTAGTACTGGAAAGGCAAATCGGCATGAAGTCCGCCAACGATGTGAAACTCGGTCACCGCCTCGGTGTAGCCGGTAGCTGCAGTGTCCCAAACTTCCTGCAGCGCCATGGTGTATGCACCCGGCGCGTCTTTCTTGCGACCGAAAGCGCACAGGCGGCATGCCGCGACGCAGACATTGGTGTAATTGATATGCCGATTGACGTTGAAGTACGCCGTGTCACCGTGCATGCGCTCGCGCACGTGGTTGGCCAGCCATCCGATGGCGAGAATGTCGCCCGAGCGGTAGAGCGCCAGCGCGTCGGATTCCGACAACCGCTCCTGGGCCAGGACCTTGTCTGCAATGGGCCTCAGTTGCGGATCATCCGTACGGAATGGGTGCCGGAGCTTGGCGTCAGTGGGCTGCGCTATGGCGGACATCGTCTTCCATGATATCGCAAGGCCTCAACGAGATCACGGGCACTTGTGACAAGTGTACCCGGTCCGGTGCATCAATCGGCAAGACTCTTTAGAGTAATCGCCTCAAAATACTTCGGAACAATCACATTGGTATTGGGTGAAGTGCTTTGCACTTCATGAACGAATTGCTGCACCGCAGCGATCGCGGTTTCTTGCGAGGCATCGTACGGAAGCAGAAAGTTGTCCCAATGGGTTGGAATCACCAGCGGTGGGTTCCCCAACACGCGCATCAAGCGTGCGGTGTAGTCGTAGATCTCTTTGCGAGAAGCGGCTGCGCCTACCACCGCAACGTCAGGCTGCAGCCCGACGAGTTCACGCTCAAGGTAGTTCATTCCGCCGAACACGAGGATCCGATGGCCATCAATCCGAACCAGGTAGGCGAGCGTGCCTCCCTCGGGATGTATTTGTCGCAGCGTCAGTGGCGCTTTCAAATTGGATGGTGCGGTTTCCGAGCTGAAGTAGTGCTTGTGGTCCAGCGGACTGTGCAGGCTGGGAATTACTCTAACTGAGAATGAGCCGAAATCGTAGTCCTCGCCGCCACGAACCGTCATGAGCTGCGCCTCGGGAACGGCGAATGCGCGCATGACGTTTTCCGTGCTTTCGGTACCTATAACAGTCGCGTGCTTCTTCAGAGCGATCTGTGGCACGTCGAGAACGTGATCGTAGTGCGTGTGGGTCACCAGGACGTAGTCTGCTCGCCCGATGCGAGCATCGACGGCGCCTGGATCGGAAGTGGCAATGTCATCCCAACCGACTTTAGGGCGCTTGTCCCCAGGGGGTGCACTTCCCGAGCCTCCCGGTGGAGGTGGACCATTGATCCGCGACACGTACGGGTCGATGAGTATGGTCACAGCGCCGTCGCTGATCTCCCAGCCAGCTGTGCCTAGATAACGCAGAGTGACTGGAATTTGTGGCTTGGCAGCCGGATGCTCCTGACATGCAAGCACACCTGCACAGATCATCACCAACCCGGAGAGGATAAGCGCAGATCTCATAAACAGAAGCCTCCTGAGCCGCGCGCAGCGAGTTTAGCTTCGAGGTGGGACCGAAGCAACCGTGCGGTATCAGCTTTCAGCTTCCGCAAGGACGAAAGGCTCAACGGGCCAGCAAGAGGTCGGCGGCAACGAAGAACAGGAACCCCATCGAGATGAGGCCGTTCATAGTGAAGAATGCTGCGTTTACCCTGCTGAGGTCGTCGTGCTTTACTAAGGAGTGCTCGCAGATGAGCAACAGCGCGACGATCCCCGCACCAATCATTGCGATCTTGCCCAGACCGAACGCAGCAACCATCGCCGCGAGTAATAGCAGAGCAATCACGTGAAAGAGCCTTGCAATGATCAGCGCCTTTGAAATGCCGAACGCTTTCGGAACGGAAAACAGCTCAGATGTGCGGTCGAACTCGTAATCCTGGCAGCTATACAGGATGTCGAAGCCTGCTCCCCAGAACACCACGGCTCCAGTAAGCAACAGAATTCGCAGATCGAACGAGCCCCGCACCGCGATCCATGCCGCTGCAGGAGCGATGCCCATTGCGATTCCCAGCACTAGATGCGCCCATCGCGTGAAGCGCTTGGTAAACGAATAGAAGAAGACAATGGCCAGCGCAAGGGGCGAAAGTTTAAACGCCAGCGGGTTCAGATGCCGGGCTGCGAATACCAGTACCAGGGAAGCCACGACAACAAACCAAAAGACGAAACTCTTCGATAGCTTCCCGGCAGGTAGAGCGCGAATCTGCGTGCGTGGATTTTCGGCATCAATCTCGGCATCGACCAACCGGTTGAACGCCATCGCCGCCGACCGCGCAGCAACCAGGGCGACCACGATCCAGAACAAAACGTGGGGACTGGGAATGCCGCGCGCTGCCAGCACCGCACCCGTCAGGCCGAACGGAAGCGTGAGCACCGAGTGCTCCCACTTGATCATCTCCAGAGTCGTGCCCGTGTTGTGCAGAATGCTACGAAGAACGGCCACGTTTCGATTTTACCGTCTCGTTCGACTCGAGTGCCCCATCCTTTTGTCTTCCTTTGGCGAAAGGCTGGGTTCTGGCCGAACCTTGTACGCACTAATGGATTCAATAAGATGCTGATTCTATTAGAGGCTCCAAGGGCTGTAAGGGACCGTTCCCACATCTGCTAGCACAAATTAGCACAAAGTTTCTAGCTCACGGTTGAGTTTCAACCCGCGCTTTCGACCTAGTATCCGCTGTTACCGACGTCGCCAGTGTCTTGAACGCAGGGGGCGCCCGGATTAGTTGTGAGAAGTTTTTTCGCCAGTTAAGGTTACGAACCGCCTTGGGAAATGGAGAGCGCGTCTTGTAGCCTATTGAACCGAGATGATTACTTTCGCCCGGGCGTGACCTTCTTCGACGTAAGCGATCGCGTCGGCGGTTTGCGTCAACGGATAGCGTCGGTCGATCACAGAGGTTACTTTTCCGGCCTTGATCAGTCCGCCAAAAGTCGTCAGGTCGTCTCGATTGATGTTCGCAATGAAGAATTTGAATTTTGGCTCAAGAACGGCGGCCACCCGAATGCTTTCAGTAGTCGGGTGAATACCTTCCACATCTCCTTGGGAGCTCCGGTCATGATGCACTTGCCATTCGGGCTCAGAACGTGCCTCATCGACAACAACGAGCGGTTCCCGACGTTGTCGAGCAGCAGGTCGTAACGTCCGCTGTCCTGCGTGAAGTCCTCATGCGTATAGTCGATGACCCGGTCTGCGCCGAGGGAACGCACCAAGTCAACATTCTTCGCGCTGCAAACACCGGTTACGTTTGCCCCAAATGACTTCGCGATCTGAACGGCAAAGGTGCCGACCCCTCCCGCCGCGCCGTTAATCAACACCTTCTGCTCGGGCTGAAGGTGTCCTTTGTCGCGAAGCGCCTGCAAAGCAGTAAGCCCTGCAATTGGCACAGACGCCGCTTGCTCGAAGGTTACACCTTCCGGTTTCCGAGCCAATTTGGCTTCGGAAGCGCAGACGTATTCGGCAAAGGCACCTTTGCCAGCGCCGAACACGGCATCACCCGGCCTGAACTGCGCCACCATTCGGCCGACCGCGACTATCTCGCCAGCAACATCCACTCCGGGCCTTTCGGTTTTCATGCGCCAGTCCAGCGGATTGACGGACGCGGCGCGAACCCGCAAGACGATTTCGTTGTCCTTCGGAACGGGCTGTTGAAGGTCTTTTATTTCCAGGACCTTTCCCGATTTAACTTTCGTATAGACGGCGGCTTTCATTTGGACTGAGATGTTAAGCCTCGATCACCCCAGGGCTTTGTGCCCGGGGATCGCGGGTGTGACGCGCGTCACGAACGACGCCGTTGGTGATTATTGCCGTAGACAGCCCATTACACCACCAATCCCCGAAAAACCGGAAGCCCACCGGATCTTCTCGCAAGCTGCAGTGTTGAGCTACAATCCGTGAGGTCTGTAATGGCCTTGCCGCTCTACTGCAGTTCACATTTTCAGCGCAACGCGCCCAACGCTCGCCACCTCGCCTAGAAAGCGGTGAGCAGCATGTCGGCTGAAGCAAGCCGCCTCACAAAACTTCGGAGCGGTTCGCCCAAAGCGTCGTTCGGAAACGCTGGTTCCCTGGACCCGATCTTCAATCCCAAGACCGTCGCGATCATCGGCGAAGAGGACGCCGCCGTAGGCCAGCAAACCCTCTCGGCTTTTCTGAGCAGCGAATTCCGAGGTTCGACTTTTATCGTCCAGCCGGGGCAGTCCTCCGTACACGGCCACCCAACGTATCCGAGCCTTACTGAAGTGCCGTCCAAGGTAGACCTGGTGGTGGCAATCACGTCGCCCGAAGCAGGCCCCCCTCTCCTCGCCGCCTGTGTTGAGAGAGACATAAGAGGAGTCCTCCTCCTTTCGACCGGCTTCGGAAGAAGAGATACTCCCAGAGCCTCGGCAGCGGAACACATGCAGGCAGTGCTGCGCGGCTCCCGAACCCGGGTCATCGGTCCCAACGCGTTGGGAGTGATCAATCCTTCCATTGGCCTGAATGCTACAGCCGGCTTGCTGATGCCGATCGGCGGCACCGTGGCGTTTCTTACCGAGAGCGCCATCCTGGGCCGCGTGGTTCTGGATTGGAGCCTGAAGCAGCTTGTCGGCCTCCGTGTGTTCGCTTCCCTGGGCAGCATGCTGGATGTGAGCTGGGCTAACCTAATCGATTATTTCGGCTCCGACCCGGGCACGCGCACCATCGTCCTGCAGGTCAGCTCCATCGGGGACGCGCGTTCGTTCATTTCCGCGGCGCGCGAAGTGTCGCTCAATAAGCCCGTCATCGTGATCAAAGTCGGGCGCGGCGAGTGCTCGGTTCGCGCTGTCGGCTGGAAGTCGGACAATGTGCCCAGCGATGATGAGGTTCTCACTGCCGCCTTCGATCGAGTTGGCGTACTCCAGGTGGATACACTGGAAGACCTTTTTTATGCTGCCGATGCTCTCTCGAAGCAGCCGCGCCCTCAAGGTGGGCGCCTCATGGTGATCAGCAACGCCGACGGTCCCGGAATCTTCGCGGCTGATGCCGTCGTTCGTGCCGGCGTAGAACTCGCGCAACCTTCCGACGAAACTCGCCGGCAGCTTGAGCATTTGCTGCCGCAACCCGATGGTCTGGACGATGTCCTGGGAGAAAGCAGCCCGGAGAGCTACATCGGAGCGGTGGAGATAGCTGCCAAAGATCCAAACTGCGATGGACTGTTGCTCCTGATGGTGCCGTGGGCGCTTGCCGATCCGCAACGCACCGCCGAATTGCTGTTCGAGCTGCGAAATTCTGCCAAGCCGGTTTTGATCAGTTACCTGGGAAGCTCAGACATGCCCGCCGCCCAGGAGGTTCTGGTTCGCGCCTGGGTCCCGACCTTCGCTTCTCCGGGCGTGGCAGCGCGCGTCTTTCGCTACATGTGGCGGTACAGCTACGATCTCCAGGCTCTGTACGAAACACCAGTGCTTCATGCCGACGGCGACTGGACCGCGCCGCACTTCGCACAAAACCTGATCGCGCAGGCGCGCAAGGCGGGGAGGACCTCTCTCAGCCGCTTCGAGGCAGGACAGATTCTAGCGAAATACGGCATCCCCACGCTCGGGCATGGAATGTTTCGGTCCGCCGAGAGCAGCGGTCATCGGGCCAAACTGTGCTCGAAAATCGATCCGCAGTTCGGTGCCGTGTTGATGTTTGGCTCCGCCGATCGTGGCCCACATGCCTACGGCGATCTGGCAATCGGCCTGCCGCCGTTGAATGCGACACTCGCCCGCAGGATGCTTGAGCGTAGCAAGTTCTACGTGGCGCTCCTTCAGGAATCTAGCGCCGAGCGACTGCCGCTACTGGAAGACGCCTTGGTTCGATTCAGCCAGCTTGTGACCGAACAGCCCGGAATCAGGGATTTCGAAATCGATCCCTTGTTGATCTCGGGAGAGGAACTGGTGGCGGTTGGCTGTTGCTGCGCACTGCATGATTCCCATATCTCGGAAGACGAACTGCCGAGGCCCGCTATCCGGCCCTATCCCGTGCAATACGTTTCCTCCTGGACTATGAAGAACGGGCAAAATGTTACCATACGACCGATACGGGCTGAGGATGAGCCTCTGATGGTCAAGTTCCATGAGGGGCTTTCCGATCACACCATTTATCTGCGCTATTTTCAGCGGGAGAAGCTCAGCATCCGGACCTCGCATAAGCGGTTGTCGCGGGTTTGCTTCCTTGACTATGACCGCGAAATGGCATTACTGGCAGAACTTCGCGACCCCAAAACAGGAGAGTGCCGAATTATCGCAATCGCGACTTTGGTCAAGTTGCTGCCCAGGAACGACGGCGAAGTGGCCGTGCTCATCAGCGACGATTACCACCGACAGGGCTTGGGTAAGGAACTCATTCGCAGGCTAGTGGACTATGCACGCGATGAAGGATTGTGCCGGGTGGTCGCCGAGACGATGATTGAAAATACGGGGATGCGTGCGGTTTTTCAAAAGCTGGGGTTCCGCTTGTCGAACTTTGAAGAAGAAGAGCTTGTCAGCGCGACATTGATGCTGGAATAGCTCTCTAAACTCTTCCGAGGGCAAGTGTTAATTCAACTTTCGTCTCTTGCCTCAAGGGCCAATGCTGGCGCAGTTGAAAGGGCAACCGGAAGTAAGTGTTGAAATCAGCAGCCTATTACACCACCGAAAACCGCCGAACTACGAAAGCCGGCTGCTGCGATGCAGAGTCACAAGGGACTCCTTCCTTATGCGTTCTTTATTTCGTTATCGGCTACGCGTACACCCTCAGTCGCCCCACCTTCCATGAATCCCTGAAAGTTCAGGGAGGTGCCCTCGTTGCAGAAGTGGATATTGCCCTCCTGCACCCCCTCGACTCCTCGGATCGTGGTGTATTGGCCCAGAGTGTATTGCGAGTATGCCCCTAGTAAGTGCGGGTCAATGTTGCCGTCGGCGACGACCGCCAAGCCGTTGTACTGGGCGGTAATACCCGGCCAGACTGGTTCCCACATGGCCAGGGTATCGCTGACCAGCTGGCTCGGCGCCACGGAGGTGTCCTGGGTGAGTCCGTACTTGGTAGCCAGGTTTTGCCCATTCACTCCGCCCTGGAAGTTGACCATGATTCCCTGGGGAAGGCCCGCGCCACCCCATCCGTTCGGGGAGCCCGGCTGATAGGACGTGTTGTCCCAGTTGATGGCGGTGGTGTCACCGTAGAGTTCGCCATCGTAACCCAGAGTGTTCCAGTAACGGGTGTTGAACTGGACCAGCGTTTTTGTATTGTTGCCGAGGTTGTAATTGTTGATGGCATGCATCTTCAGCGACGAGAGGTTTGCCTTCGAGAGGTCCACGCTTCGCAGCGTGCTGAAGGGAATAGCCAGAACGACATGCTCAATGTTGGTGACCTCAGAAAGGGTCCCGGAGGAATTCTGGAATGTGCAGGTGTAGGTGCCATCGGAGTTGAGCACGACAGCGACTAACTTCTGGCCGAGTTGGATGGTGCCGGCGGGAAGCTCGTTGGCCATGCCTTGAATGACCTGATAGTTGCCTCCGTGGATGTGATACTTTTCGTCCGTGCCCGCCAGGTAGGGATAACCCGTCGGTTGAAACCCTCTTCCAGAACTCGCGCTGTCGAAGTAGCCAAGAACGTAAAGCAGGTTCAGAGCGGATTGTGTCTCTGGTGGGCCGCCGTATTCACTGATGACGTCCTGGTAGCAGAGTTTTCCGAACGGTGTGCTCATGCCGCCGGGGACATTTTGGTTGATCCAGTCCGGCACTGACGTGTTGTCCCAGGAAACGGCGGTTGGGTTGTTCTTGCAGTTGTAGCAGGGCGCAAAGGGCACTGCGAGGACGGCCTTGTTGAAGACGCTCCAGCCGAAGTTCTTCCAGTCGGCCGCGAGCTGCACCTGGGTGTAGTAAGCTCCGTTGAACCAGTACACGTCGACGGTGCCGGGCGGAAACGCAGGGACGGATTGGTTGGTGCTGGCAATGTCGAGCTGCAGACCGTAACGATTCGCGAGACCAATCATCTCGGAGTGTTCGGAGGAGACGTACTCGCCATGCAGTTCGACATACTCCCCATTGGCAAAAAAGGTTGGGCCTTGACCCGGAAGGCGCTGGTTAAAGTTGTAAAACGTGTCGATACGCCCGCCCACATGGTCATCCCATTCGTAGACGGTTGAGGCGCGGCCCCATTTCGTCCAGAGCCGATGGGCGCAGCGCAGGCCGGCGACGCCGCCTCCTACAATGACGACCTTTCCCAGCTTGCCAGCAGCCTGCATCCCGGAGGGCATAACGCTGGACGCGACGACCGCAGCGGCGGCCATCCCCGCGGTTTGGAGGAACTCCCGACGGGTTTCACGCGCCTTCATGGTGCGTTCTGCGCGCATTTCGGTGACTTCATCAACAGGGGCGCCGGTGAGGCGAGACTCTGTGCAGATGGCTTGCGCCTCGCGGAACATTTTCGTCAGATGAGAGCGATAGGATTTACCCACTGTTGCCTCCTCAGGTCCGCAGACCGTGAAATCCAGGCGAATCTACACACCTTCGCAACCTTGCAAGGACTAAGAAAACGACAAACTCTTTTGTGATTTCAAGAATGGACGTGAACAAACTCTGTTCGAAATGTCCGGTACTGCCCCCAACGTCGAGGGAGAAGCTATAAGCCTGCGCCCTCGCTGTCAAGCGAAAACCGAGCCGGAACCATTGGTGGCAAATTCGCAAATGTACGCACGAACATCGTGCGCGATGGATCCACAGTAGCGGCTAATGGGTTCGGTCATCAGATTAGTAGCAGTAAACGCCCCTGTGCTCGCACACCAAACCAGTTCGTGGATGGTCGGCTATACGGAAGTTAGGCAGCTGCTTGAAGCCTCTGGATGCCTGCAAGAAACACTGTATCTTTTCATACGTCTTCCCGTTACCGTCCCACCATGCCGCAGGAGCCGAACCCTTGACCTGTGCACTCTGGTTCCGTCCTCAATCTCACGTTCCGGGCCGCAGAACCCGCGCTCCATCTGCGCTCTGTTTGCTGGTCTACCACTGCTTTTCGTGGCCTTAGATGTCATCCGCTGACCTGCATGTTGTTGAATCTACGTTTAAGTGCGGATTCGATTCTTTACGCGCTATTTCGCCCACGTGGCACTTACCAGCGCGTCTAGCCGATCTTGCCGCCCCTTTACCCACTTCGCGTAATGCCGTTCGGTTGTGGTCACGCTCTTGTGACCGAGTAGTTTTGAGACGTGCTCCAGCGGCACGCCCTTCTGGAGCAAGTCCACGGCGAAGGTAGCGCGGAGTCTGTGGCTCACCATATTGCCTTTGCTGCGTATCCCCGCCGCGTCAAAGGCCGCTTTGATCTTCTCACCCATGTGCATTGCTTGCCGACTCCCGGAAGAATCCGTCTTCTTGTTCCAAAACACATACACGGGGTTGCCGTTGAGCGTTTCCTGTATGGCAAGGGCTACGTCTTTCGGAATCGGAATATAGAGGGCCGCGCCGGTCTTCGTGCGCTCCCGGATAATGCGGTAGATTCCCGCTTCCTCATTGATGCTCAAGTCTTCTCGCTTCAGTGTGGATGCGTCCCGAATGGCTAGACCGCTCCAACGCATGACCAAGATGAGGGTACGAATCTTGCCGGTCGCGTGCTCTAGCAGCTTGCTATACTCCGCGTCCGTGAGTGGTTCCGTCTCCGGTTCGTCCACCATGACAGGCGAGAGGCGCGGGATACGCTCAATCCATCCGGCGTCATAACAGAACCGGGCAAAAGTCTTCATCTCTTTTTGTACGAGAGCGCGGGTGTGCGTGGATGGGTAGAGGTCCTCCCACGTGGCACGGAAAGCCGTGAGATTCTCCACGGTGAGGGCTTGCTTGATCTCGAATAGTCCCCGGCCTTCTGAGAATTGCAAGAGCCGCTTGAGCCGCACCGTGTAGTGGCCTTGGATGCTTCGCCCTACACCTTGCGCCTTCTTGTTGGCTAGGAATGTCTCAATCGCGTGGGAGAGCAAGCGGCCTCCCGGCGCGGCCTCCACAACCGGGGGCTTGCCGGTGAGCTGAGCCACTAACGCGGTCTTGGCGTCCTCCGCCCCGGCCCACGATCTTGAGCCGGTCTTGCGGCGGAATTGCTCCCCTCCCATACTCCAGCGCAGATGCTTCTTGCATTGACACCGTTTGGAAAATTCATCTCCCGCGTACTTACAGTCCGCATTGTGGCGGACAAAGATTGTGATAAGTGGCGCGTCCATTTGTGCTTGCCTCCATTACTGCTAGCACAAATTTAGCACAGTCATAAACAGAGTTCAAGGTAAAGTGCTTAAAACATGAGGAAACTTTACTTTTCTGGTGGGTCCATGCCGAACCTCATCCGCTGCTGGGCGCCAGCGGAGCGCGCGCCCACCGTCGCTCCCACGCTGGGACAGTCACCGCTTCGGCCACCATGGCCGGCTTCACCGCCCAGCACACGATGCGCGTGCCA
>Ga0306922_10000825_pt1 | contig 26648 bp, 22 predicted proteins | sample sta12Cox44000082_FD_203758 | JGI IMG/M metagenome (GOLD analysis project Ga0306922, IMG submission 203758) | Lab enrichment of tropical soil microbial communities from Luquillo Experimental Forest, Puerto Rico - statoxic.12C.oxic.44.000.082 (v2)... | ecosystem: Environmental > Terrestrial >... | reverse complement strand
GTTCTCAACGGACCGACCGCAACCGGCAAACACTGTCCCGAGGGCTGGACACTCTATCCGCTTCCTGGACCACAATTGAAGAACGTGAAAGATCCGGGAAGCGCCGAGGCGAGCTACTACACCTGGATCGACCGGTTCGATACGTTTGGCCTGGGCCGCAATGTGCCAATTGCCATGGGCAACCTTAACGATTCCATATTCGCCCTGGTGGACGGTAAGATCGTCACCTTCCGCATTCCATACCCGAGCGGGTTCTTCCCTAAGAACGTGGATGGGCGCATTGACGATCCCAACGCCGGATGGAAAGGCAAGGGCTTATGGTCAACTTCCGGCACACGGACAATGTTTCATCTCGAGGGTGGGAAGCAAAATCGGCCAAAGGCCGCGCGTATTCAATTCCGCCCGAATCCGTTGGCGCGGTGAGAGGGCGAACCACAAAAACGCGAAGAAACAAAAAATCCGCCGGCGCAAGTGCGACCTTCCTTCTGAATCTTTTGCTTTATCCTTTTTTCGCCAGCATCGAAACCCGGGGTTATAAGTAGACCAGATGCACGCGAAAACCCGGACGCGTCTCTCCGAGGTCTTCTACCGGGAACGCTTTGCTGCTTCGCTCCCCACAAGAACCAGGCCAACTTTGTTTACGCCGCTTTCTGCCATGACGAGGTTACCATCGGGTGTCGACTTAATATTGCGCGACGCCTCCAGCGCGCCTGGAATGATCCAATTTTTTCGGTTTTGAGATCAAACCGGACCATCACGTTCGGCCGGATCGCCGACTCGACATACCAGATGGCGCCGTTGAGGTAGGTAATCCCGTTCAAGCCAAGATACTCGAGCGAAGGATGATCTCTGACCGACTGTCAACCGGACTCATAGCTATGCTAACGCCCGACGCGAACATCTCCCCAGTCGGCATTCTCTTGCGCCAAACGCCGGATCAGCACACGAATCTCCTCCGTGATCTTCGGTCGCCCGCTGCGCGGCCGTGAGCGCCAACGCCCCGTAGAGTCGGAACCCAGCGCAGGCTGGTCCAGAAAAGAAAGTCTGTCTAAGCCGGTTCAAGGTGGCCGCGGCCGTTTGCGCTTAAGCACCGCGACCTGCTGTCGGAGGGCGAGGACCTCAAACGCGGTATCACTCCGACTGCTAACGTGGTTTTTCGCAGGACAGGACAGGGCGTCGCAAGTTGCTGATTCCACGGCTCGATATGGTTTTTGGCTACGAACAGCCGGTCAAACGAAATGTCGGATGCGAGTTTTGGGTCTCACGTCCGCTCGTGCCGGAGAGCGGAGCAGGCATTCAGAATCCCCGGCGCGGCGAGGAGCGTAACTCGACCGGCGCATCGTCGTCTCCGCCGGACTCCAGCCCCGCTTTCCGCAGGATCCTCCGCAGCGCCGCTTCGCCGCCCGCGCCGCTCTGTTGCCCCACCACCCGGCCCTCACGGTTGATCAATACGTAAAGGGGAAAACTCTTCGCGGCGAACATCGCCGCCAGGTTGGTGTCCTCCATCAGTACGACCTTCGCTTTGCGCGGATTTCGCTCCAGAAACGCCTTCACGGTCTTCTTCGATTCCGCCACGTCTACGGCCAGCACCACCAGCCCATCCTTTTCGAATTCTTTCGCCAGATCATCGAGTGGCTCGGCATCGCTCCGGCAGTAAGGGCACCAGGTTGCCCAAAACTCCACGAGGACCACTTTGCCCAGCACCGACTGGTTGTTGAACGACTCGCCGGTCAGGGTCTTCGCCGAGAATCTCGGCGCGGCTTCCGAGTCGTCCAGCGCTAGCAAGAGACCGGAGATTCCTAACGCAGAACCGCCGACGGCAAGCGCCCTTCGGCGAGATAACCGTAAATCGATCCGCATGCCGGGAAATCTTAGCACGGCGCGACGCCGGCTGCATTCCCTACGCCGTGGTCATCGGGGTGCCTTTTCGCAATTGTCCCGGAGTTTCCAAAAACATCTTGCCGGCCGTGTAGGTTTTCTCCGGCCCCTCGCCGACCTTGGAGCGGATCTCTCCTTCCAGAACTTCGGCAACCAGGGTGCCGATGCGCGGCTGAGCTTTCACCCTGCGGCTACGACACCTCCACCGCCGTGACCGACCAGCCATTCAAAGTGACGTGCGGCAGGTCGTGCTCGAACACAACCGCCCCGCCACGCACGTTCTGGGCGTTCGATACTCAGGCTTACGCAAAAAAGGGCGCTGGCGCTTTCCAGCAGAACTCGTGACCAAACTGTGGGCAACATTTTGCGTCGATACCAGATCGCACCAGCGCCGGAGCGGAGTCGCGCGACCACCTGGAAGGAGTTCATCCGGTCGCACATGGACGTGCTCGCTGGCACAGACTTCTTCACGGTCGAAGTGCTGACCTGGCGAGGGCTCATCACGTACTACATGCTGTTCATCATCGAGATCGGCCGGTTCAGAAACTCCGCGACCTTGCAGTTGAGAACATGGTCCGAATCAAGATAGGCCTCGGTCACGTCCTGGTTAATCGGAATCCGAATCGCGTTCCCCGTCGTCCCGTGCTGGTAGTAGAAAAAGACGCCATCGGCTGCCTAAGCCGCATCTGTCGATCCGCCAGCAGAGGATCGGTTCGCGGCTACCAGCACGCCAGCGGAGGCGCCTACCGGAGTGGTGCCCGTGGGCCGCGCAATGAAGTCGCCGAGGTATGAAGGATCTGAACCCGGCACCCAGCGGGCACGTTTTGAAAGGTTTGGTTCCAGATCATAATCCGCATGGCCGTACGTTCCGGGCCGCGTGTCTACCCGGACAGATCCACGCTAAAATTCCCGGAGATCGCGTGGGGCGCGCCGGGATCTGAACATGGGCGGGCCAAGGCCGAACCGGCAAACAAACACACGATTGCGAATGACTGCTTAAGGCGTTTTGACATTTATTGGTTTTTGTCTCCTGTAAACTACCTGGCTCCGGGGGCAGGATTCGAACCCGCGAGCGCACAATGCACTCTCCGCTCGAGGAAGGCATCAACGGAGTGGTTTCGAACATGCCCGAATTTCAGAAGGCCTTCCCCTGCAAACCCGGCCAGCAGATGGTGCGAGCGCAGGCGTGCTGCGTGTGGTAAGCATTTGATATGGATCTCGACGCCAACTATTTTGTCCAGAACGCCTCCGAGTTGACGGCGTTGTACAATCCGCCGCGCGAGCGCTCGGTGCGAAAGCAGATGGATCACCTCGATGAGTATTCCCGCGCGTTCATTGCCGCATCCCCCCTGCTGATCATCGGAACGCAGGGGAGGCCGCCGGACGGCGTGGCCGACACATCGCCGCGAGGGGACGTTCCCGGCTTCGTCAGAGTGGTCGACGACCGGACCCTGCTGATTCCCGACCGGCCGGGCAATAATCGCCTCGACACGCTTCAGAACATCGTTGCCAATCCCGTTGTGGGATTGTTGTTTCTGGTGCCGGGGCTTCCGGAAACGTTTCGGGTGAATGGCGAGGCCGCCATCTCCCACGACCCGGCATTACTCGAATCGTTCGCGGTACAAGGTAAGCTGCCGCGCACAATCCTGGTGGTGAAGGTCAAGGAGGCGTTCATCCACTGCAGCCGCGCACTGGTTCGCGCCGACGTCTGGAACCCGGCCAAATTTGCTCAGGCCGGCGCGGTGCCGAGCTTCGGGACCATCCTGGCCGCTCACACCGGCGGTTTTGTGGATGCGAAGACTGTCGACGAAGAGAACAAGACCCGGACGCTACAGACCTTGTACTGAACGGGGCCGCTGATAAGCTGAGGAGTTGAATCCGGCAATCGTCTGCGAGCGCAGGGAATCCTGAGCCTGCGCTCGGCCTCGGCGATCAGCAGATGCTGGGCATTCGACTAGTCAGGATGCCACCGCGGCCACCATACAGGACCTTGTAGCGATGTGGCTCGCAGAGAAACGCTACCTTCTCGGGAAACTTGACCCTCAATCAGTTAGCCTCATATATCCGAAGGTCGGGCCCTTTCAGTCTTTTTGCCTAACGTATTCGACAACCAGTCCGGACCGCGCTTCCAGTCCGTCACCTTCGCCCTCTGGCTTGGCCCGGTCCAATACTTCCTTGCCGCCGTTAGAGCGCCCCTGAGGTCCTTGTGCTTGCCCTTCGTGGCATACTCCAGGACACCCAAGGCCGGGTCAACCATTGCCCTGAAACGGGCCGCAGCGGCTGCCTTGACCAGGGGCGTTGCACCACCGTGATACCGGCACACACTGCCGCCGGGAATTGCCGGTCGCGTGCAGCGGTTGCCAGTGGTCTTAATTGCCGTACACTGGCTTGCCTTGGCGTCCTGGTCTGCCATGGGGTTACCGTCGTCCTCCAGCGCTGCCTCTCTATTGATACCTGTGATTTTCAGCCCCGCCCAGGACTCACCACCTCTAATTCTGGACCTTCACCCCCCTTCCACTGCATCTTAATCGTGAGAATTATTCAAGAAAGCTGGTAAACCAAAAATGGAAACCAAAATGGAAACCAAGACAAACGTGGGAAGCGATGTACTACACTCCAGCAACCCCAGCAAGCTCTCCGCGGAGGAGATTGCAAAGGCCGTGGCTCGGCACAATCGACATCATCCGGGCACTAAAACGGCAGCCGCTTCCGGGAAGCCGCAAACCAGTGCTAAGAAGTGATTGTCGACTTCGGCGGATAAGCCCGATCGTGCCCGGGTTCTCAAGACCAGGCTGAAGCCCGACTCCAACGAAGTAAGAAGCGCTCGGCCCGGATAGCATTGTGGCCGGATGTACCCCAAGGCTTTCGGGCCATGGACCGCCGCGCGCTCAGCCCTCAACCGGCTCAGATCTCAATGATGCAAGCTGGGCATCCAGCCGCTCAATTTCCTTGATGAGATCCGCCCTCATCTTCTTCGAACGCTCTGCGATCTTCTCCCCATGGCTTCTGACAGTCTCTCCCCAAGTTTGGAAATCCCCGAGGTATTTCAGCTCTCTTTCAACGCTACGACTTGCGAGTTCGACTTCCCGCAATGAATCTGTTGTGTTCGCGGTGCTTTCGTTGTGGCGGATCGCAAGCACACGGGCCACCGCGTAGGCCGCCTTGGAGATACACGGCGCTCAACTGATTGTCGGCCATATGCTGCACCGACCTGTCTCCTCATCGGGAATTACTCATCCTTGCGCAAATTTTCTCTTCCGTGACCTCGTCGGTACCCCCGGTTTCACCCCAAGTGCTTCCGCCGAATCAGACTGGCATTTCTGACGAGCTGCGGCACGCCCTCGGGGCCACACTCCGTTCGGTGACTGTGTCGCTCATCGCAGGCGTTCCGAAAGGGAGGCCCTGATGAGCTTATTTCTGCTTAGCGATGATTTGATCCTTGATTTTGTCGTACGTGGCCTGCGGAACAATCTTTCGAGAGACCAACTGTGATTTGTTGGCGTAGGGGCGTCCGTCGATGATCTTCTTTGAGTACGCATCGCCGATCCCAGGGAGTGCTTTCAGCTGATCGGCGGAAGCGGAGTTGATGTCGATCAGGTCCGTGGATGGAGTGGTCTTTTTGACCTGCGCCTTTTTCGTTTCAGCGCCGGTCGTTTTCGGTGCTTGGGCGATTCCCAGCGGCAGGAAAATGCTCAGCACCAGTAGAAGAATCAGCCGGCAAGGTTTCATGGCTCTATTTTCCAACAGTACGAGACTCTTCGGCTTGCCTGCGATCGATGATGGGGACTCCGAGCAATGGCGGTAGGACGAAGAGCTGCACCATGGCTGGTCGGGCTCGAGAGTCGCCGATAACGCCAGCGCGTTGAATCGTCACAACGGTAGTTTGGCCGATTGGGTGAGCTGCGTGGGCGCAATTAGACGATAGCTGACTCTAATCAATCCCTCCTCCGCCGGTCTCCTCCCCTGCGCCTGTCCACCATGGACTTCGTGGCGTTATGATCGTCCAATGAAGTTGACTTATGTGATGAAGTTCGTGTCTAACATGGACGACGCCGTACAGTTCTTTCGCGACACGCTGGGGTTGCCCCTTAAATCCCAGTCTCCCGGTTGGAGCGAGTTCGCCACGGGCAGTACCGTCCTTGCTTTACATCCCTCATCGGAGCGAAATCCGCCGGGAACGGTGGAGTTGGGGTTTTCGGTGGACGATCTGCAGGTCTTCCATGCTGTCATGGCCGCCAAGGGTGTAAGATTTTCCATGCCGCCCAAGGAACAGAACTTTGGCTCACTGGCGGAGTTCCTCGACTCCGAAGGATCGGCTTGCAGCGTATCGCAAGAAAGGAATCGACCGTCTACGCCTATGGCCAAAAAAAGGACCGTGTCTGAGGCCTTTGGGAAAGCTGCCCGTGAAGCGGAAGGCGAGGTAAAACGCGCCATCGATTACATCGAGAGCAACATCGTTCCAAGGGCAAGGCGGGATGGAGAAAGCGTGTTGCGCCGGATCTCCGAGGAATTGAACCGCTGGGCGGATCGTCTCCAGGAGAAAGAGAAAACCAAATAGATCCGCTGATGGGCACATCGCGCCGCACATTCGCCGTAATCCCAGCGAAGCTGTGAGCTTGGCTGCTACTGCCCAAAAAATCGGGATGGGGGACGAAACATTTCGGCGTACACTTGATTTTTAGAGGTCCGGCTCGACAGGCCAGCGCAAAGCGCAATACGCCTCGATATAAATCAGCTTTCTTTCGAAGTAAGCATGGCTGTTCAATCCCGGCCGCTCGAAATCCAATTCTGGCCAATAGACCGGCTCGTCCTCTACGCACGCAATCCCCGAAAAAACGATGGTGCTGGGCGATGGAAACGGTTCCACCCAAAGACCAGCTTGCAACTGCAGATTTGGGAAGCGGAGTCAGCCCCAGGGATGGCTGGCTTCGCGACATGCGGGCCAATATCGATCTGCTCAGAGTCAGCCCCGGCTTCATCCGTTGAAGAAATGAGACGAAGAGTCCTCGAATCTGGTCTCTCCACGAAGCTTGAAGTACCCGACCCTCACCTCTACTTCCAGGCCCGGGAGGTCAATGCCTCCGGCTGGTCGGAATCGAGGAGGACCTCTCCTTCTATGAGGGAACCGGGGCAGGCCCGGACGTCGCCAAGGTAAAAGAAGCCCTCGAGAACGAGGCGATGTAGCGAAGAGCTCCAGACGGCAGTTAAACGGCTTGAGAATACAATTGGAGAAGGATGTCGGCATGGCAAAAGCATCAAGCTACCTACCCTCGGGTTTTCATACGCTCACCGCTCACCTTACCGTGGACGGCGCCGCTGAATATATCGAGTTCCTGAAACGCGCGTTCGACGCCATTGAATTGACGCGTTCGCCGGCGGCGGACGGCCTCCTGTTGAACGCCAGTGTCGGGATCAGCGAGTCCGTGGTCATGCTCAACGAAGTTTTCCCCGAGTTTGGCGGCGAACCCTACCGCTCGGGGCGAGCCGTTCGCCTGACCCTCTATCTGCCGGATGCCGATGGTGCCTGGGCGAAGGCGCTCGCGGCCGGCTGCAAAGTCGCATCGCCAATCCGGGACCAATTCTGGGGTAACCGCTACGGCGAAGTCGAAGACCTGTTCGGCTATGTCTGGGCAATCGCAACCCACCTGGAGGATTTGGCAGGGGCGGAAATCGAGGAGCGACGACGACAGATGTTCGGAGGAGGGCGGCACGCGGGGAACCCCCGGCTATAGCCAATGGCTGATCTCCCATAGCCGTCGGAGAAGGGGACTCAGCACGGAACGGCCGACCATGCCGCTCCTTGAAAAGTCCGGTTTGGGATGTGCATATGACACGAATGAGCCCGACGAACCGTCGCGTCCTGATCTTCGCTGAAGTCTTAGCGTTGGCCGCAGGCAGCAGCCTTGCGCAGAAAAACGCAGGCGAGCCGCCGATCCACGCGGCGAGCATCGGACAGGGCATCACCCTGCACTATGTGGATATGGGCACGGGTGTGCCGGTGATCTTTGTTCACGGGTCGTTGAGCGATGGCGGTTACTGGGTCGATCAGCTTGGGCCGTTTTCCGAGCACTATCGCGCGATCGCCTACAGCCGCCGATACAACTATCCGAATACCAATCCAGCGCGGCCCGGCTACTCGGCTGTGACGGATTCGGACGACCTCTCGGCATTGATGCGCACGCTACACCTTGGAAAAGCGGTAGTGATCGGGCATTCGTACGGCGCATTGGCCGCCCTGTTTCTGGCGGCCCGGCATCCACAGCAGGTGCGAGCGCTAGTGCTGGCGGAACCCCCGGCCGTCCCGCTGTTAGCGGACTTGTCCGGCGACGAGCGCGAACGTGGCAAAGCCCTTTTTGAGGATATCCAGCAACGCATGGTTAGGCCCATGCAGCAAGCCTTTGGCAAGGGCGACCGCGAAGATGGAATCCGAATATTCATGGCTTACGTCTTCAATGATCTCCATGCGTGGGATAAGATGCCGCAATCCGATCGTGACAACACCCTGCGGGATGCTCATGAGTGGGACGTGATGATGACCGTCGGAACTCTGTTTCCGGCCATCACGCCACAGGTCGTTCAAAGAATCTCATCGCCGGTGCTCATTCTCCTCGGAGCCAAGACGTATCCGTTCTTGGAGTTGATTGGGCGTGACCTGGCTACCCTGCTGCCTAAGAGCAGGACAATCGTCTTTCCGGATGCGGGACATCAAATGTGGTTGCAGGAACCGGAGGAGTGTCGCAATGACGTCGAAAAGTTTCTAGCGGATTTCAGAATACGCTAGCCGCGACGGAAATGGACTTTCAGCACGGCAGGCGCCGAAGGTTCCGATGAGTTCCTGGTCCGTACCGAGCCTTGAAGGAAGCGATTGAAGCAATGCCAGAAGGCCGACAGATGCCGGGCACACTCCGCCTTCGGTGGGCTGAGCACTTGCGATATTCGTGATGCTCGTCCTCTTGTTGACAGCCTGCAAATCAGCACTCTTGCATGTTTTCCTCTTATGCTGGAGCGACGGGGCCCAATACCGGCTGACAAGATCATCCGCTTTGCGGTTTACCTCATTGCCAGCGCGATCATGGCCAGGCTGGAGTCGCAGGGGATCGCCGCATATGGTTCTCCCGTCACAAGGACACTGGTTCCGCGATTTATCAGAGGCGCGGTCATTTCGTTTTTGGGCCTGACCGCCTTCCTGCTCCTGAGCCGCGCGGCTGGCGTCTTTCATTTCGGCAGCGTGGTTACCCACGGCGTCGATGCCTGGAAGTGGTGCGCGATATATGTCTTTGCCTTCGTAGTCGTCGCAGTGGAGGAAGAGTTCCAGTATCGCGGCCACCTTCTGTACGCGTTGGCCAGAGGTATCGGTTTGCCGGGGCCGGCAACTATTGAGCCTCTTTCCCCATGCGGCCAAGGTGTGTGTAGCCAAAGCCGAGTGGATACTTCAGGCCGTAGCCCAGCAGGCGGTCGAAGCCCACATGCGCCAGTCCGATAAGCCCCACTGCAACCACGACTGAGGAACCAGAGAGATAGCCACACGCCGCCAACGGGCCGTACACGACCGTCGTATGCGCCGCATTGTAAACAGCCGCGCCAATCTTAGGGTTGACCAGATACCCTAACATTGACAGATCTGGGGCGAAAAACAGGCCAGCGAACCACACCCAACCGACATGCTGCACCTGAAACGCCCAACACGCACCAACAAGAAGGCAAAAAGCCTCCAGGCGCAGGATGAGCTGGGGCGTTCCACTGAAGATTGGACATCTCTTAACATTGCATTCAGCCTCTCTTGTTTCGCTCAGGCGCGACGGAGCGCCGCGCTTGCTCCCTAGTACCGACCAGGAGTTTCGAGACACAATCCTTTGCTCGCTGCACATCGAAGGGGGCGGACCGATCAAGATGAAGCACGGCCATTCCGTGCAGCACGGCCCACAGATCCTCGAACAAGAGTCCGGCCCCGGAACCAGAACCACACGCGGTGGCTAGCCACACCTCCAATCTGGCCGTAGGAGCCTCAAAGCTGCGCTGCGCCACCGCCGCGACTCTATCGACGTCGATGGGCACGCCATCCATCCCATTCATCAGCCGGTAAAGCTGCTTATTTTTGAGCATGAAGGACCAATACCGTTCCACCATCGCAAGAAGAGCGCAATAAGGATTCTCCGGAAGGTCGCGCAACAAAGCCTCGGCCAAGGCAATCTGGCCTTCAATCGCCAGTTCGGTCAGAATTTCCTGCTTATCTCGAAAGTGTTCGTACAGCAGGGGCGACGTGTAGCCGAGCTGGTGTGCTACAGCGCGGATAGTGACGGCCTTCCAGCCCAATCGAATTCCGATCGAACGCGCCGCTGCGAGAATTTCCGGCCGACCCGCGACGGTTCGAGGACGGCCGCCGCTTTTCCTGGTTTTCACTTAAGCCTGTCCCACACTTTGGTCCAGACAGCCCAGGGCTCGCAATGTGGTCTCGACTGCGCGATCGAGATCGGTGTTAGGTTCCTTGCCCAGAAACCGGAGAAGCCGAGTGTTGTCCAGTTGAATTGGCGTCGTCCAAAGGGGACGGTTCGCGTAAAGTTCACGCAATGTTTCATTGAAGGGCGATGCCAGTTTGAAAAAGAACCACGGCAGGCTCTTCACAGGCAGAGACGCTTTGCCGGTGACTCTGCGAATCGCCGCAATCATCTCCGCTCCATCCTTGTCCCAGAACCCGCGGAAATGGAACATCGCGAAATCTTCGAGTTCCGCTTCACGATCCATCAGCTCAGCGAAGGCTTCGCCGGCATCGGGCAGATAGGCCCAATCGTGGCCGACCCCGTTCCCGCCCGGATAGGTGATGCTTTTCAGCGGGCCACCCGGGCTGATCATGCCCTGCGAAAGCCAGTTGTTCCCAGGCTTTGGGCCAAAGAAATCGCCAAAGCGCACAATCAACGAGCGCACCCCTTGCCGCGAGGCATCTTTGAGCTGTTTTTCCAACTCGATGCGAATTCGTCCCTTGTGCGTCGTCGCATTCTGCGGCGACTCCTCCCGGAGGATCGGGAACGCGTCGGGGCCATAGTTATAGATCGTACCCGGGAGCAGTATCCGCGCGCCGCTGGCCTTCGCGGCAGCGATTGTGTTGTCAATCATGGGCAAAACCAATTTGTCCCAGTTCCGGTAACCGGGCGGGTTCACGGCGTGCACGATGACGTGCACCCCCGCTGATGCTGCGAGCACGGACGCTCGATCAAGAGCATCGCCTTTCACCCATTCCCAGTTAGGCGAACCAGACGAAGGACTGCTGGTTGTCCTCGAAAACGCACGGATCTTCCAGCCGTGTCGGGAGAGCGCGAGAGCCGTTTCGCCGCCGATACCACCGCTCGCGCCTACCACAAGAGCGATTCTAGATGGGCCAGACATGTTGTTCTCCTTCCAAATCTATCACTGATAGAGTATTATCTACCATTGATAGATTTTCTGTCAAGCGAAAAGATTCAGAAATCTCGCGTACTCCGCAGCGCTCGTCTCCCGATGACAGTCTACACATCCCTGGCGAGCCCGTGGCGGAGCCAGTGAAGGTAGGCGAGTAGTGCAACACCGGGACTCAAACATAAGAACCAGAGTTTTTCTGGACAATTTGCCGAATTCCGCTCTCGGCGTTCGCCGTTATAGTGAAAGCGGGCTACAGCTACACAGTAGGCAAAAAAGGAGGGTTTTGGAGACGGGCATGAACCCGTGCGCCGCGTGAAAGCGCGTTGTGCTTACTACATTTGGACCAGATGAGGCATGGCATCGAAACCGAGGAGATAGAGGCTCGCGTTTCGAACTGGACCAGAAATTCTTGGTAACGGAGACTGGAGGAGGCCGGAAGATCTACGAGGTCACTCAGGTCCAGACTGGCGGCTCTCGAACAGAGATTCGATCAGACCAGCACCACTCGGCAATAGCAGTTGCTAGGTCGCGGCAGTGGAGGCGATCAGCAGGCGCTCTTTAAAATATCGACCCAGCGCTATTAAGAGACTCGACCCAGCGTAATATTCATCGAGTCCCCCTGCTCGTGAGCGCCCAGACGATCCACTTGGATGACTGAGCTTGAAGGTCTGTGGTCGACTGGTAATTTAACAAAACGTTATCATACGATTTAATGATTGATTGACCGGGAGCCGCTGCCATAAGATAACGGGGAGCATGCTGTACCGAAATAGCGTTTGCGCGCCCCTGCAGGGCTTGCAAGTATTGGATCTCACTCGGGCCGTAACGGGACCCTTCTGCACGATGATACTCGGGGATCTGGGCGCCCGCATCATCAAAATCGAAGAGCCCCGGACGGGAGATGAAACCCGGCATTGGGGGCCGCCGTTCGTCGAAGGCGAGAGCGCCTACTTCCTGTCGCTCAATCGCAACAAGGAAAGCGTGGTTCTGGATTTTCGGCAGGAAGGCGATGTGGCCGCGCTGCGACGGCTGGCATCCCAAAGCGATGTGGTGGTCCAGAATTTCCGGCCCGGCGTCGCCGAACGCCTGCAAGTTGACTATCGAACCTTGAACGGGGGAAACCCCGGGCTGATTTACGCTTCGATTTCGGGATTCGGATTGACAGGCCCCGATTGCCAGCGGCCTGGATACGACCTCGTCGTGCAAGCCATGAGCGGTATGATGCTGACCAGCGGCTGGGAAGGCGTCCCCGTGAAAGCCTGTTTTCCCATCGCGGACATTCTGGCCGGGCAGTTCGCTGCCAACGCGATCCTCGCGGCGCTCTACGAGCGGAAGAAGACTGGGGCAGGCACGCACATCGAGGTGTCGCTGCTGGAAGCGCTGCTGTTTGCAATGCCGGGGCAGGTGGCAAACTGCCTCCTTACGGGGAACAGCCCGCCGCCACAGGGGACCACCAATGCTAGTATCGCCCCTTACCAGTTGCTGCAATGCCAGGATGCGTTGCTGGCGGTCGGCGCGCCGAACGACCGGATCTGGCGGCGGTTTTGCGAGGCTTTGAGCCGGCCGGACTGGGCCGAGGACGAGCGCTACCGGACGAATCAGCGGCGAATCGAGAACCGCGACAAGCTGATTGGAGAAATCGAAGCGGTCATGCGGCGCAAGACGAGCGCCGAGTGGCAGCGGATCCTGGATCAGCATCAAGTGCCATGCGGGCCGCTGCTTTCGATCGGCCAGGCGTTTGAGCTGCCCCAGGTACAGGCGCGAGGGAACGTAGTCACAGTGGAGCATCCCAAGGCCGGACCGATCCGGCTGCTGCGTAATCCGATTCGGTTCGCGGATCGCACGATGGAACATCGGCCGCCGCCGGTGCTGGGCGAGCACACCGATGCCGTGCTGGAAGAATTCGGCGTGGCACGCGCGCCCGAACGATAGATACGGGGAAAGGAGCACTCGTATGGTGAAACGAATTCTGTTCACGGCCAGCGCCGCGCTGGCGTTGACCTGGCTGGCCGTCGTTGCTGTTGCGCAACAGGCCGCGCGGGTTCAACGACCCGCCGAACCTCTCCATTACCGACAAAGCGAGGTGGGGTGGCGTCTGGCGCCCTCCGAGCAGCCATACGGCTCCATCGACGGCGAGCAACTGAAGGGATACGTGGAAGAGCTGTGCGCAATCTCGCGGCGCTATCGCGATAAAGGCCATCAGTTCTGGGGGCGGATCATCGGCACCGAAGCCGATGCGGAGAATGCGCAGTGGATGCTGGCGAAGTTCCGGCAGATCGGTCTCTCCGATGTGCATGAGCAGCCGCTCGACCTGCCGCCGCAGTGGATGCCGCAATCGTGGAGCGTCGTGGCTTTGGCTAATGGCAAGACGCTGCGGCTGGAAACGGCACAGCCCTCGTACCTGGCGGTGGGCACCCCGGCGGAAGGCCTCGACCTCGAAGCGGTCTATGCCGGCATGGGCAGCGATGCGGACCTGGCGTTGTCGCGGGATGTGCGCGGCAAGGCCGTCTTCTTTTACAGCACCGATACGGCTTCGCGGCATGCGCCGATTTCCGATAACGCGATCAAGCGCATCGGCGAGCGCGGGGCGGCAGCGATTTTCGTAATCCTGGGAATCCCCGGCAATGAGCGAACGCAGTTCTATCCAGTGAACAGCCCGGTGCCCACGTTTTCGCTGGGCGAGAAGGATGGCCTGGCGATGCGCGACTTCATCGCACAGGCGGGCGCGGGCGAGACACACCTCAACGTCCACCTGGACATCCAGCGGGTGCCAGGACTGAAGACGGCGACGATCTGGGGGACGCTTCCCGGCACGACCGATGAGAGTGTCATCGTGGTGGCGCATCGCGACGGCTGGTTCGAGGGCGCGAACGACAACGCCGCGGGCGTGGCGACCATGATCGGGTTGGCCGAATATTTCGCAAAGATTCCGAAAGAGCAACGGCGGCGCTCGATCATTTTCCTTGGCACGAGCGGGCATCACGACAACGGCGCGGAGAGCGGCGCCTGGCTGCTGGCACATCCCGAAGTGTTCGCGAAGACCGCGGTTCTCTTCAACGCCGAGCACACCGGCGGCATGGATAGCGGCCCCGGATCGATTCAGCTTTCAAACGCGCCGGCCGTCTATCGTTGGTTCGGCACCGGTCCGCGGCTCGCGGATATCGTGGTGAAAGCGATGGACGCATTCGGCGTGCCGAGTTTCCCGCAATCGTCGCCGTCGCCGCCGGGAGAGATCGGGCGCTACTATCATCTGGCTCCTTCGGTGGAGATCATCAATACGGCCTACGTTTGGCATTCCGACCGCGAAACGTCGGAAACGATTTCCACCACGGGCCTGGCGGCGGTGACGCGCACGTACGCAAAGGTGATTGCCGACACGAATTCGATCGAGTTGAAGGAGCTACGCGCACCCCTGCTACGCCAGGCTGCGAGGTAACACCAATGCCCGTTTCCCGCCGCGGTTTCATGCACTCGGCGTTGGCTGTTTCGACCTTGGGGCTGGCCGGCAGGCAAGCGCTCATCCCGATCGCCGCCGGCGCCACCGTGGACGGCTATCGCGCCAGCCTGCTTCCATCCCAAAAAGAAGTCTGGGACTGGCAGGTCTGGATGGCCAAGCTCGGTCCGAAATACACGGGCAATAAAGCGCACCGAGAATTTGTGAAATTCCTAGCGTCGCACCTGGAAGAATACGGGCTCGAGGTGGCGCGCGAGCACTATATGCTGCCCCGGTGGGAAGCGCGCCACTGCGCGATCACGGTGACGCCGGCTTCGGGCAAAAGCTTCCGAGCGCCAGTGACTTCATATTTTCCGTATTCGGGCCAGACGCCCGCCGGCGGGGTCACCGGCGAACTGGTCTATGCCGGGCACAATCCTTCGTTTACGCTGGTTGGTTTGCAAAACAAAATCGCGCTGATCGATTTTGCGACCAACGTGCGCCACTTCGGCGAAATGTACAAGCCGTGGGGGATCTATCCGCCGAACGCGCGGTTTCCGCAGGACTTCCGCCCGGCGCGCGGCGCGGTGAACGATCTGACCAAATTCCAAAAGGCCAGAGCGCTGGGCGTGATCCTCGCGTGGACCGATGTTTCCGATGCCAACGCGGCCGATCAATACACGCCGTTCTCGAGACCACCGCAGGGCGTGCCGGGGCTTTACGTCGGACGGGAAACGGGCGCGAAGCTGAAACAACTGGCGGCGAACGGGGCCCGAGCCACGCTGACGCTCGAAGCCGACGTGTTTCCGGATACGCCGACAGAGACCCTGCTGGCCACGCTTCCGGGCGCAACTTCCGACGAAGTGATCATCGTCAACACGCACACCGACGGGCCGAATGCCACTGAAGAAAATGGCGGGTTGGGAATTCTGGCGCTGGCGAAATATTTTTCGCGGCTGCCGAGGAGCGAGCGGCGGCGGACGCTGGTTTTTCCACTGACCACCGGCCATTTTGCCGGGCCGTGGGTTCCCTCGATGCGGGGAATCATCCAAAAATATCCGGACCTGATCAAGAAGACTGTCGCGGCGCTGACCGTCGAGCACCTCGGTTGCAAGGAGTGGGCCGATGACACCAGCTTCCGTTACACAGCCACCGGCGAGAATGAGTGGGCGGTCGCGATTACGGAGATGGCCGGGCCAGGCAGGATTCTGGTGGAAGCGCTGGAAGGCAGCGGCGATTGGAAGACCGCGGTCGTCAATCCGGTGCACGGAGGGTGGCTGGGCGAAGGCGGCTCGCTGGCGCGAGCGGGCGTGCCGACTATCGGCTACATCCCACAACCGAACTACCTGCTCGCCGGCCCCGCGAACGGGTGCATCGAGAAGCTCAGCGCGGAGAGGCTGCACAGCGAGATCGAAGTGTTCGCCAAGGTGATCCACAAGATGGATACGGTGCCTGCGGCCGAGTTGAAGCGCCGGGACTCGTAGCGGCGGACCGGCAGCACAGATGACTATCAGAACATCGGATTTTGATAAGCTTCTGTAAACGCCCATGACGGTGATGCAACTGGAGTCGTTTCGGGCCGTAGCGCGCCGGCGGCACTTCGCGCGGGCCGCGATCAGTATCGGAAGACCCAGCCGGCTCTCACGGTTCCCGTGCAGCGCTTGGATGCCGACGCAGGAACTCGGGGCCGCTCGACTAACTTCTCGACTCCAGCTTTCGAAGTCTCGTCCATGCTTGTCTCTCAAGGCGCGGACGAAACTATGGAAACTCAGTGGCCTGGGGATTACTCTACTCGGTCGTCACGTCCCCCAGCGTCAATGCATGTTGGGGCGTGTCCAGGTCCTCCTCTTCGGGTCTGGTGTCCAAAGATGCAGTGGCAGCAAGCTCAGCGGACGGACGCATTGAGGCTTTTTGGGACGCCGCCCGAGCGGAAACGTGCGACCGCATGACTTTATTCCACAAATTTGACGTGCGCCCAGGCGTGCCACCTATGTGTCAGGCCGCTCGTTGGTCCCAAGTACTTCGACCAACTACGCCGCTTTTGCGGCCTGGGTTTTGGTGGTGGAATGTTGGCCAAATTTCTAGTTGTAGGCCATGAGCTTGACGACCAGGCCGACTTCTTGGGCCACTGTTTGCACCGTGCCAACATCCTCTACAGGCTGCGGAACGCACCCGTTCTCCTTCGTCGGGCGCACCATCAGACCGAGCGGAGCTGGCGGCAGCAGGCCGTCAGTACTCTTCAAAATCGTATCTCGCGGTCCTCTGCATCGGCCAAGTCTGTCGTTTTCGAGTCATTAGGTGCAGGCAACTCCGTTTTGAGTTCTTCGACAAAGAATTCTGCCTCTTCCAAGTGCGTCTCGTCGACGACTGAGTCGGGCCCGCAGTGCCATTCCCGGCGGCTACCGGATGGCGAAACGGTGTTTACAAGAACCAAGCCGGTTTCGCCCAACTTGCGCAGCAAATCCGGATGGTTCCGGGCAAGTATCTTGAATCTTCTGCGCTTGTAGGGCGTAACCCGCGCTAGTTCCAGAACAATTGCGGCAAGGCGGGTAAGGCGCGGCTCCTCCGACTTCGCCAGTTGTTCCAGACGAGCCAAGTTCTTCTTGGAAATATGGGATTGCTGCAGAAAACCGAGGACATCGTCCCGGTGTTCTATGGCCCGGCGGTGGCTCTTTGGCAACTTCTGGCAGTGTTTGCAGACATGAACTCCGTGGCCCTTGCCGGAAAACTGCTCGTTTGGCCGCTCGCCCCCACAGATCCTGCAATAGTGTCCCATTCGAGGTCCTTCCGGTTCAGAGTGAGGATAACAAATCGGGCCCGATGCAAAAAGGACTGCCGCGCGCCCTGCCAAAATTCTAAGCGGCAGTATTTTGACGTCGAACCGCTGCGTCTTCTACCCGCTGTTTGCCTTGAGCAACTCAGCACAGGCGGATGATCCCCGTCGCTTATGGGGACAACACGTGCGTTGAGGAATTCGACCGTTTCGAGCCGAACAAGTTGTCAGCGATGGCGACGTGAACGTGTCGTTTAGCGTGGATCAGCGGACGATTGATGGTAAGATGACGCCCGGAGAAGATTTATGACCAGGCGCGAAAGCATCGCCGTGCTCGCCGCGGGACTCGCCTCGGCAGCCGGCCGTCTTCCGGTGAACCGCAATGTGAAGTGGGGCCTGGGATCGAATTTGTGGAATTACTTTCCGCGAGTGGGATTCACCGATATTCTCGATGTGATGAGGGACACCGGATTTACGGGCCTGCGTCTGACCCAGTTCCCGCAGATCCTCAAGACCTACGACATCACAGCAGCCGACATGCAGAAGGAAGCCTCCAAGCGCGGGTGCCGAATCGTCACGATCTCCTTCAACGGCCCGACCCATGATCCTGCGCGGCGCGCCGAGGTGGTAGCGAACGCCAGGACCGCCATGACTTTCTTGAAGGAATTCGGCGCAAGCCATTTGGTCGTGTTTCCGCCGAATCGCAGCTACCTGACCGGCGACGCGTCCTTCCATGCGATGTGTGAGTCCTTCAACGAAATTGGCGCGGCGGCGCGCGAGATGGGTTTTTACGCGGGCCTGCACAATCATATGGCTGAAATGGTGCAGAATCCCGAAGAGATCGACCGTTGCATGGCCATGACCGACCCCAAGCTTTTCTATTTTTCGCCCGATACGGCGCACCTTCACCTGGCCGGCTGCGACGTGGTAAAAACGCTCGATAAACACAAACATCGTATTATGCTGGCTGACTACAAAGACGCCAAGCGTCTTGCCGGCACCGAGCCGAATAGCTTTGACCGGGAGAGTATAGTCGATCTGGGCCAGGGCGAGGTCGATTTCCCGGGGTGTCATGGGGTTTTGAAGTCCATCTCATTTAAAGGCTGGCTCATTGTGGACCTGGACATCGCGCGCCAGGGACCGCGCGCAAGCTATGAGCGCTGCGGCGCCTATGTGGTGGATCGGTTGGAGCAGGTTTATGCATGATATTACGCGCCGGGCGCTGCTGCAGGGCTCCGCGCTTGCCCCGTTGGCTGCAAACAATCGCATTATCGATCCACACGTCCACGTGTGGAGGCACGATCCCGAGTTTCCGTTTGCCGCGGGAGCTCGCGTCCCGGATCGCGATGCCACTCCCGAGACTTTGATCGGCTTGATGAAGGCCAACGGCGTATCGAAGACCGTCATCATTCAAGTGATTCATTACAGATACGACAACGCATATCTGGCGAGCGTGCTGAAGCAATACCCGGGAACGTTCCTGGGTGTTTGCCGCGTCGATCCTCTGGATCCGGCCGCGCCCGATCATCTTTCCGAACTGACGGAGCAAGGGTTTCGGGGTGTGCGACTCAGCCCGTCGGCCGATGCCTCGGGCGACTGGATTCGCGGTCCGCTAATGCTGCGTCTGTGGAAACGATGCGGCGAGCTGAGGGTTCCGATGACCGTACTGGCGCCGATCACCCGCATGCCCGATGTCGGGTTGTTGCTGGAGAAGATGCCGGAGTTGACGGTGGTGATCGATCACATGGCGGACTGTCCCATCGACCGACCCGCGGAGTTGGATAAACTGATCGCGCTAGAGCGGTATCCGAACGTGTTCGTGAAGATCTCCCACACCTGGTCAATTTCCAAACAAGCGTACCCGTGGTTGGACGCACAGCAGCACGTGAAGAGGTTGCACCACGCTTTCGGGCCAAAACGCCTCATGTGGGCGACAGACTGGCCCATCATCGAGGACCGTTCGACCTACTCGAGGGCGCTAAGCGTGGTCCGTGACGAGATGCATTTCCTTAGTGCGGAAGATGTGCGTTGGATGCTCTGTAATACGGTCGAGCGAGTGTGGCCGTTTCCAGCGTGAATGTCCAGACCGCGCCGGTTAGAGACTTATCGTTGGCGGGAGTCGTACTTTGGATCGGTGTTGTGGCGTTGGGCGTTCTGAGAGCCGAATGTTGTTGGATGCGGACAAGATACATGAAGACCACCGAGATGATGACAGATCCGATACCTAGCGGCCAGTACTTGACGTGACCGGGCGGATGTCCGGATCCTGTTCATATGTCCAGGTCTTTTTACTCAGATATTCCCAGTTCGCAGGAGTGTATGAGTCCACGAGGCGCAACTTTTGAGACTTACCGCGAGCACATTTTCGCCGAACTGACCAGAGGCTTGGACCCTGGGGGCCGTCGGCAGTCTGGGCGTAAACACCCTTCGGCCCGGGGAGCAGAGCACCGGGGCCCCAGGCACCAGAAGTATCTAGCGATGGGCCACGCTGAGTGTAGTAGAGGGTGTAAGTAGAGATTCACTTCGGTTGCCTCGACGAGGTCCACCCTTATATCAGCAATTCTTGACACCAGGACATGCAGGGTCCGTCACCCTGGTCTACTTTCCACTTTCCACAGCCCTGGGGCGCTCGGGCTCCGCCACCACTTTTTCTCTCTCACTCCTCCGTGGAACTGAACGACTGACGCTGAAGCTGAACCACTGATCGGATAGCCACTTCGAGGCCGATCGTTTCGTTCCTCAAAGCCGCTTCAACCGGAGGAGGGATCCGGACGAAACCCTGAATGTGGCCAGTGTGCATGCAAGCGTTCGTCCCAACCTGCGGATTATGGGACACCGCCATGCGGAAATACGCCATTTTCCACGGGTTGACAGATGTAGCAGTGTGTGAATATAATCATGCCGCGCCCAGATTGCATGCAATTTGCGCTTCTTTCTGGGGTCAACGGGGGTGAGGGAAAATGATGCCAAAAAATGTTTGCAAGCGCGCCGCGATAACCATGTTCGTGGCGTTTGTGGTTTTGGGAACCGGCTCCATGTGCCTGCTGGGGCAGGCAACCAACGCGATTATCTCCGGAACTGTCACGGACGCCACAGGCGCTGCCGTCCCGGGAGCTGCGGTGCAGGTCCGCAACCTCAGCACGGGCGTACTGCGTACGGCCACCAGCAACAACCAGGGTAGATACAACGTTCCGGATTTATTGGTCGGTGAGTACGAGGCCCAGGTCTCCAAGACTGGCTTTGAGACCATGGTGCAACGCGGGATAACCTTGAGCGTTGGAAGCGACCGTGAGATCGATTTCTCCCTGCGGGTCGGACAAACCCAAACTACAGTGGCGGTGGAAGCCCAAACACCGCTAGTTGAGACGACATCGGCCGCACTCACCAGCCTGGTCGAGCAGAAACAAATCGCCGATCTTCCGCTAAATGGACGAAATTACACCGAGTTAATTGCGCTCGCTCCCGGCGTGCAGCAAACCGCTTCCGGTTTTCCATCAGGATTTTATGGCAGGGGAGCTGACTACTCGATTTCGGGCGCGCGTCCGGAGGGCCAAGCCTTCTTGCTCGACAACTCGAACGTGCAAGACTTCTGGAATCACGGCCCCGGATCCGCGGTCTTGGGAACCACGCTGGGCGTGGAGGCGATCGCCGAGTTCTCGGTTCAATCCAACACCTATAGCGCGCAGTTCGGCGGCGCCGGCGCAGCCATCAATGCCGTGACCAGATCCGGCACTAACCAGCTGCACGGATCGGCATTTGAATACCTGCGCAACAGCGCCCTCGACGCGCGCGCTTTCTACGACCCGCGCGACCTGCCTTCTTTTAAGCAAAACCAATTCGGCGCCAGCCTGGGCGGTCCCATCAGGAAAGATAAAGCATTCTACTTTTTCAACTATGAGGGGCTTCGCCGGCGTCAGGGCCAAACCTTCATTGCGACGGTTCCCGACGCCAACGCGCGCAATGGCATTCTGCCGGGATCGGATCCCATCATCCTGTCTCCTCTGACGCAGCAACTGCTCAGCTACTATCCGCTGCCGACGTCGCAGACATTAAAACAAGCTGGGGCCGGCGTCGGCCAGTTCCAGTCGGTTGCCACGCAAGCCGGCGATGAAGATTACTTGATCGGACGCGCGGACTACACACTCTCTAATAAGGACTCGCTGTTTGCCCGCTATGTCAACGACCGGGCCATGTTCCATGATCCCTTCAGCGGCGGGCCGATCACGCAGTGGCCGGAGACACACCACACCGGTAACCACTACGCCACCATTGAGGAACGGCGCATCATCAGCTCCAGCGTGGTCAACCTCGTCCGTGCCGGCTTTGTGCGGACCAAGGAAGGCTCTGATTTGGAGAACAACCTGGCGGGGTTATCCTTCTACCCTAACCGCAAGAACGGGACCCTTAACATCGCCGGGCTCAGCCCCCTCGGCTCGAGCATTTTCCTCCCATTCTCATTTGTTCAGAACAAATTCTCGGGTGGCGACGACGTCTTCTGGACCCAGGGTAACCATTCCCTGAAGTTCGGCGGCGTGGTCGAGCGCGTCCAGTCCAACGTAGATGCACCGGGCTGGTTGGGCGGGCAATACAACTTTAACAGCCTTTCAGACTTCCTGCACAACAGGGCGTTCCTGTTCTTCGGACCCCTGCCCAGCCTGAGTGACGGCAACCGCGACTTTCGCGAAGTCGATGTCACCGGTTATGCCCAGGACGATTGGAGGGTCAACAAACGCCTGACCCTTAATATCGGCCTGCGGTACGAATTCGTCACCAACCCGACTACCGACAAGCACCCTTTGAACGCCATCACGGACTACTTGCATGCTACCGCGTTCACCACCGTGCCGAATGTCTTTAAGAACAATCCGTCGGATCGAAATCTCGATCCGCGTTTCGGCTTCGCCTACGATCCGTTCGATGACCATAAAACATCGATCCGCGGCGGCTTCGGCATCTTCCATAACCCCATCGCGCCCCGCACCTATGCCTCGGCCTATTATTTCAACCCGCCGTACAGTTTTTTGGTGCTGCTGTTCCCATCGTTCCCGTCGCCGGCTTTCCCGGGCATACCTCTGCCGTCGCAGAGCAACGCGGTCAACTACGACACGCCCACGACTCCCTATCAGATGCAGTGGAACTTGAATATCCAGCGCGAACTGATGTCGAACACCGTGCTCACTGTGGGCTATGCCGCCTCGCGTGGCGTGCATTTGTTTTATCAGCGCGACCAGAACCCGCCGATTCCAACGACGGGCGCCGATGGGCGAAGGGTGTTCAGCTCCCTGGGACCGTTCGGGCCCGCCACCAATCCCCGGGTCAACCCCGCCATGGGGCCGTACAACGGCGCCGAAGCGGCCGCCAACTCGGCGTATCAGTCTCTGCAGATCAATCTGAACCACCGCTTTCAACATCACCTGCAGGCGCAGGCAGCGTACACCTTATCCCACTGTATCGACAACAGCTCGAACACCTACGGATTGGAAGGCGGAGCTCCGGCGCAGGATCCCTACAACGCCGCGAGTGACCGTGGAAACTGCCTGTTCGACCGTCGCCATTCGCTGACGCTCAACGCCCTTTTCGACGTGCCTCTTAAGGGGCATTTCGCCGGGCATCAATTGATCGAGGGCTGGCAGCTCGGCGGAATTCTGACCGTTCGTTCGGGCGGTCCAATCAACATCACCGACGGATTCGACTATCCGGCCCTGGGAGCGGCGTTCGTGGCTCCACGTCCCGATCTGAAACCCGGCCGCAACGCCGGCAATATCATCACTGGAACTTTGAACCAGTGGTTCGATCCCACGGCTTTCGCGCTACCACCCCCTGGAGAACTGGGCAATGCCGGCCGCGATTTGTTGGTCGGGCCGAATACGCGCAGTCTGAACTTCTCGGCCCACAAGGATATCCCGTTGACCGAGCAGGTCCACGCACAATTCCGGGCCGAATTCTTCAATGTGACAAACCACCCCAACTGGGGAAACCCGAACGCCGGGGTATTTGTTCAGGGCGGCTCCCCCAACGCCATCGCTGGCCAGATCACCACTGTCAGGGTCCCCATGAGGCAGACCCAGTTTGCGCTGCGGTTTATCTTTTAATATGAGGCTCTGGTGAAGGGTTCCTAAGGCCGCTAGGGGCGCACACTGTCGGAGTTAGGCCGCGTCGAGCCTAAGCTTGTGTCACAACCTCCCGCATATCTAATGCGAGCCAAAAAAGCTGCAGCCATATATTGCGGCATATCCTCTCCGGCTGGCCTCCGATGCGAGCGGAACTCAAATATGACGTTTTCGCACTATGAGTTTGCACCATGGGCTGGCCAGCGGCAGGAAATTGGCAGACAGATTCTAGACTCCGAGCAAGCCGCTTTGATGAAAATGCGCGGCCTGATCTTTGGCTTTCAATCACGCGCCCTCCTCGCCAGTAGCGGCCGAATTCGGCATCGGGACCAGTCGGCAGAGAGTCCGCGTACAGCCGCGGAGCTAGCGAGCGAATCCGGAGTGCTTGAGCGTCCGCTTTACCGCATGCCCCGCTCGTTGGCAGGCGAGTTATGGGCCAACGGCCCTCGAATATGAACGCAACGACTGTGCACTCTCCCTGCTTTCCATCAAGCCTGCGGATCGTGTTCTTGAAATCGGTTTTGGTTGGGGTTGCCTTCGGAAAGGCGGCGGCAAACGCGGCCGAGGTTGTCGGCCTCGATCGCTCGGCGCTAATGGTCCGTCAGGCGACACGCCGCCCAAGCAAATGACCGAAAAAGGGAAGCTAAGGCTCACGCTCGGCTTGGTGGAAGGGTTGACGCCCGAGTTCGGATTACTCGACAGATCTATTCTTTGAACGCACTTCAAATTCCGGAGACCGCCGGTGGCCCGCGTCCTCAACAGGCTCAAGAGCTTGCTCAAGCCTGGGTAATTCTGGCCGCGTACATGCCGCGACACGCCAGAGCAAGAGACGAGGATGCTCTCCGGAAAGGCCGCCAGGTCGAGAACTATCTGCGCCAGGCGGGTTCGCGCAAATCACGACACACACGAGGATGATGAAGCCTTGGCGCCAGTTGTCTGTTGGCAGGCGCGAGTTAGGCAGTCCTAGATTGGGTGGCTTCAGACGAATTTAGCTTCGTCGGTGGAGCAACCGGGTGGGCGAGAGCTCTTTGGCGTCCGCGCGGGCGCAGAAAGCATGCCGCGATGGTTAGTAGTCGCAAAACGCCATGCTGCAATGTCGAAACCCGCGGCCAGCGGTGTACGGGTCTTCGGTTGAGAAGGCGAGGTTGTGGGCGGTATCCGAGAGGTGTGCTTCTAAGAGGCGGGCGCCTGGATGCATCACGGAGAATCAAGGCGTCTTCTCGCCCCGGAAGAACCAGTGCACACCATATCTGTCGGCCAGATGCCCGTAGGTTCCAAACGGCATGTCTCGCAGATCGTCCAAGAGTGCTTTGTCGGCTCCTACGGCAAGCTTGTCGAAGACTTCTCTGAGCTCGCTATACGTTCCACCGCTGAGGTAGACGCAGACCATGTTTCCCTGTTTGGGAGTTCTTGCGGGGTGCAGCCAGTCCGATGCCGTGAGTTCAACGGCGTGATTCTTCAGATGGGCGTTGACGACTTTTTGGTGATGCTCGGGAGGGACCTGTTCACGCATGGGCGTGTCGGCAGCTTTGGTGATCGTCAGATCGCCACCTAGGCAGGATTGGTAAAATTTCATGGCCTCCGCACAGTTGCCATCAAACAGCAGAAACGGCATGACCTTAATCACGGCTTTACTCCTGGGCAGCAGAAATCGAATCGATTCTAACCCATTTGCAGCAGAGCCTCATTAAGCTCCCGAGTAACGCCATAGTGACATCGAGTGCGGATCCTCAGATCCTCTGTCACTGGGGGCGTCTCGTTTTATGACGGCGAACGGCTCTCACCTTCCCGCTCTTTCCGCCCCCGCAGAAGAAGCGGTCGCCACCGTCGGACTCAAGCCCGGACACTAACACTCCAGGCGGCATTTCCATCCTCTCCAAGACTTCTCCGGTTCCCGGATCGACTCGCCTTAGGTCGCTCTTGTCATTTTCCTGCGTGGCGTGCCAGAGCTGCCCGTCAACCCAGGTGACGCCGGTAACAAAACGGTTGGACTCGATGGTTCGAAGAATCGCCCCTGTTTGGGGATCGATTTGGTGGATTTTCCGGTCCCGATACTGGCCCACCCAGAGCGTCCCTTCGGCCCACGCGAGTCCCGAGTCGCGACCGCCGCCGGGCGCCGGGATCGTGGCAAGGACGGACCCGCTCTTTGGGTCTATCTTCTGGATGCGATCCTCGGCGATCTGAAACAGGTGCCGGCCGTCGAAGGCCGTTCCCGCATGTGCGGCGACATCAATCGAACTCAGAGCCTTGCCGCTCGCCGGATCGAAGGAATTCAGCTTGTCTCCCGTGGCAAACCAGACGTGCTTCCCGTCATAAGTGACTCCATGCACGTTGTCGACGCCCGGAAAGGGTCCATACTCCCGGATAATCTCGGCCGCGGTGCGTTTCATGCTTCCATCCTAGTCATTCGGTAGTGGAGCGGGGAGTAACAATGTCGTCGTGAATCCGGGCACGGGCGGGGTCATCCAACGTTGAGCTCTGGCCCGACCGAATGACTGAACCCTGCCCGACGCTGCAAGGGAATCAAGAGCTCGCTGGACGGTCCGCTGGCTCGTTCCTAGCGCCAGCGCAAGGGCTGAACTCGACCAGGATTCACCATCGGCGAGGATGGCCAACACGGCCACATTCTCGTCTTCGACGGGCTGCGCCAGTACGAGTACCTTGCGTGCCCGGCGCGGCGTCAGCGCAAACCCTTGCTTGGTTGCGCTCACCTCTGCGAGCCCCCGAAGCATCCTGCGAAGCCGCCCGACTTCGACTCGCAAACGCGCGCGATGCGATTCATCGGCGTGCTTTCCCCCGAATGCCCGTGCCACCAGCGTTTCCCTCGACACGTCTCCCGGCCAGGCTTCGCCCAGTGTCTGTGCGAGAGCGAACAATACCGGGCGCGTGGCGAGCGACACCACTAGATGTTCTTCGCGCACGACATAACGGCACGCATCCACCACCAGGGCTGTTGACCTAAACAACGCTTCGACTTCATCGAGCAGGAGCGGTCGCTTATCACCACCGGCGATCAGGCGGGCCACGGGCGTCTTCAGGGCGAGGGATGCGGTTTCGACTT
>Ga0306922_10000823_pt1 | contig 26670 bp, 27 predicted proteins | sample sta12Cox44000082_FD_203758 | JGI IMG/M metagenome (GOLD analysis project Ga0306922, IMG submission 203758) | Lab enrichment of tropical soil microbial communities from Luquillo Experimental Forest, Puerto Rico - statoxic.12C.oxic.44.000.082 (v2)... | ecosystem: Environmental > Terrestrial >... | reverse complement strand
TGTGCAACACGCCTCGTGTAGCTTCTCGGCAGCACTTCTTCTTAGCCTGCACCAAGCTCCTTGGAGATGTACAACCACCCTTTCCAGAATGACGGAAAGTTGCGATCTGAACTTTTTGATTTTTTCGTTAGCGACAACGACAGCGTTGTGAAAACTCACCTGCAGCTTGCGCAGATCAGTCTTCCCTGTGCAACATGCCTCGTGTAGCTTCTCGGCAGCACTTCTTCTTAGCCTGCACCAAGCTCCTTGGAGATGTACAACCACCCTTTCCAGAATGACGGAAAGTTGCGATCTGAACTCTTTGATTTTTCCGTTAGCGACAATGACAGCGTTGTGAAAACTTACCTGCAGCTTGCGCAGATCAGTCTTCCCTGTGCAACATGCCTCGTGTAGCTTCTCGGCAACACTTCTTCTTAGCCTGCACCAAGCTCCTTGGAGATGTACGGCCACCCCTTCCAGAATGACGGAAAGTTGCGATCTGAACTTTTTGATTTTTCCGTTAGCGACAACGACAGCATTGTGAAAACTCACCTGCAGCTTGCGCAGATCAGTCTTCCCTGTGCAACACGCCTCGTGTAGCTTCTCGGCAGCACTCCTTCCTAGCCTGGCAATCGTGCACCAGACTCCTTGGAGATGTACGGCCACCCGTTCCAGCACGATGGAAAGTTGCAATCTAAGTTTGGCGATTTCCATAGCACGGATCCTGACGACTTTCGACCTCAATCTCCTTCGCGGAGCACTTGAAGCGATTGCGCGCAACTGCGATGCTAGCCTTAGATGTGAATCAGAGATGGAGTGTAAGGCGGGATCGGGCTTAAGGACGTGTTACCCATCTCAAAGACTCTCAGTAGGCATCCAAGGATAGGATGGGGACGAATTCGCGACAACCTTGACGCTACGCCCGCGCTTTCGCGGTGTCAACTGCTGATCGCTCCGCGGGCGTGGTGAGAAATTTTCTAGCGGTCAGTCCCATGGACCCCAAAATACGCACTCGCAAATAATCAGACGGCACTTTGTCAGGTACCGGAAGTATTCTGTCGTGCCGAGAACACGCAGAAACTTAACCGCCAGAGAAATCCCGCAAAAGGGGAATGTCCGCACTGTAGGAGTGGTCTAGACTAATTCACGACCCGAGGCCGGGATGCCTACCTTGCCTTCCCTGACAATGTCCTTAGCGCCGATGTCGCGGCCATTAGCGAGCTTGCCCGTTCAGTGTACCTACGCGACCGATAAGCGCGAGCGTACGCCTCCGGCTGGCTTGCCGCATTGCGTCGGCGGCGGAGAACGTGGGACACTCTGCGGTAGAAACGGTTGGCGGGCACTGGTGAAGGAGGCGCGAAGATGAGGGCAGGCAAATTAGCGCGGGCATTTCGAGTGGGCATCGCCGGGCCGGTTGGATCGGGAAAGACGGCGCTGGTCGATCGACTGAGCCGGGAGCTGTGGCCGAAGTACAATCTGGCCGTGGTGACCAACGACATTTATACGAAGGAAGATGCGGAATTTTTGCTGCGCCAGGGCGTCCTGCCGGCCGAGCGCGTGCGTGGAGTGGAGACCGGCGCGTGTCCTCATGCGGCGATTCGCGAGGATGCGTCGATGAATTTGCAGGCGATTGCAGAGCTAGAAGACTTGCTTCTTGGGCTCGAGCTGATTTTCGTCGAAAGCGGCGGAGACAATTTGGCCGCGGCGTTCAGCCCGGAGCTGGTAGACATTTGGATTTACGTAATCGACGTGGCAGAAGGCGACAAAATACCGCGCAAGGGCGGGCCGGGCATCACGCGGTCCGATTTGCTGGTCATTAACAAGATCGATCTTGCGCCACATGTGGGAGCGTCGCTGGAGGTGATGGACCGCGATTCGCGCAAAATGCGCGGCGAGCGGCCTTTTCTGTTTACGAATTTGCGAGAACGCGTGGGAGTGGATCGCGTGATCGTGTGGCTGGAAGAAAAAATGAATGCGCCCGAGGAATCGCGGCATACGGTGATAGATGCACATGGCCCGTATAGAGGCACGTCGCACAGCCACGATCATGAACACGGCCGCGAGGACAATCACGAACACGGCCACTCGCACGAACGCGAGCATCGTTCCCACGCCGCGAGCAGCCACGGTTGAGCACGGCAAAGTTCACCCACATGAGCGATTCAAAGGAAGAATTAGAGCATCTGCAGTTGTTGCATTTGGCCGATAGCGCGCTACCCATCGGCGCGTTGGCGCACTCGTTCGGACTGGAATCACTGGTCGCGCAAGGATTTTCCACCCGCGAACTGCCGGAATTTCTTCGCGGCTACCTCGAAGAAGCGGGAGTCACGGAGGCGGCATTCTGTCGCGAAGGTCTACGGCTGACTGCTGACGGTCCGCGAGGATTTCATGCCGAACGGTGGGTTGACATCAACAACTACTTGAGCGCGCTCAAGCCTGCGCGGGAAAGTCGTGCAGCGAGCGCTTCGCTGGGACAAAATTTTCTGACCACGGTCGCGGGCTTGGGTGATTTTCTTGTTTTGACTGAAGCGTTGCGCGCGGCAAAGAGCGCTGGCTGCGCATGCCATTACAGTCCTTCGTTCGGACTGGCTGCAGGCGCGCTCGGTTTGGATGAGGATCGTGCCACGGCCGCTTGCTTGCACCAATTGACCGTTGGCATCGTATCGGCCTGCCAGCGCCTGCTGCCCTTGGGCCAGAGCGCGGCGACAAAAATATTGTGGGATGTAAAGCCGGTGATAGTCGAGACGGCTGAGTGCAGCGTCCACCTTGCGCCGGAGAACGCGTGTTGCTTCATGCCGCTGCTCGATTGGGGCGCCATGGAGCATCCGGCGCTCACGACCAGGTTATTCGTGAGCTGAAAGTCTTCCGCATCCAAAGGGAACCACTTGTGACAACAACGGCAGCCATTGCGAAGCATACCGACTGCGAACAGAATTCGACCGCGGTTGGAGCGCGTGCCGGAGTGCGAGCTACATTGCGGTTGGAATTTGCGGGGGACGCTGCAACAAATCACACGAGACTGACGGCGAGCCTTCAGGAGCCGCCGCTGCGGGTGGTGCGCGCATTTGCGATCGAGAATGGCACGGCGCTCGCTCATCTTCACAATGTTTCCGGCGGCTTGCTCGGGGGAGACCACCTGACGCTGAACGTCACGGCTGCGGCCAACAGCCGGGCGCAAATTACGACAACCGGCGCGACTCGCGTTTACCGCACGCGCGAAGATGCCGCCGCCACGCATGTCGTGAACAAAATTGATGTTGGAGACAATGCGCTGCTCGAATGGGTGCCCGACGCAGTGATTCCGTTTGCGGGCGCGCGGTTTGTGCAGCGCACGATGATTCACCTAGCGGAGGGAGCAGGTATTTTTTGGTGGGAAGTCCTCGCACCGGGACGAGAAGCACGCGGTGAGATTTTCGAATACGCTAGCGTGGAATTGAGGACGGATATTCTGGCGCTCGGACGCCCGATCATAGTCGAGCGCGCTCGCTTGGAACCGAAACGTAGCGAACTTTCTTCCGTGGCGCGGCTCGGGAGTTATCGCACATGGGCAACCTTCTATATATGCCGAGTCGGTCTGGCGCCGAGCGCGTGGCTTGATTTGGAGCAAGAAGTTCGCGAGGTGAGCATGCCATTCGCGGCCCCGGGCGAAACACTGTGGGGAATCAGCACGGTTGCGGCGCACGGATTGATGGTTCGTTGTCTGGCACGGCAAGGACGCAACGTGCTGCCGGGATTGCAGGCGATCTGGAACGCAGCGAAGTTGCTACTGTATGGTGAGAGCGCCGCTCCGCCACGAAAAGTGAATTGAACGTTCTCTGCGAGGTAATGAGTTGCACCTAACGCCGCGTGAACAGGAAAAACTTCTCATCACCGTGGCGGCGGATCTGGCCCGACGCAGGCAGCGGCGCGGGCTGAAGCTCAATTACGTGGAAGCAATGGCCGTGCTGAGCGCCGAAATTCTGGAAGCCGCGCGGGACGGGAAGAGCGTCGCTGAAATAATGAGTTCTGGCGGAACGATTCTGACGCGCGCGGACGTCATGGAAGGCGTCGCCGAAATGATCCACGAAGTGCAGGTGGAAGCGACGTTTCCCGACGGGACGAAGCTGGTGACCGTCCACGACCCTATCAAGTGACGGAAGCAACTTGCACGAGTGGAAGGAGTCTCAGTGATACCCGGCGAATATTTTTTGGATGAAGGCGCGGGACCGATCGAGGCAAACGCCGGCCGCAAGACCGCGCGTGTACTGGTGAAAAATACTGGCGACCGGCCGATGCAGGTTGGCAGCCACTATCATTTTTTCGAAGTGAATCGCGAGCTGGAATTCGATCGCGGCGCGTGCTTTGGCATGCGGCTGAATATTCCTGCCGGGACAGCCGTGCGCGTTGAACCGGGCGAGGCAAAAGAAGTTGAACTGACGGAGTTCGGTGGCCGGCGTGTGATTCACGGATTCAACGCGCTCGCGGGAGGAGAAATTGCGGCCCTCGGCGCACGCGACGCCGCGATCGCCCAAGCGAGAAAACGAGGCTTTCGCCTGACTAAGTAAATTTCGAAGACGCTTCACCATTTGAGGAAAATTTGGCCCTAAGAATCCCGCGGCGAACCTACGCTGACCTTTACGGCCCTACCAAGGGCGACCGTATTCGCCTAGCCGATACTGAGCTCGTGATTGAAGTCGAGCGCGATTTCACCACCTATGGCGATGAAATCACGTTTGGCGGCGGAAAAGTGATCCGCGACGGGATGGGCCAGAGCGCCACTGCGCTCCGAGAGGGTGCGCACGGCGCGCTCGACCTCGTTATCACGAATGCCGTGATCCTCGATCACTGGGGAATCGTTAAAGCCGACATCGGCATCAAGAACGGGCGCATCGTGAAAGTTGGGAAAGCGGGAAATCCCGACACGATGGACGGCGTAGACCTGGAGCTTGTCGTCGGCGCTGCCACAGAAGTAATCGCTGGAGAAAATCTGATTGCGACAGCTGGAGGTGTCGACAGCCACATCCATTTCATTTCGCCCCAGCAAGTCTACGAAGCGATTTCGAACGGCATCACCACAATGATTGGCGGTGGCACCGGTCCCGCGACGGGGACAGCCGCAACTACGTGCACTCCAGGAGCCTGGAATTTGGCGCGCATGTTGCAAGCGGCCGACGCGTGGCCGCTGAATTTCGGATTCTTGGGAAAAGGTAACGCGGCATCGGGCCCGCCGCTGGGGGAGCAGATTGAAGCGGGCGCATGCGGTCTGAAGCTGCATGAGGATTGGGGCACGACGCCCGCCGCGATCGATGCGTGCTTGCGAGTAGCAGACGAATTCGACGTGCAGGTGGCAATTCACACGGACACAATCAATGAAGCCGGCTTTCTGGAAGCCACCGTCGCTGCGATTGCCGGCCGCGCGATTCACACGTATCACACCGAAGGGGCCGGCGGGGGGCACGCGCCCGACATTATCGCCATCGCCTCGCACGAAAATGTGCTGCCGTCGTCAACGAACCCGACGCGACCCTACACGGTGAACACGATTGCGGAACATCTCGACATGCTGATGGTGTGCCATCACTTGAATCCGCAAGTGCCCGAAGATGTCGCATTCGCCGAAAGCCGCATCCGGCCGGAAACGATCGCAGCGGAAGACATCCTGCACGACATGGGCGTACTCAGCATGCTTTCTAGCGACTCGCAGGCGATGGGGCGAATTGGAGAAGTCGTCCTGCGCACCTGGCAGACGGCGCACAAAATGAAGGTGCAGCGTGGACCGCTCGCGGAAGATTCCGACCGCAGCGACAACTTCCGCGCCAAGCGCTACGTCGCGAAGTACACCATCAACCCAGCAATCACTCACGGAGTGGCGACCGAGATCGGGTCGATCGAACCGGGGAAGCTGGCGGACATCGTGTTGTGGAAGCCAGCAATGTTTGGAGCGAAGCCCGAGATGATCGTGAAGGGTGGGTTCATCGCGTGGAGCGCGATGGGGGATGCGAACGCGTCGATTCCCACGCCGCAACCTGTGATGTATCGTCCGATGTTTGGCAGCTTTGGCGGCGCGACTGCGGCGACAAGCTTCACCTTCGTTTCAAAGGCGTCGTTGAATGCTGGGATTGCGGAACGGCTGGGGCTGAAAAAAAAGATCGCGCCGACGCGCAATTGTCGGAGAATCGGGAAAAAGGACATGGTGCACAACAGCGCGACACCGAAAATCCAGGTCGACCCGGAAACCTATGAAGTGCGAGTCGATGGAGTGCCGATCAGTTGCGAGCCGGCGCACGTCCTGCCTTTGGCTCAGCGATACTTTCTATTCTGAGGACCATTTCGTAACAGACAGAAAAGCCATCGGCTGTTCGATTTAACAGTCACTGCGGATGATCAGGCCCTGTCGTTATGACATCAGTTACGATCCAACCGTCTGCATCCTTCGAAACGAAATTCCAAGTGGCTCGTGCCTTGAAGGGCTCAATTACCGTTTTTTTACGACAACCTCTGCCACACGCATTCTTGGCAGTTTTGCCAATTTTGTCGACGATTTGGGGACTCGTTTTTCCGCAGGTAAACTGCCAATCCAACATCGGACACAAGTACTAACCTATGGGTAGTACGAACGGATATTGAATCCCAACCTACGCTCCATTCCGTTTTCCGCCCACCTACGCCATAAGAGAACATGAAACCTGCTCACCAGATTGTCGATAAGACAGCCACCGAAAACAGCTCCAATTGTTGTACAAAGTGCGGCTGGCCTGGAGTTGGGAACATGCCAGCGGGGGTACGGACGCTAAATCGTGATGGTAGTCAGTTGCTCATCGGGCAGCTGTCTTACTTTCACATCCGGACCGAGTTGTGTTCCGTTTGTCAGGAAATGATGACTGCGATACAAGGCAGATCGTGGTTTGTCGAAGCGCACCGGGAATATCTCAATCAAATCAGCCTCAAGAAGAAGTTGTTAGCAGGACAATGAGACGTTTTCGTCAGATCTGGTCGTCGTGTCCTGCTCGGTCACCGGCCCCGGCTTCAGCAGCATTCTCACCAAAGGCAAGACGGCCAACCTCACCGGAGTCGGCACCGTCACATTGAAATGCAATAGCCAGAACTACATGCGCTGTGATGGCACGCGTGGATATCCCGCCTCCGTCGCAGTAACTGCATCGAAGAGTTTTGAGCGAAAACAGGGCAACCGCCGTCGTCTCGAAAAAAATCCAATTAGTGGTCTAGCTATAGGGACAAGCAAAAGAGGCTTCCATGCAACCCATTAAGGCATTCACCTTCAAACGCGATCTCGTCGCGGAGTATGACGAGGAATACCTCGAGATGAAGATCAGCGATCTTCGCAATAAACTCGACGTCCTTACGCGCCAGAATTTCGCTCCTCAATACGAAGTTAAGGAAATCCATAATAGCCTCAACGCCGCCAAAGCGCTCGACATCCGCGGAAAGCGCGCGGCCTACCAGCTCGCCTTTCGGCGCTACATCCTAATCTGCCCCGAGGATGAGCTGCTCAGCATCGTTCTCGAATTGAGGTGCCGCCTCAACAATCTCGATCGCACCGGTGACGACACCTGGGACCCGCGCAAGCTCGATGCTATTGAGCAAGCTGTGCGTACGCATTCGGGGAACGGCAATCTTCGGACTGAGATCGAGACGCTGGCAAAGTCCATCGACGAGGGAAGATTCCGCCTGCGCCGCGATGAAGACCTGCGCCGCGACTTCCTCGTGTTCGCCTTCAAATCAAATCTAGCTCTTTTCCTTGTTCTGCTCTGCGTGCTCGGAATTTTCGTCACCCTGAAAGTCGATATGCACTCCCAGTGGCGTAAGCTGCCTGTTCTTCTCTTCGGAGCGTGCGGCGGAATGTTGAGTGCGACGATGCAATATCGTCGCCAGCGTGTCTCGCCCGGCGATCTCCGCATCGAGCCTATCCAGTTGTTCTTTCGCTCTGTGCTGGGAGCGTTTGTCGCGGGAATCGTTACGCTCTTCTTGCAGCTCCGCATCGTGGATTTTCCGGTTCTTCACGCCGGCCTTGACGACGGTTCCTCTCTCACTTCCGCCGCGCAATACATCGTCGCTTTCGCCAGCGGATTTGCCGAGCGCCTCTTCTTCCGCCCCATGGAGAGAAGTCCTGCTCGTCGCGCCGAGCCTCAGGCCACAGCTCAGCAAGCGACTCAAAGTGCCAGAGGCGCTGCAGCTCCACCACGCGCTGCCGCAGCCATAGCCGCCAGTGGGAGCAGCCTAACTCCACACTCGGCCAGTCGTCGGCGCGGAAACAAAGTTAGTCAGCATGACTCTGCTACCTAGTTCTGGATAACTGCGATTCAGACGGAGAGACTTGGGGACCAGCTCGTCAACAAGTACGACGTAGATATTCTGTGCGGGTATTCCGTGGATGGGGTTCAGGACATGATGGACGGCCACATCTACCAACGAATCTGTGCAGAGCCTTCAGTGGTTCATCAGCGGTGAGCAAGCCGGGCGAAAATTGCGAAGTGGTCCGCTTATCGTGACGCTGGTCTGTTCGTTCTTCCATCGCAAAAACGAGAATTTTGGAACAAAGCTGGGGATCGCGGGCCGGCGAAAAGAACTTTGTCTCGGATTCCAAGGCGATCAGCCATGGATTGAAGCTTTGCTGAGAATCGATTCACCGTGCGCGCAGCGGTGTTATCTGATACGACAGAGCATCTGGTGATTGAGAACCTTGGGGGTTAAATTAGTTAAGGCTCATCATCTCGCGAAGACTCTCAAAGGAATCATGAGCATCCTCAGAAAGACCTCGCTGACAGCGGCGCTCGTCACAGCAATATGGGGTAGCGCAGGTTGGGCTCAACAGCTGAAAACCGAGCAGGTGATCGACCGGATTGTGCAGCGGGAAAACGATGAAGTCAAAATGCTGAGTCAATATGATCCGATTGTCGAGACCTATGTTCAGGATATTAGCTCTGAGGGGCAAGCTGCTGTGCCGGTGACAGATCATTATTTCTTGGGGAAGGCGATCCTCAGCCAGGGGACACTGCAGCTGCCAGCAAGCGGGAAGAAAAAGACAAAACACACTGAAGTGAAATTGGGGGGCGTAAAGGAACCCTTCGACAGAGACTCCATCGCAGATGGTTTCTTGCACTTAATTTATTTGGATCCAAATGGTTTTAACCGGCAGAACTACCGGTTGGACTATGTGAGACGCGAGTTCGTTGGGGAAGTACGCTGCTTCGTCTTTGATGTAACACCTCTCGAAAAAAGAGAAGGTGGGAGCTTCCTGGGACGAATCTGGGTCGAGGATCAAGGTTACACGATCATCCGCTTCAATGGAGCGAACTCGCGGGGAGAAAATTCGAAACGCCTTCGACTGCACTTCGATAGCTGGCGCGTTAACCAGTCCCCCGGTGTGTGGGTTCCCGCCTACATCTATAGTGCGGGGTCGGATGCTTCGGAATCTCACGTGGGCCATGTTGTCTTTCGGGCAGAAACGCGATTCTGGGGTTATGGGCGGCCTATCGAACGGTCAGATCGCTCCTTGGCGGAAAGCATACGCGCTGAGGAACGTGCAACTGAGGAAAGCGCGATCGACCGCCTCGAAGGTGCCCGCCTGCTTGCTCCCAAAGGAGGAGTAGACAAGATTCTCTCGACGGTGGTGAACAACCTTGAAGTGAGCAACAATTTGGATATCGAACCCGATATCGAGTGCCGGGTACTGCTCACTTCGACGCTGGAATCGTTCCCGATCGGTCACACGATCGTGATGAGTCGGGGATTGTTAGACGTGTTGCCAGATGAATCCAGCCTGGCGATGGTGTTGGCCCACCAGATGGGACACATAGTCTCGGGACACTCGCAGCACGACGAGTGGGCCCTACGTGACTGGAGCAACTTTCTTTTCGAAGATGCCAGTTTCGACCATTTCGGCTTCCCAATTGATCCTCGCGTGGAGGACGCGGCTAATGCGAAAGCCTTGGAGCTGCTTGGAAGGTCTCCATACAAAGACAAGATGACGAATACCGCACTTTTCTTGCAGGCGGTTGATTCTCAGAAAAAGAACCTTCCCAATTTCATCAGTATCCACGTCGCTAGCCTGGTTCCACTCGCCGCTCAACAGGTGAAAGCGGCACAAGAGACGGGAGCTACCCAAGGAATCCAAATCGCAGCGCTGCCTCTGGGATCGCGGGTCGACTTGGATCTCTGGACCGACCAAGTCGAAATAACGAAGCGCAAGTCTCCGGCCTCAACGTCGAAGCGAGAGGGGCAGCCCTTTCAGATCAATCCCACCGTTCCTTATCTAGTGCTCAATAACCCTTCGGGAGTGCCAGAGCAGATCAAAACAACTCAGTAATTCCCACCGAGCCACCACGGGCGCACACTGAAGCGTGGAGGCGGTGCCCAAAAGCCCCAGCTTCCGCATCACCTTTTTCCCTCAACCTAGATTTCCCCTAGGAAGTTGTGAAGGAAACTGTGGCCAACCACAAGACCGATCCCGAGTGCTTCAACGCCGGATTGCTAACTCGGCGAGGGCCGCTACTATCACCGCCATTCTGCGCCTGACGCAATACACTTCGTGCTGGACTGTTTTTTATTTGCTTCCGTGGTCATCATCGCGATCGGCTTGAGGAACCGGGAATGCCTCACATTGGGCGTTTCGGAAACTCCATTGATGCTAAGCCCGCGCCTTTGCGAAAGCCCTTATTAAGTCAAGCAGACAAACTAAGGTGGCCATGCAAAAAACCAACGTGCCCACTGTTCCTCGTAAACGGGTCATAGCCATAGATAGTAGCCTCGCAAAACCACACACTATGAGTTGAAGTGGGTGGCACCTCTTGACTTATTGGCACTCCGATGGCCATCGTGGCCTGCCTCATAAGTTGTGCTAAGTAGAAGTCAGCTCAGGCTGATACAAAAGCGACACCCAGGGTCTTGGACCTACCATGACTAAAGAATGTTGCAAAACTTCGGGCCAAGAATGTGCAAGGTTTTGCATCACAGCGCATGGGGGAATGGCGACGTGGGTCGCGGAGATGTTTGTGACTTGTCGCTCACTGGTGAGGTATGAAGTTCTCGGGAAGGGGTTGAGGAGGTAATTTGCGGCCGGCCCAAAAGGAGTGCTGATCACAGAGTTGAAAAGTTCACTTTGGAAATTTTGTCGCTCGCTTTTTTTTCTTCACTGAACATCCTACATGGGACAAATCGTGCGCTGTTGCCCGAGCCTGGTCGACCAGTCTATTTGTCCGGTTAGGTCGTTTACCGAGACTTAGGCGATTAGTTTCGAGTAGCCGACAACACGTCCAGAATCTTCGGATCCGCTCTATAACGGCGAAATCCATGTTGTCACATGCACAAGTCCCCGGTTGAATTGCTCAGTGACTGCCAGAAAACGAGTGGATGCCGATAAAAAATCAAAGCATGGTAATATTCCGCGCGATATGATCGCGAGTGGTTCCACTTCTCAGTACGTGCTTGGTAGTACGGATGCCGAACAAGAGCGGCTGATTCGACAGGCTGCGCGCCTTGGTCCTTACACCGAGCGATTGTTCCGTGACGCTGGTATTGGTCCGGGGCAACGAATTCTGGATATCGGCTCGGGTGTCGGCGACGTAGCGATGCTGGCGGCGCGTCTGGTTGGCCCTTCGGGACAGGTCGTTGGAGTCGAGCGCGACGTACGATCGATCGCCAGGGCCAGGGTTCGCGTAGCGGAAGCTGGACTGCACAACGTAACGTTTATCCAGTCAGACGTGAGTCAGGTGACAAGTGGTGCGCTCTTCGATGCTGCAGTGGGCCGTTGCATTCTGCAGTTTCTCCCCGATGCTGCGGCTGTTATGCGTTCCCTTTCGCGGCTGATCCGACCCGGAGGCGTGCTCGCTTTTCACGAGCCGACGTGGTCCCCTTTGCTTTTGCTTACCGCCCAACTCCCGCTGTGGTCGGCGTGCGCTTCGCTCATTCGCAAGACCTTCCAATGCTCGGGAGCAAATCCAGACTGGGAACTGTTGCTCTTCCGGACGTTCGAAGAGGCTGGCCTGCCTCCGACGAACATGTGGATGGAAATCCCTATGGGAGGTGATTCGTTCTTTGCAGGATGGGTCTACGATCTCCTGTGTAGTGTTCGCCCGCAGATGCAGCAGCACAATCTTTCCTGCGAAGCGCTGGGCAATTTCGAGACGCTGCGGGAAAGGCTAGATGCAGAGCTGGTGGCGCTGAAGTCACCTGGAGCTTGCATCGGATTGGTGGGGGCTTGGTCTCGCGTCCCTACGAGCTCCGCTCCCCGCTAATATTCAAAAACCAAGCGGTGCGGGCAAGCCGAATCTCCACCCTTCGGGCTCAGGGAGCCGGCGCCCCTCTTAACAATTCAAGCATTTCTTGACCCCACGCTAGTAATTTTGACAGTAGGATCTCGCTCGATACGTTTTCTAGACTCACCAAGGGTTGTTGCCTTTCGCAAGACCATCCTGCCCAGTCGTTGCGGAAAGCCTCAACTCGGAGTTCCAACCGACGGTCAAAGGAGCAGGACATGAATATTTCTCCAGAGGAACGTGAGCAGGTTGCCCAGGAGTTAAAGCAATTTGCAACCAGTTTGAATCTTTCGGACGATCAGAAGCAAAAGCTGCAGACCTTCCTAACTGACGCCCGCGAGAAAATACAAGCCTACAAGAAAGACAACCCCAACTCATCGCCGCAGGATATACTCAAACAAGTAGCTGCCAACCGAAACGCCCTTCGCGAGCGACTAGTAAACTTCCTGAGTCCTGACCAGCTCACAAAGTGGGATTCTGAAGTGGCGAAAGCCAAAGAGTTCTTGGGTCAAAAGATGGCGGCATCTGCCTAACGCACCTCTGATTCCAGCGGCTTGGGACTCAGCCTGCTACTGGCACAGCCCAAGCCGCCGGAGTCGAATAGATTCCTCCGTCCCTCCTGGTCAAGGACGAGTCATGCGGCACGTCGCGGAAAGCCATAGAATCGCTTGTCGCAATCCATGCATCGATACGGGCGTGCGTGCAGAAATCGCAGAAGTTTGTGCTCTACGACTCCACGAAAATGGGACCTTGAGATACTGCTACTACTGCACCGAGGACAGAACCGCGTTGGTCTTGGAGCATGCTTAGTGAGAGCGGCCATTTGCTTTGCCTTTGTTACAGGTTTCGAGGCGTTACCAGCTGGAAGCACTACAAGATATACTCCAGGGCAACCTTCTCGCTAGAATATTCCTTGGTGCTGCCATAAGCTTCATAAATGCTTGACGTAATACTTGTTGCCACGCACTGTTCTCTTCGACAAGATTGTTGTTTAGAGCCACGTTGATGATGGTCGGAAGTCGGAAAGAGACGCAAGGATGACTGTGCGAACTGGCGCAGTAGTTTTGGCGGCGGGGATGTCATCGCGCATGGGAGAGGCAAAGCAACTACTACTCCTAGGCGAAAACACTTTGCTGAATCAAGTGCTAGACAACGTTCGAGGGTCCAAAGTAGCCGAAATCGTTGTAGTGCTTGGTCACCAGGCAGAAATCATAGAAAAACAGCTCGGATTCAAGAAACTCAAGGTAGTTGTCAACGAATCCTACCAGCAAGGAATGGCGACCTCACTGCGGACGGGGCTTGCCGCACTCTCATCTGAAATGAACGCTGCACTGATTGTTTTGGCAGACCAGCCGTTCGTCCGCGCGGGGACCCTCGACCGGTTGATGGATCAATACGAGCAGTCCGGCGCTCAGATTGCGATTCCCGTCTATAAAGGCTTTCGCGGAAATCCCGTTCTGCTGGATCGTGCTGTATTTCCCGAGGTGATGGCTCTTACGGGAGACATAGGTTGTCGTGCGATATTCGGGGATCATGTCGAAGGAATCGTGAAGGTCCCGGTGGAGGATATCGGGGTTCTCCTCGACCTAGACACGAAGGGCGATGTCGCGAAATTTAGGGATTTCCGGCAAGGTGCAACGGACGAGAGCGTGCTGATCGCGGCAGCCGATCTCGAAGGGAGGAAGATTTCAAATCCCGAGAATCCTCGGCGGGACAGGGAACTCGTCATCGTCGGCAGCGAGCCAGTTGGGATCGCGCTGGCAAAGCTGGCCAAAGTATTAGGCTTCACGATCACAGTGGTCGATCCCTTTTTGAAGCCCGCGGATCTGCCGGGTGCGGATCAATCGCTCAATTCGCTGGATTTTTCGCTCCTGCCGGCGGCCGCCTCCCGATATGTGGTGGTGGCAAGCCGCGGGAGATTTGACGAGGAAGCGATTGAGCAAGCTTTGCAGGCGAACAGCGCGTATGTAGCTTTGGTCGCCAACAAAAAAAGAGCCCAGGAGATTCGCCGCAGTTTGGAGTTAAGAGGTGAATCGCTCGAGAAGCTGGCAAAGCTGCACGCTCCGGCTGGATTGAACATCGGAGCGGAGAACCCAGAAGAGATAGCGCTCAGCATTCTCGGCGAGATTGTTTCTGAAATTCGCAGAGATAACGGAACAAAATCGATCACTATGGAAAATCCAACACGGATTGCACGGTGACGAATCAGCGAGCGCTGTCCGCCTCGCATTGATGAATCACTCTTTCGGCAACTGTGCTCTCCGAGGAAGTGCTGGATTCTTTGAGAGCTTTCACGCTGCCACCGCGTCGCAACGCTACCATCTGACTGATGATGCTGAGCGCAATCTCCTCCGGAGTCGCGGCACCGAGGTCGAGACCGGCCGGCGCCCAAACTCTCTCGATTTTTTCCGCCGGCATACCGCGCGCGAGAAGATAATCGAGAACTAGTTTCGAGCGATGCCGGCTGGCGATAAGCGCAACATAGGTCGCGTTGCCCTCCAGCGCCTTTTCCAACCATAGGTGATCGTTCTTGTGCAGGGTCGCAATTACGACGAAGGCTTGGGAACTGACCGGTGTCTGGGTTAAATCGAAATCTTCCGTGACGAGACGGTCGGCATCGGGGAACGAGTCGCGGTCCGCTCCGGGATCGTTGACCGTAACGGAGAAGTTCACCAAATGAGCCATGGTCGCCAGAACTTCTGCAATTCGGCCGTGACCCACAATGAGCAACTCAGGCTGTGGAAGAACGGGCTCGATGTAAACGTCCATTTTCCCCCCACACGGCATTCCCACTCCCAACAGTTCATCCGCCATGTCCAAAGTGATTAGCTCGGACGTTTGCAGTTCGATGCACTTTAAGGCTTCGTTTCTCACCGCGCTTTCAGCGCAGCCTCCGCCCACCCATCCCAGGACGATCTTGCCCTGCGAGTCAATGATGGCCTTCGAGCCTGGCTTGGCGGAAGATGAACCTTCCACGCGAACTACGGTGGCCACCGCAAAGGATCTCCCATGTCGACCAAGATCAGCGGCTTTGGAGTAAAATTCAGAAGACATGATCGATCAGCCATCATATTCTCGCCTAGTCTCGAATTCAATGTAACCTGAGACCCTGCGTTGTATACCGAACAAATCCGCGATCATTACGAACATCCCCGAAATGCGGGCGCCATTGATAACCCGTCCGGCAAGGCAATTGTCAGAAGCCCGGTCGATAGTGACACGGTTTTGATTACCTTGCGCATTGAGGACGGTGTTATTGCGGACGCGCGATTCAAATGCATGGGTTGTGCCGTCGCCATTGCCTGTTCATCCGTGGCTACAGAAATGATCCGCGGCAAGTCCATCGAGCAAGCATACGAGATCACGAAGCAAAGCGTGGCGGCTTCGCTGGGCGGCATTCCCGAACACAAGATGCTGTGCAGCAACCTTGCTCCTGAAGCCATTCGCAAGGCCATCGACGATTGGCGACAAGGGCAGCTGCTGGCTGACAAATCATGAGATGCGTTTCGCGATCGCAAGGCGGTCTCAGTTCGCTTCTCAGCTTGGCTGTCCCTCCCGAGCCGATTGCGCTAAGATTGCCTCGTAACCGGAGGGAGGTTGATCGAGCGATCTCGGAGCGATTAGATTGCAGAGCGATGTGTGCCGAAGTCTTTTTCGAGACAGCAACCGCTCCTCTTTCCAGCTCCTCTCATCCTCTGTCCCAAACCTCCCATGACGATTCCGCGCTCTCAGCTCCCGAAGCGCACCCTGCACAAGTGAGAGGCGCAGATGATTCCACCATCCTTCGAATATTTCAGACCCAAGACAATTCCTGAAGCGATTGCCTTCCTCCAACAGTATGGCGACGACGCGAAAATCCTGAGCGGCGGACAAAGCCTGATTCCCATGATGAAACTCAGGCTGGCGAGACCGAGCTATCTCGTGGACATCAATCGCATCGAGGGCCTCTCGCACATCAAGGAAGAGAGCGGCTTTTTGAAGATCGGCGGGCTCACCCGCGAAGCTGAGCTTGAGGCTTCTCCTGTAGTGCGCGCGAAGTATCCAATCATCATTGATACAGCTCACGTCATCGCCGATCCACAGGTGCGAAATCTGGCAACGGTAGGGGGCAACCTGGCGCACGGGGATCCGGCCAATGACCACCCTGCGACCATGCTTGCCCTAGGCGCTCAGATCGTCGCAACGGGGCCGAAGGGCGAGAGAGTCATACCCGTCGAGGATTTCTTCCTCTCTCTATTTAGCACGGCGCTGCGGCACGATGAAATCCTCACCGAAATCCGCATACCAATTCCACCGCCTCGTAGCGGCGGAGCTTACTTTAAGCTGGAACGCAAGGTCGGAGACTTTGCCACAGCCGCCGTCGCCGCCCAGTTGACTTTGGATGGCAATGGCACCTGTCAGAAAGGGGGAATTGGATTGACCAATGTTGGTCCGACACCAATAAAAGCACGAAAAGCCGAGGACTCTCTGCGTGGCAAAAAGCTCGACGGATCTACCATCGCTCAAGCAGCGCAGCTCGCCGCTGACGAGTCGGAGCCCAGCGCTGATTTGCGAGGCCCAGTGGAATATAAGAGAGGTCTTGTAAAAGAATTAACTAAGCGGGCTCTAACGCGGGCCGTGGAACGCGCAGCAAAATAGCAATCTTCGGAGGTTTGGGAAAACGCTATGGCAAAGAAGCAGACGGTTCAGGTCAAAGTGAATGGCAGAGAGCGAGAGGCGAGCGTGGAACCGCGAACCCTGCTCGTGCATTTCATACGAGATTATCTAGGATTAACCGGCACTCACGTTGGCTGCGACACCAGTAATTGCGGCGCTTGCACCGTCGTCCTGGACGGCAAGAACGTCAAGTCTTGCACGATGTTTGCGGTGCAGGCCGACGGCTCGGAGCTTCTCACCGTTGAAGGTCTGATCAAAGATGGTCAGTGGCATCCATTGCAAGAAGGCTTCAAACAGGAGCACGGGCTGCAGTGTGGCTTCTGTACTCCCGGCATGCTGATGTCTACTTATGCGCTGCTGCAAAGAAATCCCAAACCCTCCGAAGAGGAAATCCGCTGGGGCATTTCCGGCAATTTGTGCCGCTGTACCGGCTATCAAAATATTGTCAAAGCTGTTCAGTACGCTGCCGGCGAGATGGCGAACAAAATGGCAGAAGGAGTGGCAAAGTGATCGCGAAAACGTCTCCCGAAGTCGGCGGCATGGGCCATCCCATCAAACGCAAAGAAGATTCCAGGTTCATTCAAGGCAAGGGCAACTATGTGGACGACGTCCGTCTGCCCGGCATGGTCTATGGACACATGGTGCGCAGTCCGTATGCCCATGCGCGGTTGAAGTCTATCAATACGGAAAAGGCCAAACAGCTGCCCGGCGTGCTGGCCATCATTACGGGCGAGGATCTTGCCAAAGCCAACCTCGCATGGATGCCTACGCTCTTTTTCGACAAGCAGATGGTGCTGGCCACGGGGAAGGTACTGTTTCAAGCCCAGGAAGTCGCTTTCGTCGTAGCCGAAGATCAATACACCGCGGCGGACGCGGCCGAACTGGTCGAAGTGGAATACGAAGAGCTTCCTGTGCTGGTAGATCCTCATAAGGCGACTGACCCGGATGCACCGATCCTCCGAGAGGACCGCGAAGAAAAGTCCAACCACATTTTCCACTGGGAGGTGGGGGACCGGGCGGCAACGGATAGGGATTTTCAAAATGCTCCAGTGAAGGCCACCGTGCACGCGATTTCGCAACGGTGCCACCCGGCGCCTCTCGAAACGTGCGGCTGCGTGGCCGACTTCAACAAGGCGACGGAAAAGCTTACGGTGTATCTCACTTCTCAAGCACCGCACGCTCATCGCACTTTGTTTGCGCTTGTCGGCGGAATCCCGGAACAGAACATCCGGGTGGTTTCTCCCGACATCGGTGGCGGATTTGGAAACAAGGTTCCGATTTATCCCGGGTATGTTTGCGCGGTCGTCGCGTCGCTGACGCTCGGTGTGCCCGTGAAGTGGATTGAAACCCGCTCGGAAAATCTGCAATCTACTGGATTCGCTCGTGATTACCATATGACAGCGGAGATCGCTGCCGATAAGAATGGCAAAGTAAAGGCCCTGCGAGTAAAAACTCTTGCCGACCATGGAGCATTCAACGCCGCCGCGCAGCCGACGAAATTTCCCGCCGGACTATTCAGCGTATGCACGGGTTCCTACGATTTCGAGAACTCGTTTTGCGAAGTCGACGGCGTCTACACGAATAAGGCGCCGGGCGGAATCGCCTACCGCTGTTCGTTTCGAATCACCGAGGCAGCTTACCTGATTGAACGAGCGATCGACGTGCTTGCTGCCGAATTGAAAATGGATCCGGCGGAATTCCGGCGCAAGAATTTCATCCAACCGGATAAATTTCCGTACAAGACTCCTCTTGGCTGGACCTATGACAGCGGAAACTATGAGGGCGCGCTGGACAAGGCGCTGGAGATGGTTGGGTACAGAGAGCTTCGTAAGGAGCAGGAGGAGAAGCGGAAGAAGGGCGAGTTGATGGGCATCGGAATCTCCAGCTTCACGGAAGCAGTCGGGGCAGGGCCGGCGCACACATTCGACATCGCTGGCATTAAGATGTTCGATAGTGCTGAGATCCGCGTCCACCCCACGGGAAAAGCGATCTGTCGCATGGGCACGAAGAGCCAGGGACAAGGGCATGAGACTACGTATGCCCAAATCGTCGCTCAGGAACTGGGAATTCCAGCTTCCGATGTGATCATCGAGGAGGGCGACACGGACACCGCCCCTTACGGCCTGGGAACCTACGCGAGCCGAAGCACTCCTACCTCTGGCGCGGCGACCGCCATGGCGGCGCGGAAGATTCGAGACAAGGCGAAAAAGATCGCTGCGCATTTGCTCGAGTGCAGCGAAGCAGATTTGGAATGGGAAACTGGCAAGTTCTTCGTGAAGGGAGCGCCCAGTAAATCGAAGACCATCCAGGAAATCGCCTTCGCCGCCTACACCAACATCCCGGAAGGTCTCGAAGCCGGTCTCGAGGCCGTGAACTACTACGATCCGCCGAATCTCACCTTCCCCTTCGGGACATATATCTGCGTCGTCGACATTGACAAGGGCACAGGAGAGGTGCACGTGCGCCGCTTCGTGGCGGTGGACGACTGCGGCAACGTGATCAATCCGATGATCGTGGAAGGACAGATCCACGGCGGGTTAACCGAAGGCCTGGCGATCGCCTTCATGCAGCTGATCGACTACGACGAAAACGGCAACGTGCAGGGCGGCACCCTCATGGATTATCTAATTCCGACCGCGGTCGAGACGCCGCACTGGGAAACGGGCAGCACCTGTACGCCTTCTCCTCATCATCCCTTTGGAGCGAAGGGGGTGGGAGAATCGCCCAACGTCGGATCTCCGGCTGCCTTCGTTAACGCAGTAGTGGACGCCCTTTCGCATCTCGGTGTGAAGCACATCGATATGCCCATAACGCCCTGGAAGGTATGGAAGGTTTTAAAGGAAAAAGGTGTGGTGAGTTGAGACCATGGCCCTGAAGATCGAGAAGACCTTCCAGGTGAAAGAATCGGTCGATAAAGTATGGACCTTCCTCAGCGATCCGAGGAAGATCGCCCTCTGCGTGCCTGGCGCACAAATCACTGAGCAACTGGATGAGAAGACTTACAGCGGCGCGATCCGTGTGAAAGTGGGTCCAAGCGTGACCGATTACAAAGGCGAAGTGCAGATTGTGCGCTTGGACCCTCAAAACCACGAAATCGAAATCCTCGGCAAAGGGCAGGACGTGAGAGGGCGCGGTAGCGCGTCCATGAAAATGACGGGTAAGCTTCGCTCGCTTGACGATGGTGGCACCGAGGTAACAAGCATATCCGAATTGAATGTGGTGGGCATCCTGGCCCAGATGGGCTCGCGTGTCATCAGCGAAGTTTCGAATATCATGTTCGGCGAGTTTACCAGGAACTTCCAGGCTCGCCTCGCTCAGCATGCGGATGCTCCCGAGGCAGCCGCAGAGGCGGCCCCTGGCAAGCCGATCAGCGCCGCTTCGGTGGCCTGGCAAGCCGCAAAGGGAGCATTTCGGCGCGACTCTTGAAACAATGAGTGAACGATCATGTCATTCATGTCATTGACTTGAACCCACCATGATGGCCTCCCAAGCGCGCTCTGAAGATAGAGAAATCAAGGACGTAGATACTCTCATCCAGAGATTTGAGCATCTGGGTTATGTTACTGATCGCGGTCTGGCCACCGCTGTTTACCTCGTCACCAAGCTGCAAAAACCGCTGCTGATCGAAGGGCATGCGGGCGTGGGCAAGACGGAAGTCGCCAAGGTGCTCGCTGCCATGCTGCAGACGCGCCTGATCCGGCTGCAGTGCTATGAAGGTCTTGATGTCAACTCAGCCGTCTACGAATGGAATTATCAAAAGCAGTTGCTGGCCATCAAAATCGAAGAGAAAACTGATCAAACTGTTGAGGAGAAGGAAAAACACATCTTCGGCAAGGAATTCCTGCTCGAGCGTCCTTTGCTTCAATCCATTCTCGCTGACGATGCTTCGCCAGTGCTACTCATTGACGAAATCGATCGCGCCGATGAGGCCTTTGAGGCGTTTCTACTGGAATTGCTCTCCGATTTTCAGATCACCGTGCCCGAAATGGGCACCATCAAAGCCAAATACGTGCCCTATGTAATTCTCACGTCCAACCGGACGCGGGAATTGAGCGACGCTCTGAGGCGGCGCTGCTTCTATCACTGGATTGACTATCCCAGTTTTGAAAAAGAAATGAAAATCGTCCGCGCGCGACTGCCCGTGATCGAGGAGGAACTGGGGGTGCAAGTCGTTCGGTTCGTGCATGCAGTCCGGCAGTTGGATCTCACCAAGCCTCCCGGCTTGACAGAAACTCTGGATTGCGCCCAAGCGGCGATGTCGCTGGGGAAACATCGGCTCGATGTCAAACTGGTTGAGGAGACTCTGGGCTGCGTCGCGAAGTCGCAGGAAGACGTCGCCAAGCTCAAGGCGGCGGGCATTGAAAAAATGCTTTCGTAACCTTGTTCCGCGAGGGCATGTCTTTTCTGCAGCTGCGATGGCGAAATCATGGCCCGATCGATGGTTAGCATGCATCAAGAAGAACCCGAGCGCTCAGCCGCTTCCATAGTGGAGTTCTGTCGTTTCGCTCGCGACAACGGCTTGTCAATCGGCGTGCAGCAAACGCTAAATGCGGTCGAAGTTGCAAAAACAATCGGCGTCGGGGATCGACAGGAATTGGCATTTGCTCTGCGCGCCGTCCTCACTTCGTCGAAAGAAGAGTGGGATCGCTTTACCAATCTTTTTGAGATTTTCTGGAGTGCTTCACAGAGGGGTTCGAATCCCGCTTCGGAAGAGGGCCCTGAAGTCCGCTTCCGCACGCACCAGCCGCAAGCCAGTTCCCGTACTTTGTTGGCGCTATCCAGCAGCGAGACTTCTTCTTCGGACCGCGAAAGCAACGATGTTTCCGGCGCGAGCGCCGAGCAGCGCCTGCAAAAGGTCGACCTGTCTGACGTGCCGCATGACGACCTCGCTGCACTCGAGAAGATTTCGTTTCGCCTGTTTCGGAAAATGAGCCTGCGACTTTCACGGAGGCGCAAAATCAAGAATTCCGTCGATCGTGTGGACATACGCAGGACCATTCATCGAAGCATCCCCCGTGGTGGCGATGCCATCGATCTGGTCTTTCGCGGAAAAAAGCTGCGGAAGCTCAGGCTGGTGATTTTCCTCGACGTCAGCGGCTCCATGAATTCTTACAGTCTGTTTCTGGTGAGATTTGCCTATGCCCTGCAAAAATATTTCAAGAGCGTGAATACATTTCTTTTCAGCACGAACGTCGTGGAGATCACCGATGTCCTGCGGAACCAGGACTTGCCCGAGGCCCTGCGAAAACTTTCGCAAAGAGCAGCTGGCTGGGCTGGCGGCACGAAGATCGGCGAGTCACTCAAATTCTTCAACCAGCGCCACGGCCGAAAATTGCTTTCCCGCAACACGGTGTTCATAATTCTGAGTGACGGCTGGGACACCGGGGAGCCCGATGCCTTGGCTGCAGAGCTTGGGGTCATTAGGCGCCGGGTGCAAAAGCTGATATGGCTGAATCCTCTTCTGGGGCTTGATGATTACGCGCCGATCACGCGCGGAATGAGCGCTGCGCTGCCATACCTCAGCGTTTTTGCCGCGGCTCACAATTTGCAGAGCCTGCTGGCTCTGGAAAGATATGTCTAGCCGTTGGAGAAGGTGATGCGAAATGTTCGATCAATTCCTCAGCAAAGCGGATGAGCTGCTGGCCAATGACCAGCCCTTCGCGGTGGCCGTGGTTGTGCGATACCAGGCGCCAATCTCCGGCAAGCCCGGAAACAAAGCGATCATTTTTCCTGACGGCAAAATGTGGGGCTGGATTGGCGGCGGTTGTGCACAGCCGGTGGTGGTCAAGGAAGCCTTGAAGGCTCTGGCTGACGGCCAGCCTCGCTTGATTCGCATTAGCCCTTCGTTGTCTCCGGAGGAGGGCATCGTGGACCACGCCATGACGTGCCACAGCGGCGGAACGCTGGACATATTCATCGAGCCGGTTTTGCCCAAGCCGCATATTCTGATTCTTGGCCGCTCTCCGGTTGCGGCGTCCCTGACGAAATTGGCCAAGGCGGTCAACTATACGGTCTCGCTCGCTGCCCCGGGCGCCGACCGGGAGAATTTCCCAGATCCGGATCTGCTGCAAACGGATTTGGAGTTGAGCAATTTGAAAATCACGCCGCAGACTTTCATCGTCGTGTCTACACAGGGAGAATACGACGAGGAAGCCTTGGAAAAGGCGCTAAACACCAGCGTCGCTTACGTGGCGTTTGTCGCCAGCAAAACGAAGGCAAGTAAGGTGCTTGAATACCTGCGCGACAGAGGGGTAGCCGCCGCGAGGCTCAGCCAGGTCCGCGCGCCGGCTGGGCTCGACATTCTCGCAGCCTCTCCCGAGGAAATCGCGGTCAGCATTCTCGCTGAAATCATCCAGGTAAAGGGCGCGAAGTCGGTGACACCGAAGCCGAAGGCGGAATTGCTGGTACTCTTGCAAGAAGTCAGGGACCCGATTTGCGGTATGTCGCTAGAGGCAAGCACCGCAAAGTACAAATCGGAATTTCACGGCAATGTGTTCTACTTCTGCTGTGCTGGCTGCAAAGACAAATTCGAGAAGCATCCCGACAAATACGCACTCGCAACCACAAAGTGACAGCGCAACCTCGAAACTTGGTTAGGACAAATCTGACCCCTAGGACAGTTGTGATCTGCCTATCTGTCGCCGAAAAACGAATCCGATCCAGTCTCCGCGATGCGCATTTCGGCCCCGCGAACCAATCGAGGGGTCGGCATGCCGGCTGAGGAATATAGTACTATTACTTCGAGAGCTCGCTCTCAGAGCTTCGCGTTCGATCCTGGAAAGACCTGCACCTCTTTTGGTAAGCATTGGGCAAGAGTGTGCAAATTACTGCCACCGGAAGCAGTACGGGCGGGAGAATCAGATCTCCCGCAAAGTGGTTGAGGCAGCGTTATCTTACTTAGATCGGTCGGTCGGCATTCTGGTCAGCAATGTGCTCTTAAAAAATGTGAGGGTGTGTAGGTTTTGGGGTGGTTTGTCCCAAGGTATGGGGGGAAGACTACGATGCTTCGCTTGATTACTGGTGGACTTTTGATCGCTGTCTTGGGGCTGGTCTCGGCAAGTCGAGCACAAGCGGACGGTGTCGACACCTTCACGTACACCTTCGACGGCAACACATTTGTCTGGCAGTTGCCGTCTTCGCCGACAATCGGGATGGGGAACTCCATACCCGGCACTTTGTTTGCGATTCTCGATGTACCGTATTCTGAAAACGGCGTGGCCCAGACCCCGTCCGAATTTGACTTCTTGTCTTCGACAGACGATGGGGGGTTCCAAATCATCACGCCCAGCCTTACGTCTCCTGCAAATACTTTTGGCGCACAACTGTATAGCGGTCCGCTAGACACTCTGGTTATCTCCACCCCCTCCGTCTCCATCCCTGAACCCAGCAGCTTAATTCTGGTCGGCGGCGGGTTGCTCTCTTTGCTCGGCTTCGCGCGCAAGAAGATCCTCGCGTAGCCACTGCTCCACTGCTTTCAGCCTTTCCTGACCGGTCGCCCGGTGGAATCACTGCACCTTGTGAAAACGCTCCAGTGAAGAAACTTGCGTCCTCCGGATAAGTTGTCGATAACAGGAAGGGCTGTTGTGCAAGAATCGTGAGGTTTTAAGCCGGTTGGGTTGAAAGGAAATGGTAGGCACGAACCAAATTGAAATTCAATCGACACTATCTCTCGAAAGATAAATTTCACCACATCGTATCTGCGGGGCAAGATTCGCGGTTTCGCATTAAGGGAACAGTTCAGCGGTCGCGAGAGAATTTAAGCGCCCATTTTGGTTGTTAATGCCTCCGCTGATGAGAACCTGGCCGTTCGTCGACAAGGTGGCCGTGTGCTCAGAGCGCTCGGTTTCCATATTCCCGGCGGGCGTGAAACTTCCGTTGGCAGGATCGAACAATTCTGCTGAGGATAAGGCCACCTTTCCTTCGAGTCCGCCGGTCACTAGGACTTTGCCGTCAACCAACTTCGTTGCTGTATGGAGCTCACGTGGTGACAGCATGTTCCCTGTGAGCGCGAAGGTGCCGGTTACAGGGTCGAAAAGTTCCGCCGTCGCCGCAACACCATCTGAACTTGCTCCTCCAGTAACGAGAACCGCACCGCTTGTCAGCAAAGTCGCCGCATGTGCTGAGCGTTCAACAGACATGCTTCCCGTACGTGCAAAAGTGTTGGTAGCAGGATCGAATAGCTCCGCGGACGAAGTGCCAGCACCAGTGCAACCATTATTGTCACAAATTCCTCCCGCCACCAGGACTCTTCCGCCGTTCAAAAGAGTGGCCGTGAAGAAGAACCGGCCGACGCTCATGCTTCCGGTCGGTGCGAATTCTTCTGTGGTAGGGTCGAAGACCTCCGCTGAAGAAGAGGAGCCGCCGACACTGGCTCCCCCTGCGAGGAGTACCTTTCCGTTCGCCAGCAGCGTTGCTGTATGCCCACTGCGCTCGGTAGTCATCAAGTTTCCGATAAGGGTGAAGAGGCCCGTGGCCGGGTCGTATAGTTCCGCAGTAGAGTAGGTGGTGCCATACCTGTTGTCTCCGCCCGCGATGACGACCTTGCCGTTGCCAAGCAACGTTGCCGTGTGGAAGACGCGCGGGACGCTCATGCTTCCAGTCGACGTAAATTGTCCTGTCGCCGGATCGTATAGCTCCGCCGACGCAAGGGCGGTCAATTGCAGACTGCATCGCGGGCAACCCTCCACCGTCGCCCAGTGCACTCCTCCGACTATGAGCACTTTCCCGTTGTTCAGCAGGGTCGCGGTGTGATCCTCCCGGGCGCTTACCATGCTGCCCGTTGAGGTAAAACCCGAAATCGACGTGGAAACTTGGATCGAGGACGAGGTCCCTCTGACTGAGCCAGACTCGGAGTCGACAACCGTGATGGTTTGATTGCCCGCCGTGTTGAGCGTAGCGAGGAAACTGCCCGAGCCATTTGCAAGCGCCGAGTTCGCTGGCAGGATGGCCTGCAGGTCGCTGCTGGTGAGATGAACTGTTCCGGTATAGCCCTTCACTTGACTGTTCGCGGCATCGAGTGCCGAGACGCTAAGACTTACAGCCGTCCCGGCGGTAGCGGTGGATGGAGCGGTAACGGAGAAGTGAGTAACCGTTGGAGGAACTACGACGCTAATCGACGCGGAAGTACCAGTGATCGAGGCGTTGAGCGTGTCGGTCGCGGTGATGGTCCAGCGGCCGCCGGTCAGCATTGCGGAAAATTTCCCCACTCCGTTCGTTAACGTCGAGTTAGCAGGGAGGACGGCTTTGTTATCGGTGCTCGTGAAGTGTACCGTACCAGTGTAAGTGGCCACGGTGTTATTAAAGGCATCGAGCGCAGTCACTGTAAAACCGACTGCCGTCCCAATGGTGACGACGCCCGGAGCGGCGACGGAGAAGTGAGTAGCCGCAGCAGCGCTGCTGACATTGATCGAATTCGAAGTGCCTGTAATTGAAGCCGTTACTGTGTCCGTCGCCCTGATGGTTTGACTACCGGCGGTTTTGAGCGTGGCCGAGAAGGTCCCCGTACCGTTCATCAGCATCGAGTTGGCTGGAAGCACAGCCTGACCGTCGGTGCTCGTGAAGTGCGCTGTACCGGTGTAAGTGGCCGCGGTGTTATTAAAGGCATCGAGCGCAGTCACCGTGAAGTTGAAAGCGGTCCCAGCGGTGGCGGTGGCCGGAGCGGTGACGGAGAAGTGAGTAGCCGCAGCAGCGCTGCTGACATTGATCGAATTCGAAGTGCCTGTAATTGAAGCCGTAACAGTGTCCGTCGCCCTGATGGTTTGACTGCCGGCGGTTTTGAGCG
>Ga0306922_10000822_pt1 | contig 26708 bp, 21 predicted proteins | sample sta12Cox44000082_FD_203758 | JGI IMG/M metagenome (GOLD analysis project Ga0306922, IMG submission 203758) | Lab enrichment of tropical soil microbial communities from Luquillo Experimental Forest, Puerto Rico - statoxic.12C.oxic.44.000.082 (v2)... | ecosystem: Environmental > Terrestrial >... | reverse complement strand
GGAACGCTTCTTTGATCTGATCGTCGCGCTGTTGCAGTTCTTGGGCTCGGATCGCTTTCGCAGCGTCGAGGATTTCGCGCTTGCCGTAGGCCACATACTCACGCGCTTCCTCGACCTGCTGTTCAAATTCTTCCTCGGTCATGCCGCCGAGCTTACGGGCCTCATGGGCGAGGTTCTTGTCGATGCCCTGCGATGCAAGGGTCGCTACCGGGTTATCTGGCAACCCAGTAGACTTTTCCTGATATGGTTGACCGCCCTTTGCGAGACCGACCGTGTTCTTTTGCTGATCCATCATCTCGCCGAGGCGGCGGGTAGCACGCATCCGAATCTCTGCGGCGTCCGCTTCCATGCCTCTGTCCTTGGCCTGCTTGGCATAGGCGGCCATGGCGATGGCAGCATTGCGAATCTCTTTCACCTCATCGACGGCCTTGGCCTCGGCGATCGCACGGCGGGCGGCGTCGTAGCGGACCAGCGTGCCACCCACGTCAGCCGTCATGGCGCGGCCCTGCTAGTCTGTGCGGCGGCTGTGTTGACTTCCGCGGCGAGCGGGCGGCATAAAACCGCGCCAGCGCTCGCGAGAGCGCTGGTGGAGCCGGCGGGGACCCCCGCTATCTGTAGGTGACTTCTAGGCGCCATCGCCTCGACTCCTTCCGAAGACAGACACGACAAGCTCCGCCTTTGGCTGGACACCCGGGCGGGCTTGTCGTGGAGGATTAGGCGGCCTGTGGCTTGTTTTCGCTTAAGTGCGGAAACCTCGACGGATCGACGGGCTTCCCAGCGCGCTGGTCCAAGTACTCTCTCAAGTGCCGAATCCGGATGCCGCAACGCCGCGGGCTCATCCAGGTCACCGTCGGCGCTTCCCCGGCCGCAATCATCCGACGCAGCGTTGCGGTGCTAACCGACAATTGGACAGCCGCCTCGCTGAGCGAGATGACCCGATCTTCCTCGTTTCTTGGATTCATCGTTGCCACCCGTTGACTAGAGCACGCAGAAGCGCGCCCTGTGTTTCGATGGCTTGCACGGAAGCACAGATGAAACGGCGGGGAAAAATTGTTTCTTTTATTCCCCCTTCAATAATTTTCGACGAGCCCTTCGAGAGCCTCTATCCAAAGCACTTTGGGATTGCTGCCGTCGGCCTTCGCTGCCGCTTCAGGGAACCGCTTTAAGAATTCAACGATGACGCGCACCGCCAGCGGCCTTTTCTTGTACCGCTCGCGTAGCTGCCCCGCGGTTCCATTGAAGGTCCCCATGGCGGCGATCTTTTTAGTGGCCGCTTCCATCGTAAGACCGTCTCGTACTCTCAACAGCTCGATGTGCAGTGCCAGCTTAATGTCATCGTGCTGCTTCGGGCGGCCCCGCCTTGGGGGCGGCATGAAACCGGGGACATGCCGTTCGGCAAGTGCCACCGCAAGCTCCATCCCAGCGTTCTCGCTGTTAGGATCAATTCCGAAATGCTTGAGCAGCAGCGCCGTCTTCACGGCGCGCTTTTGCGCCCATTCTAATTCGCTCAGGGTGCCGAGGACGCTCGGCGGATACATCGGTTCCGCGAGCTGACCTTCATAGGCCCCACGCTTTGACGCTTTGCGCCTGGGTTTCACGGGGCGCCCTCCTCGATGAGGCGCTCCTCAGAAAGGCGACGCGGCACACCGGTGAGGAACCGGCGCTTCGGGAGCTACCCTAGCCGCGCCATACGAATCCTATTGCACTGCACTCCTAAATGAAACGACCTTCGATTCGGTGCCTTCAATCAGGCTGCGGATGTGACTGTCCCACAACAACAATGCGTTTTTGATCTCGCGCAAATATTGGCCTTTGTTGTAGGTGCGAGCGATCAGATTGGGCGTGTGATTCAAAATCAGTTCGATCGCGTACGGATTTACGCCCAAATCAGCCGCGCCGGAGGCGGCTGATCGACGAAGATCGTGCAACGTGAAAGCCCGCACTTGCGCGCCAAGGCGCTTGTCCAATGCCGCCTTGCGCCTGACCCATCCGGCGAATCCATTCGACCCACGTTCGCCAAAGAGGTGATCCCGATCCGCCCTGTGGGGCACCGCATCGATAATCTCGCGCGCAAGCCCCACGATTGGCACCGTGTGCGCCCGACCATTTTTTGCGCGGTGAGCCGGAATAGTCCAAACGTCCCCAACGATTTCGCTCGCTCTCATTCCGCCAACTTCGCCGCGTCGTTGCGCGGTCAAAATCAACAGTTTCAGAATCGAACCATAATCGTCATCGCCTGCGTGCATCCATACCAGCCGCAGCTCTTCGTTGTTCAGAACTCTGTCTCTTGGTTCGGGCGTCGGCGGCTCAGGGGTTCCGGCGACCGGATTCAACCCATCGACCAAACCAGAGGCGATGCCCCAAGCGAATACTGCACTGAGCGCACTGCGCGCCCTAGCGGAGGTGACGGCCCCACTCTCGCGGCCAATGACCAACACACGCGCCGCGACATCGCGGCGAGTGATCAGATCGGCGGCCATGCTATGCAGGGGGCGGAAGTACGACCCGCACAGATAACGTTTCGACTCGTCGAAGCTCTTCGGACGCAACGCCGGCCGCTTCGCGGCGAGATACTCATCCGCCAACCGCTTCAGCGTGAGTTCGTCCTTGGCCCTCCGCTGTGCCTTATCGGCCTGCGGGTCTTCGCCCAACGCAATGGCGGCGAGAGCGCGCTTTGCGGCGCTACGCGCCTGCTCCGCGCTCAAGACCTCAGCCGGTGCAAGCAGCAGGCGGCGAGTGCGTGCGCCCCTTTTGTACTGCACGATCCAACTGCGGCGGACCTCATCACCGCTACGACGCATCCGGTAGCCGAAGCCGGACAGCGCCCCATCAAAGGTGATGACGTCCGCCTTACCGGGTGGCAGCACCAGCCGCGCAACAGTCTTGGCGTCGAGTTTCATGGCATTGCCTCGGGAAGCGCTGGGGAAGCCAAAGGTGATTCCCGGTGACCGCTCTTGATTGCAATATTCAGGGAAGCACCGCAAAATATCAAGGGAAATGATGCTCCTGACGCTTCCCGACCTCTCAAGAGCTATCAGGGGCTCTGAATACAGCGGCTCGTAGAAGAGCGTCCCCAGCGATTCCAGTCCCGCCGAATCTGCGGCGCCGGGAATGCCGCCCTCGATCAAGGCAACGCTTGCCTGCGAATGCGGGTCGCGCAGCAGCGCCAGATTGTCCACCGACCCTGCCGTCGCCGCCAGCTGCACTTCGACGTTCTCACGCGCCAGTGCCGCGCGGTAGCGCTCGCCGACCTCGTAGTAGGCGTCGCCCTCGGGCCCGGTCGCCATGACAATGCGGTGCGGCGGCATGCTGCGCAGCATCAGGAGCGCCGCGCACGCAATTGCTGCGGCGGTCACGGAGATGGTGATTGCGGGCCAATGGAGTCGCAGGAAGTCTCGGGCTGGCATGCAGCGCTGCTTCTCGTTCTACCGACCTTTGCCGATGACGGGCGGTAAGTACACGCCGCAAAGATGTGTATTTCCCGCGCTCTTGACAATCCAAGCCCAGCAGGCGTGCGCGTACTGGTGCTGCGACGGCCATGCGGCCGGGCAGAATGCATAATCGCGATCTGCCGAGGGGATCGGTTATGCGAGCGTTGTAAGGCGACTTCGATCAGGTCTTCACGGTGTAGCTCGTGTTGGAGCCGCCGATCTGGTGCCAGCCGTTGAAGGCGCCATTGCTGATTGCCTCAACCCAGCTGTCACCGGTCGCGTTGTTGCGGAACAGGATGTCGTCGGTGCCGTTGCCGAAATAGTCGCCGATGCTGACCGCCGCGTAACGCGTGTCGGAGCCGCCGACCTGGCTCCAGGCCTTGAACGCGCCGTTGCTGATCGCCTCGATCCAGGTATCGCCGGTCGAGGCGTTGCGGAACAGGATGTCGTCGGTGCCGTTGCCGTAGAAATCGCCGACGCCGACCACGCTGTAATGCGTGTCGGAGCCGCCGATCTGATGCCAGCCGTTGAAGGCACCGTTGCTGATCGCCTCGATCCAGGTATCGCCCGTGCTGTTGTTGCGGAACAGGATATCGTCGGTGCCGTTGCCGTAGAAGTCACCGGTGCCGGCCACGGCATAGCTGGTGTTGGAGCCGCTGATCTGGAACCAGCCGGCGAACGCGCCGTCGCTGATCGCCTCGAACCAGGTGTCGCCCGTCGCATTGTCCCGGTAGAGGATGTCGTCGGTGGCGTTGCCGAAGAAGTCGGCCACGCCGACCACGGCGTAGTTGGTGTTGGAGCCGCTGATGTCATGGAAGCCGGTACCGGCGCTGTTGCTGATCGTCTCGATCTGCGTATCGCCGCTCGAATTGTTGCGGAACACGATGTCCGCCGTGCCGGTGCCGTAGAAATCGCCGACCCCGGCCGCGGTATAGCCGGTATTGGAGCCGCCAATCTGCTGCCAGCCGGCAAAGGCGGCGTTGCTGATCACCTCGACCCAGGTGTCACCGCTTGCGTCATTGCGGAACAGGATATCCGAGGTGCGGTCCAGGTTGAAATCGTCCCTCTGGCCGCCGAGCCGGATGTCGGTGCCGGTGGTGCCGTCGGACGAGAGCTTGAAGTCCCAGCCCGCGAAATTCTGCAATGGATCGAGCTTGAGCTTGTAGGTGGTGCCGTTTTCGGTGACCTTCAGGTCGTTGCTGGGGTTGAGCGTGAAGCTCCCGCTGATGCTGAAGCTGACCGCGGTGAGATCGATGGTGTCGCCGGGGCGCAGGCCCGAGATCACCGCCGCCGGCATGCTGCCCGAAGTGGCGCCGTCGATGCGGATCCGCCCGGTGAGGCCGACAGGCTGCATACCGAGCGGCTGGTGCGGCTGCAGAAGTCATTGAGCGACTTGTTGTCCAGAAGCCGCTTCGCCAATGCTTCGGCGGCTTTCGGAGCCGAAAGGCGTCCTCCGTGGCGCGGGCGAAGCCCGGTCCGTCGCAGAGCGGCGAAGAGAGCATGCGCGGCCTCAGCGAGGCTCGCAACGCTGCAAGTGCGTCGAGATCGCTTGCCAGCGAGGCTGCGATGGCGACGTACTCGGCAGCGTTCGCAGCCACGAGCCGCTCCAGACCTAATGTCGTGAGAATGCTGGCGCCGACGCGAGCCGCATGCCGGTTGCCGCGCAGCGTGATCACCGGCACTCCCATCCATAAAGCTTCGCAGGTGGTGGCGGTGCCGTTGTAGGGCAGGGGGTCGAGCGCGATATCGATGTCCCCATAGTGCGCCAGATGATCTGCGGCCGCAGCGAAGGGTGGGCAAAGGTCGAGGCGTTCGCTCCCGATCCCGGCGGCGGCGAAAGCTTGGATGGCGCGCCCGCGCGTGTCCTCGTCCTTGAATTGGGGACACTTGAGGATGAGACGCGCGTCGGGAACTTCACGCAACATCCGTGCCCACACCGCAATCGTGCCGGGCGAGAGCTTGGCGAAGTTGTTGAACGAACCGAAGGTCACGTTGCCGTTGCGTCGCGCGGGCAACGGCGCGACCTGCGGTGTTTCTTCCGCGCCGCGGTAGCCCATCAGCTCGACGGCTTGACGAGGCCGAATGCGTGCTGCGCGATCTGCTGGAGCGTGCGCCGCGCCGCGGCATGGCCTGGTACCTGCTCGCTCGCGTCCGATACGCACGCGGCGATAGTGATGCGATGATCGATTTTCTGCGTAAGGCCATCGCTGAAGATCAATCGCTGCCGATGGCGCACAACGATCTCGGCATTTTACTCCAGACGCGGGGGCGTTTCGAGGAAGCGGAGTCTTGTTATCGCCGCGCCATCGAAATCGCTCCGCAATTTGCCGAGCCGATGAGCAATCTCGGCGCTCTGCTTGCCGCGCGCGGCCGTGTAGAGGACGCCAAAGCCTGGTACAATCAGGCCATAGCGGCGGATAGCCAGCTCGCTCCAGCACACAATAATCTTGGTGCCGCGCTGGCAAGGCTTGACCGCCCCGATGAAGCGGTCAACTGCCACCGTCAAGCAATAGTCCTCAAACCGGACTTTGCCGAGGCTCACTACAATCTCGGCGTTGCCTTGCAGAGTCAGGCTCGATTCGAGGAGGCCCTTGCGAGTTACGACAAGGCGGTCGCATTCCAGCGCGACTACATTGATGCGCATTGGAACCGCGCTCTTGTGTTGCTCGCCATCGGACGGTTTGCCGAGGGCTGGCTCGAGCACGAGTGGCGCTGGCGCCGCAAGCAACAACCACCGCGCTCCTTCTCGCAGCCTCTCTGGCGCGGCGAACCGCTTGAGGGCCGCACCATCCTCTTGCACGCTGAGCAAGGCATCGGTGACACGCTGCAATTCATCCGTTACGTTCCATACGTGGTCGAACGGGGCGCACGTGTCATCGTGCAAGTGCACCCATCGCTCGTTCGTCTTCTGAGTGCGGCGTATTCCGATCGCGCGCAGGTGATTTCCGAGGCCCAACCGCCGCCGGACTTCGATGTGCACGTACCGCTGCTGTCGTTGCCGCTTGCGTTCGCGACGACGCTCGAAACCATACCGGCGGCCGTTCCATATCTTGCAGCCGATTCGGCGCTCGCGGCGCGGTGGCGCGAACGCCTCGGTCAAGAGAGGGCATTCAAAGTGGGAGTGGTTTGGGCAGGCAATCCTCAGCACACGAACGACTACCGGCGATCGATGGGCCTGGATTGTCTATTACCGCTATTTGACGCCACGCCAAGCGTGCGCTGGTTTTCGCTGCAGGTCGGCGAGCGCTCGACCGATCTCACAAAACTTCCGGCCGGTACAATCACAAGCTTGACTGACAAACTGACCGACTTTTCCGAGACTGCGGCCGCTATTGCCGGCCTCGATTTGATCATCACAGTCGACACCGCCGCGGCGCATCTTGCAGGTGCGCTCGGCAAGCCGGTTTGGCTGATGCTGCCATTCGTGCCGGACTGGCGCTGGCTGCTCGATCGCGACGATAGTCCCTGGTACCCGACCGCGCGCCTCTTTCGGCAAGCCGCGCCCGGAAATTGGACAAGCGTCGTTGACCGCGTCAAATTCAATCTTAGAGACTGCCTTTCGCGACCGCGGCGATGACGAAGACGTAAGGGCTTCTTAAGAGACGGCAGTCACGAGCTCGCCCGCCAGCCAGGGGGGCCTGTGAGGTACATAGAGTGGCAGCCGGCAGCAAGCGGCGCCGGCCCTGGGAGAAGATCGCTGAAGACCCAAGGCCGACGCCTAACCCTGACCCATCCAGGGGCAAACAACACAGGGGGTCAAAGGGCTGACGATTATCATATCCACATTGCCCGCGGGTTGGAAATGGGTGCATTACCAGCATGATCCGTCGTTAACGGCTATGGTTAACGCGTCTCAGGGGGTGATGGGCAAGGCGCAATGGGCCGAGTGCGCGGGTTGTGTTAATCGCAGTGATTGCAGGCAGGCGAGGCGGAGAAACGATTCATGCGCAATCTGAATATCTCCATGCGGGCGGCCGCGGCATTGGCGGCCTCGATCGGATTGCTAGCTTTCGTCTCGGGGGCGCGGGCCCAGGAAAATGGAGTGACGCCGTCTGAAATCTCGATCGGGGCGATCGGCGCCCTGACCGGGCCGCTTGCATTCATCGGCGCGCCCGGCCGCGACAGCATGACCATGGCGTTCGAAGAGATCAACGCGAAGGGCGGCGTCTGCGGCCGCAAGCTTGCGCTGGGATTCGAGCACGCCTCCTCGCCGGCGGAGAGCATCGCTGCGGTCAAGAAGCTCGTCGAGCAGGACAAGGTCTTCATTCTGGTGCTTGCTTCCGGCAGCACGGGCGCCGCCGCGGCGGCGGACTACGTGCGGCAGGCCGGTGTCCCGACCTACAATCTCTACGGCTCGACGCCGATCATCCGTAACCCGTTTGCAAAGAACGTCTTCCACGGCGCGGTGGTGCCGGTGGAAGTATCGGCCGCCGCCCTCATCAGCATGTTTTACGACGGCGGGTACACCCCGAAGAAATTCGGCCTTCTGGCCGGCACCTATGCCTTCCCGCAGGCCACGCTGAAGGCGGCGCAGGACATCCTCAAGCAAAAGGGCGCCGACGTCACGGTCGAGCAGTTCGACATCGGCGCCCGCGATTTCACGTCGCAGCTGGTATCGCTGCAGCGCCAGAACGTCGATTCCGTCCTCCTGCTGGGAAGCTTTTCCGAGGCCGGGTTCGCGATCAAGCAAGCCCGCGAGCTGGGGATGACCAATGTGCGCTGGGTGGTTGACGGCTCAGCGGTCTCCACCGCCATCATCCCGATTCTCGGCAATGCCGACGGCATTCGCGGCTATTACAACGCGCCGGCGTTTCCCGGCCAGACGCCGGCGACCCGCGAATTCGAGGCGCGCCTCAAGAAGCATCTCGGCTCGCTGCCGCAGGGGCGTCCCAGCATTTATGACCTGATCGGATACGGTTCGGGCTACGTGGTCGCAGAAGCGATCAAGGCGACGAACTGCCAGCTTACGCGCGGCAACTTGATCGACGCCTGGTCGGGCCTGAAAGACGCCGGTCCGACCCTGCTCGGCGGCCTCGATGTCACGTTTCCGGAAAGCTATGCGCCGACCGACCATCAGGGCGTTTACCGCATCGGCGCGGCGATCGTAAAAGACGGGCAGTGGCAGGTCTATCGCGTGATCGACAAGCCCTGACCGCGGCCATGCTCGCCGAGCTGGGATTTGTCGTCGTCGCGGGCCTCAAATTCGGCGCGCTCTACGCGCTGGCGGCGCTTGGCCTCGTTGTCGTGCACAAGGCGACGAAGACCGTCAACTTCGCCCACGGGGCGTTCGCGATGCTCGGCGCGTTTGCGAGCTTCCTGATTGTCGTGAACTGGCAATGGCCGTACTGGGCGGCCTATCTCATGATTCCGCCCGCCATCGGGATTGTCGCCGCCGCCATCGAATTCCTCATTCTGCGCCGGCTGCGGCAGGCCGACATGTTTACCGTGGTGATCGCGACGGTGTTCCTGGGCATCGCCATCGCGGAAGGATTTCGGCTGACCTACAACACCGAGCTCCTCGCGGTACCCTCGTTGTTTGCCGGGCCGCCATTCAGGGTCGCCGGCGTATTCGTCACCCGAGATACGGCGTGGGTCATCGCGGGCGCCCTGGCGACGGCTTTCGCCTGCATCGCCGTGTTCCGCTCCGGCAGGCTCGGCCGCGGCATGCGCGCCATGGCGGCGAATATCCGCGGCGCGCAGCTGTGCGGTTACTCGATCGACGGCGTCTACATGCTGGCCTGGTTTCTGGGTGGTGCGCTGGCGGGGTTCACCGGCGTGTTCATTGCGCCGGTCACCGGCGTGTCCGTCGATCTTTCGATCGCGATCATCACCGCCGGCTTTGTCGCCGGCGTGATCGGCGGGTTCGACAGCCCGGCAGGCGCGATTGCCGGAGGCCTCCTGCTCGGCATCGCCGAGAGCCTGGCGGCGGCCTACGTGTCAAGCGCCATGAAGAACTGCATCAGCTTCCTTCTGCTGTTCCTCGTGCTGATGTGGCGACCGCAGGGACTGTTTCCGGAAGGATCCGGCCGCAGTGTCTGAGCGGCGGCTGGATCTTGCAGCCCTCGCACCGGCCTCGTTCATTATTGTCTGCGCGGCCGTCGGGCTTCGGCTCGACAGCTATCCGCAGTATGTCATTGCGGTGGCAATCATATCGATGCTGGTCGGCATCGCTCTCGTGTTGCTGGTCGGCCTGGGACGCTGCATCACGCTCGCCTCCGGCTCGATCATGGCCATCGGCGGCTATGCATCGACGCTCGCGGTTGCCGATCTGGGCGTGCCCTATCTAGCGACCCTGGCGCTCGCGATCCTTGCCGGCGGCGCGGCCGGCTGGATCATCGCGTTTCCGGGAACGCGGTTTCGCGGACACAATCTCGCTATGGTGACGCTGGTGTTTCAAAGCGTCTGCATCATCCTTATCCGCCAGGCCACGTGGCTGACTGGCGGCGCCGAGGGCATCCACGTGCCCGCTCCGCAGCTCTTCGGCCTGACCATAGCAAGCGACCGCGCGTTCCTGATCCTGATCGGCGGGGCGGCGGCGGTGATGACGCTTTTCCTCTCCATCCTGACGCGCGGACCGTTCGGCAAGAACCTGCAGGCCGCCGCCGGCAACGAGATCGCGGCGGAGGCGTTCGGGGTGAGCGTTCGCGGCTACCTGACGGCGGCGTTCGTCGTGAGCTCGCTCGCGATTGCGTTCGCCGGCGCACTGCTCGCTCCGCGGGTGCGCATTCTCGATCCCGACAGCTTCGGCGTGCTGGAATCGATCTTCATGCTGGCCTACCCCATCGTCGGGGGCATGCACTCGGTCTGGGGCGGCCTGCTCGGCGGCGGGGCCTTGCGAATTGCGCCGGAGCTGCTGCGACCGGTCGCCGATTATCAGGAGCTTTTCTTCGCGACGCTGGTGATCTTCGTCGTGATGTTTTTCCCGGGTGGATTGATTGAGCTGATCCGCCGCGCCGCTGGATTGCTGCGCCGGCAGGGTGTGCCGCGCGTTTCACCGCCGGCACCGGCGCAGCCGGCATCCGCGCCTGTCGCCGCCGAAACCGGGAGCCGTGCCGACGAGTTGCTGCTCGTGGACTCGCTCGACAAGCATTTCGACGCCCTGCACGCGGTCGATGCCGCGAGCCTGCGCGTTCCGGTGGGTGCAATTCACGGGCTGATCGGCCCCAACGGCGCCGGCAAGACGTCGCTGTTCAATATCATATCGGGTTTTCTCGACGCCGATGGCGGGCGCGTCGCGTTTGCCGGCACGTCATTGCTCGAAATGCGGGCACGCGACCGCATCGCGCTGGGCATGACCCGCACCTTTCAGAACGTTGCGATCTTCGGGCAGCTCTCCTGCCTCGACAATGTGATCATCGGGCTGGGCCGTAACGCGGTCGTTCATGCCGTCGCCACGAGCTTCGATCAGTTTGCCGCCGGCGCGGCGACGCAGGGTGCCAGGCGTCGGGCGCTCGCCGCTCTCGCGTCGGTGGGCCTTGCCGGCCAGGCGCGGGCCCGCGCCGGATCGCTGTCGCTCGGCGATCAGCGCCGGCTGGAGATCGCGCGCGCCGTCGTCTCCCGTCCGCGGCTCATTCTGCTCGACGAGCCGGTCTCCGGGCTCTCCGAGTCCGAGGTCGAAGAGCTGCGCAATCTCCTCATCCGCATCAATGCCGAGCACAGGATCGCGATGCTTGTCGTAGAGCACAACATCCCGTTCGTGGCGAGGCTGTGCCAAAGCCTCTCCGTCATGGGCGCCGGCCGCATTGTTGCACAGGGAAGGCCCGCGGAGGTAATCGCGCTGCCGATCGTGCGGCAGCTCTATTTCGGCGAGGAAGCAGCCGCATGATCGCATTTCGCGTGAGCGACCTCACGGTAAGCTACGGGCCGGTGGTCGCCGTGCGCGATCTCAGTTTCTCGGTCGAGAGCGGCGAGGCGCTGGTTCTGCTAGGCCCTAACGGCGCCGGCAAGACGTCCGCGGTGGAGGCCATCGCCGGGCTTCTTCCCAAACGCCGCGGCACGGTGGAGCTTTTCGGCCAGGACATTTCGCGCCTGAGCGCCAGCGCGATCGCGCGCAGCGGCCTCGCCCTGGTGCCGCAATGGCGCGAGCTTTTTCGGGCCTTTACGGTGGAGGAGACGCTGCTGGCGGCGACGACCGCGGCCGCCGGCCGCGCGCCGACACCGCTTGCCTCGGTGTACGAGCTGTTTCCGGTGCTGGCGCAACGCCGCCGGCAGACCGCCGGATCGCTCTCGGGGGGCGAGCAGCAGATGCTGGCGATTGGGCGCGCGCTGGTGACCAATCCGAAGCTCCTGCTGCTGGACGAGCCGTCCGCGGGACTCTCGTCGGGCATTGCGCGCACGCTGATCGCGGCCATCGGCCGCATCCGGCAAAACGGCGTCGCCATCGTCCTGGTCGAGCAGAACATGGAGATAGCGCGCGCCGTCGGCGAGCGATGCTGCATGCTTGCGGCCGGCCGGCTGGCATGGACGGGCTCGATGCAGGAAGCGGTGGAAAGAAACGAAGCCGAGCGCGTATATTTCGGGGAGCATCAGCCACACTGATTGCGGGAATCGGAAATGACGGCATTGTTCAGCGTCGGGTTCCCCACGGGTATGGAAGGCCTGACTTACCCGATCCCCTTTTCCAATCCCGAGGATCTGGTTCGCATCGCCCGGCACGCCGAATCTCTTGGCTATCATTCGGTGTGGGGCAACGATCATATGACCACGCAGCATTACGTGCGGGCGGAGTTTCCAGTTCCCCCGCGTTTCTGGGAGCCTCTGGTCACCTACGCGTATCTCGCCGCGCATACCAGCACGCTGCGTTTCGGCACCGGCGTTCTGGTGCTGCCCATGCGCCGCGACATTGTGGTCACCGCCAAGCAGATCGCCACGCTCGATCATCTCAGCAACGGCCGCCTGGAGATCGGAGTAGGCATCGGCGCCTATCGCGAGGAGTTCGAGGCGCTCAATCCCGACGGCAAGGTCCATCGCGGCGAGATGGTCGAGGAAGGGGTGCGGGCGCTGAGGCTGCTGTTCTCGCAGCGCGAGGTGTCGCTCGACGGAAAATACTACAAATTCAAGGACGTCGAGCTGTTTCCCAAACCGAAGCAGCAACGGCTGCCGATCTATTTCGGCGGCAACAACCAGGCTCATCTGCTGCGCACCGCATCATCCGGCGACGGCTGGATTCCCGCAGCGCTGCCGCAGCAGACCCTGCGGCGCATGGTGGGGGAGCTCAAGGAGATGACGCAGGCAGCCGGGCGGAAATTCTCCGAGCTGCAGATCGCGCCGCAATACATCGTGCATGTCGGCCGCGATCAGGAGAAAGCAGTTGCGCGCTTCCGGCAGAGCCAGATGTTCAAGCATCTAGAATCGCTGAAGAAGTCGACTCTCAAGGGCCAGTCCGCAGTCAATCCGGAGGACGTCAACCTGGTCGGGAGCATCGAGACCGTGATTGCGCGCGCCAACGCGTTGCGCGAAGCCGGCGTGACGCATTTCCTCGGCTTGTTCTTCGCCGCCAACAGCGTCTCCGAGCTGCTCGATCAAATGCAGATTTTCGCCGAAGAAGTCAGACCCAAAATCTTATGATGGGCGGACTGCGGTGACGGCGCCCAATGGATCGGTGGCAATCGGGCAGCGCTCTTTCGGCGATCCCACTCTGCTGTACCCGCTTTCCCCGCCGCTGCTGCGCGGCTGCCCGCGCACCAGCACCCAGGACATGCAATATCCGCTGGAGATCGACTTCGATTATGCGAAGGTCCCCAAGGAAATCTTTCGCCAGCCGCCGCTGCCGGGTCTGCAACGCTGGGCGCCGTTGCTTCCCCCGCTCGCGCCGGATCTCTCGCTGGGCGAAGGCGGCACCGCGCTCCTCACCAGCCACCGGATGGCGCGCTGGATCGGTCTCGAGGGTCCGATCTGGCTCAAGGACGAGAGCCGCAATCCGACCTGGAGCCACAAGGACCGCTTGAACTACTGCATTGTCTCGACCGCGCTGGCCAATGGCGTGCGCGGCATCGCGGTCGCATCGAGCGGAAATCACGGCGCGTCCGCGGCGGCCTACGCGGCGCGCGCGGGCTTGCGCTGTGTCGTCATTTCGTCGCCCGGCGCGCAGCGCGCCTTCGAGCACTTTCAGACCGCGCTCGGGAGCAACTTTCTGATGGTGCCCGGCGAAGAACGCTGGCCTACGCTTAACCGCATTGTCGACGAAACCGGCTTCATGCCGGCGAGCAATCTCACGCGCTTCCACACCGGCAATCCGTTCGGGCCCGAGGGCTACAAGACCATCGCGTACGAGATCTTCAACCAGCTGGGCGGTCGCGCCCCCGGCACGGTCGTTCTGCCGACCGGCTATGGCGAGCTTTTGTTCGGCGTAGCCAAGGGCTTCCGCGAGCTCAAAAGCCTCGGGGTATCCGAGGCGATCCCGCAGATTCTCTCGGCGGAGCCGGCCGTGCGGGCGCCGCTCGCGCGCGCGATGTCGCGCAACGAGGCGGCAGCGGAGGTGAGCGGAGAGCCATCGCTCGCCGCCGGTATCGCCTGCACGGTGAGCTCCTATCGCGCGGTGGTGGCGCTGCGCGGCAGTCGCGGCCGCCCTCTCACCTTTCATGAGGAGGTGCTTGCGGAGGCCGCGAGCGAGCTGGCGCACGAGGGACTGTGGCAGGAATATTCCGGCGTGGCGGGACTTGCGGCCCTGCGTGAGGCGAGACGGCGCGGCGAAGCCTTTGCCGAGCCCGTCGTGACGGTTCTGACTTCGACCGGGTTGAAGGAGATCCCGACATCGCCCGTCGTGTCGTCATCCGCTCCCGGGCCTGTGCTCGACGGCGTCATCGCCTCGCTGAAGCGGGAGTGAGACCGCATGGCAGCGCCACTGCAGATCGGGGTCTCGGTTGACGGCACCGATCCCGCCTCTTCGCTGCGTGCGCTCGCCGAAACGGCCGACGCCGCAGGCGCCGCAAATCTCTGGCTCGCCTGCCACCTGTTCAACCGCGAGCCGATCGCGTGTGCCGCGGCGGCGCTTTCGGCAAGCCGCAGCCTTGGCGCCGTCCTGATGGCGATGAGCCCCTATACGGTCCATCCGGTGTATGCCGCCATGGCGGCGGCCACGCTCGATGAGCTTTTCCCCGGTCGCGTGCAGCTCTGCTTCGGGGTGGGCGCACCGGCTGCACTTGAAGCGGTCGGGGTGGCCGCAGAGCATCCGGTCGAGACGCTGCGCGAATCAATTGAGGTGGCGCGGGAGCTCTTGTCGGGCGAGCCGGTCAAGTTTGCCGGCACGCGCCACCGCATATCCGGCCGGCTTGCCATGGGCGCGCACCGGCTTCCGGTCTGGCTCGCGGCGTCCGGGCCGCGCATGCTCGAGCTCGCCGGCGAAAAGGCCGACGGTGTGGTGATCAGCGCCGGCACTTCTCCCGCGTTCATCGGCTGGTGCCTTAACATCGTGCGGCGCGGCGAGGAACGCGGCGGCAGGGCCGTCAGAAAGGCAGCCCTCGTCGTCTGCTCGGTGGATGCGGATACCCGTCGCGCGCACGAGCGCGTGCGGCGCCGCCTCGCCTACGTGCTGCGCGGCTCGCATCATGCGCGCAACCTGCAGCTTGCCGGAACCCGGTTGGACCAGGCCGCCCTGGCCGAGGCCTTCGCGCAGGAGGACTGGCAGCGCGTCGACGCGCTGACGACCGACGACGTGGTAATGCGACACTGCGCAAGTGGCACGCCGCATGAGGCAAGGGCGATGGTGCAGGCTTATCGTGACGCCGGCCTTGACGAGATCGTGGTCTACGGCATGCATGAGCGCCGGCAGCTCGATGACGTGCTGGCGATGATGCGTTCGCAAGACGCCTCCATCGGGAGATGAAAGCATGTTTGTCAGGGACGATTTGAGGGCGATCGCCGGCAAGGTGCGCGGCAAGGTATTCGCCGCATGCGATCAGGACGCCGACGTCGTCATTTCCACCGACCCCACGCATGTCGGTTACCTGTGCGGCTACCGCAGCCTCCTGTTCGATCTCATGCGCGATTATCGCAGCGCGGCGATCGTCACCCGCGACAAGGCGGTGCTCGTCACCGGAGCAAGCGATGTCGCGGCGGCGCTCGAAGTGCTGCGCGACCCGGCCTGCATCTACCGTTATGGCGTATTCTTCTTCGAATCGAGCGACGGCACCGAAACCGATTTCTCCGCATTGCCGAAGCTCGCGGGCACCTTCAGCGAGGCGATGCGCGCCGCCGTCGCAGCAACGGTAAAGCCGCAACACCACGTCGGCCTCGATTGCGCCAATGCCTCGGACCTCCCCGAGCTGAAAGATCTCGCGGGCGCGCGCAGCTTCGATGCGCGACCAGCCATCTTGAAGGCGCGCCGCACCAAGCTTGCCGAGGAGATCGAAAAGATCGCTCATGCGGCAGCCATCACCGAACGCGGGCTCGAGCGGGCGTTCGCGCAGGCGAGCGCCGGCGTGAGCGAGCTTGAATTGAGCACCATCATCGCCGGCGAGATGCGCGCCGGCGGCGGCGTGCCGCGCTTTGTCGTCGTGACCTGCGGCAAGCGCAGCGCGCTGGCCGACGCCTATGCCACACCCGCCAAGCTGGCCGGCGGCGATCTCGTGCGTTTCGATATCGGCTGTACCGTTGACGGTTACTGGGCGGATATGGCGCGCAGCGCCGTCGTCGGCGAGCCCACGCGCGAGCAGCAGCAGCGCTACGACGCCCTGCTCGACGGCGAAGGGGCGCAGCGCGCGCTCGCGCGCGCGGGCATGAGCGCCGCCGATCTGTTCAAGGTGGCCGTCGAGCGCGTACGCCAGGGCGCGCTGCCGGAGTACAGGCGCGGCCATTGCGGGCACGGGATCGGCATCGACGTGCACGAGTTTCCCACGCTGAACGCCGCAAACGACGCCGTCGCGCTCGAGGACGGCATGGTGCTGTGCGTGGAGACACCCTATTACCAGATCGGCTGGGGCGGCATGATGGTCGAGGACATGATCGTCATAAGGCCCTCCGGCAACGAATGCCTGACGCATCTGCCGCGCGAGCTGCGGCGGTTGTGAGTTTCGTCAATTCAACGATCCGGATCAGGGGTTTCCCGCGCATTGGGAATGAGATGCTCGCAAAGCCTCTTTTCGCGGCCCTTGTGGCCCTCCCCTCCTCCACGCTGGCGGCCGCACCCTATCCCGATCACCCCATCACGCTGATCGTGCCGTATGCGCCGGGCGGCAGCTCGGACGTGCTCGCCCGCCTGATCGGCGAGCCGCTGTCGAAATCGCTCGGGCAGCCCATCGTCATCGACAATCGTGCCGGCGCTGGGAGCCGCCTCGGCATCGAGCTTGCGGCCAAGTCCGCGCCGGACGGCTACACCCTCCTGCTCGCCGACATGCCCCACACCATCATCCCGGCGATCCAGAAGGGCGTGCATTACGATCCGGTGCGCGACTTCACCCCGATCGGCCTGATCGGAACCGCTTCGATGCTGTTCTTCGTCAATCCGGCGGTCAACGCCCGAACGGTGGCGGACTTCGTCGCGCTTGCGAATGCGGCGCCTGAAACAATCACCATCGCGTCCGGCGGAATCGGCAGCGCCACACATCTCACCGCAGAGCTTTTTCAGGTCCGAGCGGGCATCAAGCTCGTGCATGTGCCGTTTCGCGGCGCCGGCCCCGCCATGAACGATCTCATCGCCGGTCACGTGCAATCGGGCTTCACCACGCTCGCGACGGCGAGTGCGGCCATCGAGCATGTTCGCGCGCTTGGCATCGCAAGCGAGACACGGCTTGCAACGCTGCCGAATGTCCCGACGTTTCGGGAAAGCGGCATCGATCTCGTCGTCGCTCACTGGTGGGGCGTGCTCGCTCCGGCGCCGCTGCCGCCGCAGATCGCGGCCCGCCTCACCGGCGAGCTGAGCGCGGTTCTCGGCTCGCCCGAGTTCGGGGCTCATCTTGCGCCGCTCGGGGTCAACGCGTCCCGTGCATCGCCGGCGCAGTTCCGCGCCCTGATCGAGAGCGACACGGCGCGCTGGGCGCAGATCGTGAATTCCGCAGGGATCAGTGTTCCGTGAGGGAGAGCGCATCGCCGGGGCAGCCCTTCCCTTCCCCGGCAAGTCCCGTCGATCCGCTGATGTGGACTCAATTCCAGGCGCTATGCGATCTCGGCGGCCGCCTTGCAGGCTCCGCGAGCGAAGCCGCGGCGATCGCCTTTGCGCGCACGCAGTTCGTCGCCGCGCCGGGCGCATTGGTCCGCGAGGAACCGGTGGACTATCCCGGCTGGCGGTGCCACAAAGCGGAGCTGATCAATGCGAAGAGCGGCGCTCCCCTCCCCTGCGCGCCGCTCCTGGGCACGGCATCGACGACGGGGACCGCAGCCCGAGTGTGCGATCTCGGCCCGGGCCATCTTGAGGACTTCGAGCGTCACGCGCAGGAGACCCGCGGCCGGATTGTCATGGTCCGCCACGAATATCCGTTCACGCCTGGGCACGTGCACCGCCGCGTCAAGCTCAAGTGGGCGCAGGAGATGGGCGCGGCCGGATTCCTGATCGCGCATCCGGAAGAAGGCGTCGGCCCGGTCTCGGGGTCGAGCGGGCGCGATGGCGGCTCCGGCATCCCGGCGCTCGGCATCAGCGCCGAAGCGGCAAAAGCACTGCACCGCCGGCCAGACGGCACCTGCTCATCCGCCCGCATGGTCATCGACGGTGAGGATCAAGCCGCAACGACGCGCATGCTGATTGCCGACCTGCCGGGCGGCGGCCCGGATTGGGTCGTGCTGAGCGCGCATATCGACGGCCATCCGCTGGGCGAAAGCGCCATCGACAACGCAACCGGCGTCGCGGTCGCGCTCGCGCTGGCGCGCGTCATGGCGCCGCATGTGGCGGCATGTCCGCGCGGGCTGCGCATCTGCCTGTTCGGCGCCGAGGAATGGGGTCTCGTCGGATCGCGCCTCTGGCTTGCGCGCATGGACGAGGCAGCGCGCCGGCGCATGGTCATCAACCTCAACCTCGACTCCGTGGGCGGAGCCTCCGGGCTGACCGCGCTCACGTCCGGTTTTGAGGGTCTCGATGCCTGGGTAAAGGACAGTGCCGCGCGCGCCGGTCTGCCGATCGAAACGCACCTGCCGCTCATGGCCAATTCCGACCACGCGAATTTTGCCGCGCACGGCATTCCGGCCCTCCGGCTGATTGCCGGATTCAACGCGCCCGACAGCAACCTGCGCTACCTGCTGACCGCCGCCGACACCCGCGACAAGGTGCGCGGGGGCGAGCTCGATCAGGCCCTCACGCTCGCAACGGCACTGACGTGGCAGGCGCTGACGGCTTCCGACGCAACGCTGGCGCGCCTGGCGGCACACTGATCCCCTCACCCATTCATTCTGCTCAGTCCTGCCTTCTGCCCAGTCCTGCTTTTTGATCAGTCCTGGGGATCGAGCCGCCGGAATTTCTGCACGCGCTGGCCGGTATTCACCTCGGAAGTGAAGATGTTTCCCTGCCGGTCAACGGCGACGTTATGCAGCGCAGTGAACTGGCCGATCTGACGTCCAGGCCGCCCGAAACGGCCCAGGGTTTCCTTTGTGGCATGGTCGAGAATGCGCACCTCGCCGTTCATGCCGTCGATCATGTAGATGAACTTCTGCTCCCGATCGGGCGAGAAGACGAGATCATAGACGGATCCGGTGCCCCGCGTCGATTTCTCGTAGACGTGCTCGGCCACGAAACTTCCATCCTTGCGGAAGATCTGCATGCGATTGTTGCTGCGGTCACAAACGTAGACCAGACCTTCGCGGTCGATGCGGATGCAATGCACCGGGTTGCCGAGCTGCTGCGACGGCGGCTTCGCCGGATCATAGGGCGGCATCTTTTCATCGCTTGGCTTTTTGCCATAGGCGCCCCAATGCCGCTTGTAGGCGCCGGTCTCGGAATCGAATACCGCCACCCGGTGGTTGGCATAGCCATCGGCCGCGAACACTTCCCTGGCCGCCACATCGACGGCCACGTCGGCGGGCGAGCCGAGCCGCTCGGTGGAGCTGCTGTCATGGCCCTCGCCCTGCCTGCCGATCTGCAGCACGAACTTGCCGTCCATGGTGAACTTTAGGAGCTGCCCGTCCTTCTTGCCGTTGCCGGCGAGCCAGACGAAGTCGTTGTCATCTATAAAGACGCCGTGCTCGCTCTCCGGCCACTGGTAGCCGGGCCCGGCGCCGCCCCAGTGGCGGATGAGATTGCCGGACTGATCGAATACCAGGACAGGCGGCGCGGCGATGCAGCATTTGGCCTCGGGCGGAGACTGCTCGGCCGCCCGTTCGCGTGGCGTCAGGGAGGATGGCCGATGCACCACCCAGATGCGATCAAACCGGTCGGTTGCGATGCCTGACACCTGCCCGAGGATCCAGTTGTTCGGCAACGGCTTGGGCCAGAACGGATCGACCTGGAACGCCGGCACGGGGCTCGCATTCTGGCCGCAGGCAGGACCGCTGACAGGACCGCCGCACATTGCGACCGCGATGACAAATGATGCGATCTTGATTCTCACATTGTCCTCCTGCAGCTGTTTCTCGGCGCAACCGCTCGGTTTGGCCGACCCGATCCGCGGTCACGTTGCAGCCAGCGCGCGGACCTCCTGCGGCGGCGCCTGCACGACCGGCGCGGCGGCCGCGAGGATATCCGCGCCCACCCTGGTTCGCGGCGGGTAGATGCGCTTGTGATTGATGGTCTCTTTGGTCACCTTGGCGGGATGCCGCGTCGACAACACCCGGCGGTCCCATCCGACGGTGTAAAGGGCGCCCCAAGTGCCGAGATCGAGCACGGTCACGTACCAGTCGATCCGGAGCGCAAGCATGGGTAGCTCGAGCAGGTGAGCAGCCACGTTGTGGCCGGCGAAGCGACCCATGGGGCGCGCGAACTGACACGACATGACCGTGGGATGCACGCCGTCGAGCCGGCCGGAAGCGACGTCGCCGGCGGCAAAGACGTTGGTCATGCCGGCGGCCTGCATGAATTGATCGACGCTAAGGCGCCCCAGGGCGTCCCGCGTCCCCGGCAACGTTGCCGTGAGCGGACTTGCGCGCATGCCTGCGCACCACACAACGGTCTGCGCCGGGACGATCTCGCCCGAGGTAAGCGTGATGCCCGTTGCATCGACGGCGCCTACTCTGGCCGAAAGCCGCGTCTCAATGCCGAGCGCGGAGAGCGCCTCGCAAATCACCGGACGCGCCTGATCTCCGATGGTTGCTCCGACGACCGGATTGGGATCGACAAGAATGACGCGGCCATTGCCGCCCGCAAGCGCGCGTGCGAGCTTGACGGGCATCTCGGTTGCAACCTCAATGCCGGTGAAGCCCGCGCCCACGACGACGACCGTTGCGCGACCCTGCGAGGCGGAGCGGTGGCCAAGCGCGGCGATGCGGGCGTTGAGCCGCACGGCCGCCGCATAGGAATCGACGTCAAAGCCGTTGGCAGCGAGGCCCGGAATCTGCGGGCGCGCCAATTCACTGCCCAGCGCCAGCACGAGCCGGTCATAGGCCAGAATCTCCCGGCCGCGGGAGCTGGCTACGGTCACTTGCTGCTTCGCAGGATCGATGGCCTCGACTTCGGCGGTCAGATGGTTGACGCCGATCGGATCGCACAACTCGCGAAGCGGGATGGCGACATCGCTTAGCTCGACCTCGTAATTGCGGACGCGGATATTGTGATAGGGATTACGGTCGACTAGGAGGATCTCGACCTCCCCCGGCAGCGTGCCGCTCTCGTCAAGCTTGCGCGCCGCGCCTATGGCGGCCCACAGACCCGCAAATCCGGCACCGAGCACAAGGATGCGCGCCATGTTCTCTCCTCGCCTGTCAATGAACGATAGCACAGGGCGTCCTGCGCCGTGCGCGAGAAACGGTGAGGGCGCCGGATACTGCCAGATCGCAAGGGAAGAAAAACCTGCAATGAGCTTTCCACGGCGTCGATTTCTGCAACTCGCAGCATGTGCTGCCGCTGCTCCGATCGTCTCGCGCGGCGCGATGGCACAATCCTATCCGGTGCGGCCGGTTCACCTGATCCACGGTTTTGCGGCCGGGGGCAGCGGCGATATTGCCGCGCGCCTGATCGCCCAACTGCTATCCGACCGGCTGGGACAGCAGTTCGTTGTCGAGAACCGCACTGGCGCGGGCGGCAACCTGGCGGTCGAGGCGGTGACACGCGCGCCGCCCGACGGCTACACGCTGCTCCAGCTCAACGTCGCAAATGCGATCAACACCGCCCTCTATGAAAAGCTCAGCTTCAATCTGCTCAACGACATCGTGCCGGTCGCAAGCTTCATGCGCGTGCCCAACGTCATGGAGGTCACTCCATCGCTTCCGGTGAAATCGGTCCCCGAGTTCATCGCTTATGCCAAGGCCAACCCGGGAAAGATTTCCTTTGCGTCTTCGGGCGTGGGCTCCTCGATCCACATGTCGGGCGAATTGTTCCGCGCCATGGCAAAGATCGACATGCTGCACGTGCCTTACCGCGGGATCTCCGCAGGCGGCCTTTCCGACTTGATGACCGGGGTGGTGCACGTGGCCTTCGATAACCTGCCGAGCTCGATCGAGCTCATCCGCGCCGGCAAGCTCCGCGCGCTGGCGGTCACGACAGCGGCGCGCTCGCAGCTCCTCCCGGACGTTCCGACCGTGGGCGATTTCCTGCCCGGCTACGAGGCGAGCGCCTGGTACGGTGTCGGCGCGCCGCGCGGCACGCCGGACGAGATCGTGGAACGGCTCAACCGGGAGCTCAACGTCGCGCTGGCCAATCCGGCTACGCAGGCACACATCGCCGAGCTCGGCGGCACGCCGCTTCCCGGCTCTCCCGCCGAGTTCGGCACCTTCATTGCGAAGGAAGTCGAGAAGTGGGGCAAGGTGGTCGAGCTCTCCGGCGTCAAGATCAAGGCAGAATGAATCAATTAACCATGAGATGGTGACCTACCCGCTGATTGGCCGGATTCGTTTGCGCTCTCACCTATCACGGATTTTTCACACACCTTCCTCAGACTGTCGCCGCTGCGGCCCATCAGCACGAGTGGGCGCCGTCGCGGACCGCTTTCTTCGGAATAAGGGTGCCTCATGAAAGCCCGCCCAACCCTGGCTCACACGGCCTACCAGCTGCTGGCGGAAGGGCGCGTTGCCGATCTCGGCAAGCGCGTTGCAAGTCGCCTGTACGGGCACTGCACGTCGTACGGCCTGCGCCGGGACCTGGAAGTCCCGTTCGCAGCACCGAAGGCCAAGATCCCGATTGCCGTTCGCAAGCTTATTGCAAGCGACATACCCGTCCTGCTGCCGGATCAGTCCGGGCTGGACGCCGCCACCAGCTGGGACATTCGGGTACGGCGCGCTCATCTGGAATCGGAGATTCCGCAATGTTATGTGGCCGTGGATCAGCGCAACGATACGCCGTGCTACTTCCAGTGGCTCATGGGGCCTGCTCACAATGCTGAAATTCAGGCCTTCTTCCAGGAGAGCTTCCCGCTCCTGAGACCGCACGAAGCGTTGCTGGAAGGCGCTTACACGCCGGCTCAATATCGCGGGATGGGGATCATGCCGGCTGCGATGGCAGAGATCGCCGAGCGGGCAGCCGAGATCGGCGCGCGCTACGTCATCACCTTCGTCGACCGGCTCAATATTGCGTCATTGAAGGGGTGCAAGAAGGCGGGTTTCAACCCGTATGTCGAGCGCCACGATGCGCAGCTGTTGTTTCGCAGCAAGCGGAGCTTCACGCTTTTGCCCGAACCCTTCCTGATGCCGCACGAGCGCCGGCAGGGCGCATGACCCGCGGCGCATGACTGATTTCCCACTTTCGATCATTTAATGTGCGGCCATGACGCGTCGGCATTGTGCGGACGCCGGGGGAAACGCCATATTCCCGACCGAAACGTCCGGCCCTTGATCCACCATGCGTCGCCCCACTCGAAAAGTGCTCACCGCGATCCTCGCTCTGTTCGTCTTCCCTCTCGCCATCCATGCGGCGCTCTATGCCAGCAGAGAGCACCCGGCAAGCTATCGCGACGCCGACTGGTCGAGCGTCGGCATGCTGCCGGCGCCCTCGTCGGAGCGCGAAGCGCGGCTGCTGATATTTACCGGCCGCACCGGCCGCTGGAAGGGCATTTTCGCCGTTCACAGCTGGGTGGTCTTCAAACCCGAGAACGCCACCGCGTGGAGCCGCTACGATGTGGTCGGCTGGGGGCAGCCGCTGCGCAGCAACGGCTGGGCACCGGACGGGCGCTGGTTCGGCAATACCCCGCGCGTATTGGTGGACCTGCGCGGAGCGCAGGCCTCAGCGCTGATCCCGAAAGTGCGCGCTGCAATCGATTCCTACAGCTACCGCGATTTCGGCGACTATCGCATCTGGCCCGGACCCAACAGCAACACCTTCACCGCCGCCGTGCTGCGCGCGGTTCCCGAGCTCGGAGCGACGCTGCCGCCCAACGCGCTGGGCAAGGACTTTCGCGACCATCCCTATATCGGTCTCACCGACAGCCGCACCGGAGTTGAAGCGTCCCTGTGGGGGCTTCTGGGCGTCAAGGTGGGCTGGGTCGAAGGCGTCGAGCTCAACTTTCTGGGCGCGGTGGCGGGGCTTGATCTGCGCCATCCGGCCGTGAAGCTGCCGGGTTTCGGCCGCCTCGGCATCGATGACGGAACGGCGCTCGCTTCGCCTACGCCTGCCAAGCTGCAATGAGCCATATTGCAATAAGTCATGGCGTAATGAGCGATCGCCGGCGATCGATTGCGCCCCACGGATGTTGAAGCCGCGCGTGGCCGGCGATCCGGTATCGAAGATTTCCATCATCATCCCGGTCCTCGACGAAGGCGAAGAGATCGCGGCAGCGCTCGATCGCCTCGCCGATCTGCGTGCGCTTGGGGTCGAGGTGATCGTGGTCGACGGGGGCAGCCGCGACGCCACCGTGCTGCGGGCGCGCCCGCGCGCCGACGCCGTCATTTCTGCGGAGCGCGGACGCGCGGCGCAGATGAATGCCGGCGCCGCACGCGCCAACGGCAACGTGCTGCTGTTTCTCCATGCCGATACCCGCCTGCCCCACGACGCCGACCGTATGGTGCTCGACGGCCTGCACCGCAGCGGACGCGCCTGGGGGCGCTTTGACGTGCGCATCGAAGGCGCCCATCGGCTGCTTCCCGTTGTCGCGTGGCTCATGAACCTGCGCTCGCGGCTCACCGGCATTGCCACCGGGGACCAGGCGATGTTCGTGCGACGCGACGCCTTCGTTGCAGCGGGCGGCTTCCCGGCCATTCCCCTGATGGAGGACATCGCGCTCTCAAAACGGCTCAAACGCGCAAGCAGGCCAGTATGCCTGCCGGATCGCGTCGTGACTTCCGGGCGCCGCTGGGAGCAGAACGGCATTCTCTCAACCGTCCTTCTGATGTGGAGGCTGCGGCTTGCCTTTTTCTTCGGCGCCGATCCGGGGAAGCTCGCCCAGCGCTACGGTTATGAGTGAGCCGGTCGCGGTCGCGATCCTCGCCAAGGCGCCGCTTGCGGGCTTCGCCAAGACGCGCCTTGCCGCGCAGCTCGGGGCCGAGCGCGCGGCTTTGCTGGCGGCACGCCTGATCGAGCGCGCGGTCGAGACGGCATCGCGGTCGGGCGTGGGTCCGGTCACCTTGTGGGCGGCGCCCGATGCAGCACATCCGCTCTTTCAAGCGGTTCGCGCGCGGCACGGCACCCGCCTCGAACGCCAGAGTGAAGGCGATCTCGGGGCGCGCATGTACGCGGCGATGGCGGCTGCCAAAGGACCGGCGCTGGTGATCGGGACGGACTGCCCCGCCTTGACGGCCAACGATCTGCGAAGGGCCGCCGAGACGGTCCGCCTCAATACCGACGCCGTCATCTTTCCCGCCGAGGACGGCGGCTACGGTCTCATCGGCCTGCGCGCGCCACAGCGGGCGGTATTCGAGGCGATGAGCTGGGGCACAAGCCGTGTGCTCGGCGAGACCCGGCGCCGCTTCAAGGAGCTGGGGCTGACCTGGCAGGAGCCGGTCACGCTCTGGGATCTGGATCTCCCCACAGACATCGATCGGCTGGCCGACATCGGTCTGCAAACTCTCATTCCGTAGCCCGGATTGCGCGGCACCGTGCTCGCGTGCACACGCAAGGCGGCTTGGCGCAATCCGGGAAGGTCCCGGGTTTCGCTGTCGCTCAACCCGGGCTACGAGGCTCGGTCTTTATCCCTTCGCTCAATCCTGAAATGCGGCACCGGCCCACAAATTCGGGGCGGCACGAAGATACTGCCGCGGGCGCGGCACGTCGGCGGCGAGAACCTTGGCGGCCTGCCAGCCCCAATGCGGATTGTCGAGCATGGCGCGCGCAAGCGCCACCATATCGGCCTTGCCGCCGGCAACGATGGCCTCCGCACGCCTGGGCGTAGCGATGAGCCCCACCGCACGGGTAACAATGCCCGCGTCGCGCTTTACGGCCTCGGCGAACGGCACGTTCATGTTGGCGACCATGGCAGGGCGCGCGTCGGCGCTCACGCCGCCCGAGGAGAGGCACACGAAGTCCACTCCGATGTCCTTGAGTGCGCGCGCAAAGGCAACGGCATCGGCCGGGGTGAGCCCACCCTCGAGCCAATCGGTGCCGGTAATGCGCGCACCGAGCGGCATGGAAGGAGGCATCACATCGCGCACCGCCTTGGCCACTTCCAGCGGAAAGCGCATGCGACCCGCGGCGGAGCCGCCATAGGCGTCGTTGCGCTTGTTCGAGATCGGAGAAAGGAAGCTGTGCAGCAGATAGCCGTGGGCGCCGTGCAGCTCGATCGCATCGACGCCCGCCCGCATGGCGCGCCGGGCAGCCTCAACGAAGGCCTCGCGTACGCGCTCCATGTCGTGCGCCGTCATCTCGCGCGGGAGCGGCCAATCCGGACCGAACGCAATGGCGGATGGTCCAATCGTCTCCCAGGCGTCGCCCGCCCCATCGAGCGGCCGGCCGCCTTCCCACGGACGCTGCGCCGAGGCTTTGCGCCCGGCATGCGCCAGCTGGATGCCGAGCTTCGCATTGCCGTAGCGCCGGCAGTGCGCGACGACGCGCGCGAGCGCCGCTTCGCAGTCGTCCGAATAGAGCCCGAGGCAGCCATGGGTGATGCGCCCGCGGCGCTCGACGCCGGTCGCCTCCACCACGAGCAGCGCCGCCCCCGAATTGCTCAACGTGCCGAGGTGATTGAGATGCCAGTCGGTCGCGGCGCCGTCATCGGCGCTGTACTGGCACATGGGCGAGACGACGATGCGGTTGCCGAGCTCGAGCGCATTAAGCCGGATCGGTGAAAAGAGGGCGCTGGTCATGCGATGGGTGTTTTGGAGGCTGGCTTGTCGGGAGGGATG
>Ga0306922_10000821_pt1 | contig 26733 bp, 21 predicted proteins | sample sta12Cox44000082_FD_203758 | JGI IMG/M metagenome (GOLD analysis project Ga0306922, IMG submission 203758) | Lab enrichment of tropical soil microbial communities from Luquillo Experimental Forest, Puerto Rico - statoxic.12C.oxic.44.000.082 (v2)... | ecosystem: Environmental > Terrestrial >... | reverse complement strand
GGCCACCATGTTGTTTTCTTTGATCGCCGCGCCAATCGGTTCCGGCAACGGCCCGCTGTTGCCAATGCACGTCGTGCAACCGTATCCGACCAGATGAAACTTCAGCTGCTCGAGATAGTTCAACAAGCCCGATGCCTGCAAATAATCCGTCACTACTTTTGACCCGGGGGCAAGGCTCGTCTTCACCCACGGTTTTACTTGAAGCCCGCGCTCCACCGCTTTTTTCGCCACCAGACCCGCGCCCAGCATCAGCGACGGATTCGAAGTATTCGTGCAACTCGTAATGGCCGCGATCACCACGGCGCCGCTGGACAGCGGGAATGCGTCGCCGTTGTTTTTCACAGGAACTTCCTTCGACGGCGCGCCTTCCACGACTTTCGTGAAAGAGGCCTTCGCATTTTTCAGCGCCACACGGTCCTGCGGCCGCTTTGGTCCCGCAACGGTCGGCTCCACACTGCCCAAATCCAGTTCCAGCTTGTCGCTGAACGCCGGGTCGGGCGTGCCGTCGGTGCGGAAGAGCATCTGTTCTTTGCAGTAGGCTTCGACCAACGCGATTTGTTCGTGGCTCCTCCCGGTGAAATCCAGATACGCCAGCGTTTCGTTGTCGACCGGGAAAAAGCCCATGGTTGCGCCATATTCCGGTGCCATATTCGCGATCGTGGCGCGGTCCGGGACACTCAAACTCGATAGCCCCGATCCATAGAACTCCACGAATTTTCCGACCACGCCCTTTTTGCGCAGCATCTCCGTTACGGTCAGGACCAGGTCCGTTGCCGTTGCACCCTCGCGTAGCCGCCCGTGCAGCTTGAACCCCACTACCTCAGGAACGAGCATCGATAGTGGCTGACCGAGCATCGCCGCCTCTGCTTCAATTCCACCCACGCCCCAGCCAAACACCCCGAGTGAATTCACCATCGTCGTGTGAGAATCCGTGCCTACCAGTGAATCCGGATAAGCTTCGAGCTGATTGCCATTTGGCATCGAGCAAACCACCCGTGCCAAGTACTCGATGTTTACCTGATGGCAAATCCCCGTATCGGGCGGCACCACCTTGAAATTCCGGAACGCTTCCTGCCCCCACCGCAAAAACTGATACCGCTCAACGTTGCGCTGGAATTCCAGTTCGGCGTTCATTCCGAAAGCGTTCACGTTGCCGAAGCTGTCCACCTGCACGGAGTGGTCGATCACCAATTCCGCCGGAAACAACGGGTTAATTCGCTTGGGATTGCCTCCCATTTTCTGCATCGCCTCGCGCATCGTGGCCAGGTCTACGACCGCTGGCACACCCGTGAAATCCTGAAGCAGCACGCGCGCCGGCATGAACGCAATTTCCTTCTGCGCGACGCCCGGTGTCCATTTTGCGAGTGCCGCTACGTCGTCGGCATGTACAAAGCGCCCATCTTCGCAGCGCAAAAGATTTTCGAGCAGGATGCGCAGAGAGATGGGAAGCGTTTCAAGGCGCGTCAAGCCCTGTGTTTCGAGCTTTTCCAGGCGATGGATTTCAAAGGGTTGCGCCCCTACGTTTAATTTGTCGCGGGTTTTGAAGGAGTTTGCTGCGGAGATGGGCATTCGAAACTTCCTTTCAGTTGTTGGATGAGTTTCTATCATAACCGAAATTCCCACGCGGCGCGGGAACGCTATAATAGGGCGAGGTGAAGATCGTTCTTATCTCGACGTACGAACTGGGCCGCCAGCCATTCGGCTTAGCTTCGCCCGCGGCGTGGTTGCGCAAACGCGGTCATCAGGTTACTTGCCTCGATCTTTCCCGTCAGCCGTTGAACGAAACCGCTCTGCGCGAAGCCGGTCTCGTGGCGTTTTACGTCCCGATGCATACAGCCACCCGCCTTACGCTGGAACTCATCGAGCCTGTTCGTCGCATGAATCCGAGGGCATACTTCTGCGCCTACGGCCTCTATGCCCCGATGTCTGGAGAAAGCTTTCGCGCACACGGTATCACCAGCCTGTTAGGCGGCGAATTCGAACAGGCCTTGGTCGATCTAGCCGAACATCTTTCCGGTCTTTCCGCTTTTCCGCAGATTCACCCCCTCGATTCGCAGATCTCGCTGGCTCGCTTGCGCTTCCAAGTTCCTGACCGTTCCGACCTTCCGCCGCTTCGTTCTTACGCACATCTCGTCTTGCCGTCTGGCGAACACCGCACTGTGGGCTACACCGAAGCGAGCCGCGGTTGCAAGCATCTCTGCCGCCACTGCCCAATCGTTCCCGTCTACAAAGGTGTTTTTCGCATTGTCGACCGCGACGTCATTCTTGCGGATATTCGCCAGCAGGTGGCGGCTGGCGCGCAGCACATTACGTTCGGCGATCCCGACTTCTTCAATGGCGTCGGCCACGCCATTCCGCTCGTTGACGCGCTGCACCGTGAATTTCCTCAGCTCACTTACGACGCGACCATCAAGGTCGAGCATCTCTTGCAGAGCGCTGACCTTCTGCCCACTCTGCGCCAGACGGGCTGTCTTTTCATAGTTTCTGCCGTCGAATCCCTCGATGATTCCGTGCTGCGCAAGCTCGACAAAAACCACACGCGCGCGGATTTCTTCCGCGTCGTCGAGAACTGTTTCCGCGCAGGCCTCACTCTCCAACCTACTTTTGTCCCTTTTACGCCATGGACCACCATGGAAAGCTGTCTCGACCTTTTCCAGCAACTCCATCGTCTCGATTTGGTCGAAGCCGTTGCTCCGATTCAACTCGCTATTCGCTTGCTCATTCCAGCGGGCTCGAAGCTGCTCGAGCTGGACGAAATGCGCAGGCTCGTCGGCCCATTCGATGCCAAGGCCCTCGTTCACCCTTGGAAGAACTCCAACCCTGCCGTGGAGGCCCTGTGTGAAGAGCTCCAGGAAATTGCGGCCGCAAGCGAACAGCTGAAACGCAGCCGCACGGCGACGTTCGAACGCATGTGGCGCGCCGCAAAACTCGCCGCGCATCAGGTCGCTGAAGAAAAATCCACCTCGGCCCGGCCGTCCCGCGCCACCGTGCCGTTTCTCAACGAGCCTTGGTTTTGTTGAGCCGAGCCTACGCGGGACCAGTTGGTCCCCATCGCCAAAGCAAAGGAAGCTGTCCGTCAGGCCGAAACATTCCTTTAAGCCGCCGTAGCTCAGGTCCAGGCTGGGCCGCAGGCAGCGTTTAGGCCTCAGGTTTTTCGTATAATAGCGGAGTGACCAGTTCTGCTAGCCACAACTCGATCGAAGCACGCCAGCGGATCCTTCTCTTCGCCACCAAACTCGGCTACCAGACCCGTTCCTTCAACGCTGCCGCAGAGAAACTCGGCGTCGAACTTGTCTTTGTCACCGACCGCTGCCACCGCCTCGAAGATCCCTGGAACGACCAGGCCCTCGCTGCCCATTTTGAAACTCCAGAATCGGCCGCCGGCGCTGTCCTCGAGGCGCAACGTGGCCTGAACGTCGATGGCCTTCTCGCGCTTGGCGATCGACCCGTACATGCCGCGGCCTATGTCGCCCGTGGGCGCGGCCTTCCTTACAACCATCCTGCCAGCGTTGACGCCTGCCGCAGCAAGCTGCGCATGCGCGAAGTCTTGCGCGATGCTGGCCTGCCCGTCCCATGGTTCCGCAGCGTCTCGTTGAACCCCGCACCCGAACCCGCCTTTCTCGGCATCCAATACCCCTGCGTCTTGAAGCCCCTCTCTCTATCGGCGAGCCAGGGTGTGGTGCGCGTCAACAACCGGGAAGAATTCGTCGCAGGAGCTGCGCGCCTGAAACGCTTGCTCGATTCCGCCGAACTTCGCGCCACTCGCGAGCCCAACCTCGATCAGATTCTCGCGGAAGGCTATCTGCCAGGTAGGGAAGTAGCGGTTGAAGGATTGCTCAACCGGGGAGATCTTCGCGTCCTCGCGGTCTTCGACAAACCCGATCCGCTCCAAGGCCCCTACTTCGAAGAAACGATCTATGTCACACCGTCCCGGCTCCCCACCCCACAACGGCTGGCCATCGAGCGCTCTTTGCTCGGCGCTGTAAGAGCGTTGGGTCTGACTCACGGGCCGCTTCACGCCGAATTTCGCATCAACGAGGACGGTGTCTGGTGTCTTGAAGTCGCACCGCGTCCCATCGGCGGGCTTTGCGCAAACGCTCTGCGCTTCCATGCCCCGGGTCAGAAGGAAATCATCACTCTCGAGGAACTACTCCTGCGCCACGCCTTGCAAATGCCCGGCAGCGACGCTCTTCGCGAAGAAGCTGCCTCCGGGGTAATGATGATCGCAGTCCCTCGGAGCGGAATCTTCGAACGACTCGATGGAGAAGAAGCCGCGCGGCAAGTCCCCGGCATAACCGGACTGGAAATCACCGCCCGCTTGCACGACTACGTTGCCGCCTGGCCCGAAGGGTCGAGCTATTTGGGTTTTCTCTTCGCGCGCGCCGCTGAGCCCGCGGCTGTGGAAGCCGCTCTTCGCCAGGCCCATTCGCAGCTAAGCTTTACGCTCACCTCGCGCCTCCCCGTTGAGCACCCCATCACCCATTCCGTATCGCCCACCGATCACTCCTAAACACGAAAGGCGCCCCGTGTCTCTGAGGCGCCTCGAGTTCAAAAGCCACCGACTGCGACTAGAAACTTATCAACTGTTCCACTACCCCTTCGCCTTCGGCGGTACATATCCTTCCGGTAACTTCGCGCCCTCGCCGAAGAAAAACTGCTCCATCTGTTCTTCCATGATTTTCTGCGAATTCGGATCCAGCGGGTTTAGCCGGTATTCGTTCATGATCATCTTCGAATGTTCCAGCCAAAGCTTCCACGCGTCCTTCGAAACATTCTCATACACACGTTTGCCCAGTTCACCCTTCCACGGCACGCGGTCCAGCCCGGGCAATTCTTTACCAAATTTGACGCAATTCACCATGCGCGTTCCGGGCTTCACCGGTTCGCTTGATGTTGATGTCGGTCCGCACGGATCGTTTGCCATTCCTGCCTCCCCACCTCGGTCTATTGTCCGTTACTGCCTCTCCCCCTTGCAACCCGCCCGCGATGTGCCGAGCCTGTGCCCTTGGTCAAGCGGTCGACACCTGTTCTCTGCCTGACTCTCCGCGCAGCCACAAACTGATGGAATCGCTTTAAATCCCCTTTTCTCATCACAGTCGGACCTCACTCGGCGGAATTGTACGGCCAGCATTTCCTCCGCACTTTTCCCAAAGGCCTTAACATCGGGCTCACCGTCGATCCTCCCGTTGACTTGCCCATTCCTGGCGTCCACGATTCCTTCCCTCAATTGCACCGGGCGCCTGTTCTCAGTGAACTCGATGCCTTGACCGCTGCGCACCTCTTTGCGATTCACCTCCATCTTCTTTCAGGTCTGCCCCAATCAATCCGCACTTTGGAACAGGTCTTCGAAGAGGTTTTACGCCGGTTTCACGTTTGACCTTCCCATTTTTCTTCTTTCGTCCTCGACCCTTATCTGATATCTCTCAATCTCTTGCCCTGGAGGAGTTCCCATGCCTGCGATTACTTCACTGTTCTGGGACATCGGCGGCGTCGTTCTCACCAACGGTTGGGATCACCAGTCCCGCATGGCTGCCGCTCAAGCCTTCGGCTTCGATTGGGAAGAGTTCCGCGAGCGTCATGACCTCTCTTTTCCCGCCTTTGACGCCGGTCAGATCACACTCAACCAGTATCTCGATCGCACTCTCTTCTACCGCCCGCGCTCCTTCAGCCGTGAAGAATTCACCGCCTTCATGTTCGCTCAATCCAGGGAATACCCCGAGACTCGCGCGGTCCTCTCCTCCGTTGCCAGGACCGGGAAATACTACGTCGCTTCCATCAATAACGAACCCCGCGAACTTAACGACTATCGCATCGAAGCCTTTAAACTCCGCGAGGATTTCGAAGCTTTCTTCAGCTCGTGCTATCTGAATGCCCGCAAGCCTGAGGAGCACATTTTCCGTGTGGCCCTCGACGTCAGCCAGCGTCCTCCGGAGAACTCCGTCTTCATTGACGACCGCCCGCTCAACCTCGAAAACCCCAGGCGTCTCGGCATGCATGTGATTCATCACGAGACCCCAGGGCAGCTTCGTGCTGACCTGCAAGAGCTCGGGATTGAGGTATAGTCTTGGGGCGGATTTGCATCAAAAAGCTGCCTTCACCCTGGGAGGGAGTTCATGCCTGAAGAACCAACACGCTCCGGATCCATCTACGGTGCAAACGCCGAATCCTGCACCGTGATTCTCTTTGGCGCCTCGGGCGATCTTGCCAAACGCAAAGTCATTCCCGCCATGTACGATCTCGCTCAGTACAATTCCCTCGGCGAGTGTTATGCCATTGTCGGTTTTGCTCGTACCCCCATGACCGATGAGACCTTCCGCAGCAATGTCGGCGAAGCCGCCAAAACCATTTCCGAGGTTGGCCCGATCGATCCCCAAAAATGGAGCGACTTTGCCGCCAACCTCTTTTACGCCGAAGGCGACTATTCCGACCCCGATTCCTATTCCCGCCTGGTGCGGCGTCTTTCAGAACTCGAGGCCGCGAAAAAGCTGTGTGGCAACAGGCTCTTCTATCTTTCCACTCCCCCCGAAGTCTATCCGGACATCGTCGAGCAGTTGGGCCGCGCCGGCCTGGCCCGCCCCAGCACGCCCAACTCCTGGGTCCGCATCATCATCGAAAAGCCGTTTGGCCGCGACCTTGCCTCGGCTAAAGAGCTCAACAAGATTGTTCTGAATGTCTTCGAAGAAAAGCAGATCTACCGCATCGACCACTATTTGGGGAAAGATACCGTCCAGAATCTCCTGGTCCTCCGTTTCGGCAACGGCATCTTCGAACCTCTCTGGAACCGCAATTACGTTGATCAGGTTCAGATTACCGCTGCCGAAACTCTCGGCGTCGAGCGTCGCGGCGGCTTTTATGAAACCGCCGGCGCTCTCCGCGACATGATTCAGAGCCACGTCCTTCAACTTACTTCCCTTGTGTCCGTCGAGCCTCCCGCATCGTTCGACGCAACCGCCGTCCGCAACGAAAAGCTAAAAGTCCTCCAGTCGATCCGCCCTTTTAACCTCGAAATGGTCGCTCAATGGGTTGTGCGCGGCCAATATGCTCCTGGCAAAATCACGGAAAAGCTTGCGCCGGGCTATCGCGAAGAGCACGGCGTTAAACCTGATTCGCGCACCGAGACCTTTGTTGCCATGCGTCTTCTGGTCGATAATTGGCGTTGGGCCGGCGTCCCTTTTTATCTCCGCACCGGCAAGCGGCTGGCCAAACGGAGCACCGAAATCATGATTCAATTCAAACGCGCACCACACATTGTCTTTCGCGAGCGCGAAGTCGAGCCCAACCGTTTGGTCCTCAACATCCAGCCTGACGAAGGCGTCTCCGTCTCCTTTGGTGCCAAGCGCCCTGGAACCGAAATGAGCATCGGCAACGTAACTATGAACTTCAGCTATAAGCAGGGATTTGGCGGCACGGCGCGCAGCGCCTACGCCACGCTGTTGAACGACTGCCTCCGGGGCGACGCTACTCTTTTTGACCGCGGGGATTCCGTCGAAGCCGCCTGGTCTCTCGTCGATCCTATCCTCGACGTCTGGAGCGCCGCAAAGACCGCGGGCGTCCCTGTCTATGCTTCAGGCACCTGGGGACCCAAGGAATCCGATCAGCTACTCGAAAGAGATGGCCGACAGTGGTATAACCCTTAAGGCGCATTGAATCGTTTCAATGCTCCAAGGTTGAAGATTTTTCTGACCTCCAACCTCTGAACTTCTAACCTCTATCCTAGTGGAGGCACGGTGATTCTCGCTGGCGACGTTGGCGGTACGAAATGCAATCTGGCCCTTTTCGCTGAAAAAAACGGAAAGCTTGAGGTCGTCTTCCGCGAACGCTTCGCCAGCAAGGAATTTGCCCAGTTTGACCTCATCATTAAGGAATTTTCCCGCCGCGCCGCCCCTCATCTCGCTTCAAGCAAAATCCGTGCCGCCGGCTTCGGCGTCGCCGGTCCGGTCATTAACAACCGCATTCACGCTACAAACCTGCCTTGGGTTGTCGACGCCGAAACTCTTTCGAAGGAAGCCGGTGTCGAATCCATCGTTCTCATTAATGATCTCGGTGCCACGGGCCACAGCCTCGAACACCTCCCGGCTGAAGATTTTTGTGTACTCAACCCGGGCAAGCCTCTCCGCGGAGCTTCACGTGCGCTCCTTGCGGCTGGCACGGGCCTCGGCGAAGGCATTCTTTTCTGGGATGGCACGCGCTACAAGGTTGTTCCGAGCGAAGGAGGTCACTCCGATTTTGCCCCGCGCACCGATCAGCAGATCGAACTCCTCAAATTCATGCGTCATCGCTATCCCCAGGTTAGTTGGGAGCTGATTCTTTCCGGCCGCGGTTTCCGCACACTGCACGAGTTCATCGCGCCCGGCGTGAAGCATCCCATCTTCGAGGACCCCGATGCGGACCCCGCTCCCTTCATCACCAAAAGCGGCCTCGACAAATCCTGCCCCATTTGTGTGCAAACTCTGGATCTGTGGACCTCGGTCTACGGCGCCGAGGCCGGCAATCTTGCGCTTAAAGTTCTGGCCCTTGGTGGGGTCTACGTCGCTGGCGGTATCGCCGTTAAAATTCTGCCGAAAATGATCGACGGCAGCTTCTTCAATTCCTTCAAAGACAAATGGCATTTCACCAACATGCTCGCCGATGTTCCTCTCTCCATCGTCCTGAACGAATCCGCCCCCTTGATCGGCGCAGCCTACGAAGCCTACGGCACCGTCAAGTAGCCCAGCGACGTTGCGAGTGTTCCATTACGGGTGCTAAATCCATGGAAAACATAACGGTCCTCTCGCCGCCTCTCCTTTTTTGATAAACTGACTCGTTAAACGGTCCCCTAGGACCGCCATCCTTCATATTGCAAGACCTGCCGTTCGCCCTCCGGCGACCGGAGGCACGGAGCATGCTCATGAGCAGTACCGCCACAACGCAAGTCACCGAGATTCTCAATTATTTCGGCGGCACCTGGCACAAATCGGCCGCTACCGAATTCGTCAATGTCACCAATCCTGCCACCGGCGAAGTCATCGCCCGTACCCCCATTTCCTCGAAAAGCGACGTGGACGCTGCGGTTCAGTCCGCTGCCGAAGCGTTTCCCGCCTGGCGCCGCACTCCCGCCGGCGAGCGCATTCAGTATCTTTTCAAGCTCAAGGTTCTTCTCGAAGATCATATCGACGAACTCGCCCGCATCATCACGCTGGAAAACGGAAAGACCTTCGCCGAAGCCAAAGCCGAACTCCGCCGCGGCGTCGAAAACGTCGAGGTCGCTTGCGGCATTCCCACGATGATGCAGGGCTACAATCTCGAAGACATCACGCCCGGCGTCGACGAAATGCTCATCCGCCAGCCCCTCGGCGTTGTCGCTGCCATCGTTCCCTTCAACTTTCCCGCGATGATTCCGTTCTGGTTTCTCCCCTACGCGATTGCCTGCGGCAACACCTTCGTGCTCAAGCCGAGCGAGCGCGTTCCGCTGAGCATGCGTCGTGTTTACGAACTCCTCGAACAAGCGGGCCTCCCCAAAGGAGTGATCAACATCGTAAACGGCGGCAAGGAAGTGGTCGACGTCCTCTGTGATCATCCGACCGTTCGCGCCATCAGCTTTGTCGGCTCCACGCCGGTTGCCAAGCACGTTTACCAGCGTTCCGCCGCCGCCGGAAAGCGCATGCAATGCCAGGGCGGCGCCAAGAACCACGTCATCGTTCTGCCTGACGCCGACATGGATCTCGCCCGCCAAATCATCAGCGATTCCGCGTTCGGTTGCGCCGGTCAACGATGCCTTGCCGTTTCCGTTGCCGTCACCATCGGCGAAGCGCAAAAAACCTTCCGCGACGCCATTGCTGACGCCGCTTCTTCGATCCAGGTCGGTTTTGGTCTCGACAAAGGCGTTCAGATGGGCCCGGTAATCTCGAAAGAAAGCAAGCAGCGCGTCGAATCCCTCATTGCCACGGGCGTGAGCGATGGCGCCAAGCCCGTCGTCGACGGCCGCAACACCAAAATCGCTGGCCGTGAAAATGGAAACTTCATCAAACCAACGATCCTTGATGGCGTTCCCGCATCCAGTTCGCTAGCCGATACCGAAATCTTCGGTCCCGTTCTCAGCTTGATTCACGCAAACACGATTGACGAGGCCATCGATTTCATCCGCAAAAGCCCTTACGGCAACCAGGCCTCGCTCTTCACCACCAGCGGCGCTGCGGCCCGCAAATTCCGCTACGAAGCCCCAGCCGGCAACATCGGTATCAACATCGGTGTGGCCGCCCCCATGGCCTATTTCCCGTTCAATGGCTGGAAGGAAAGCTTTTTCGGCATTCTCCACGCCCAGGGCAAAGACGCTGTTGAGTTCTTCACCGAGTCAAAAATCGTGATCGAGCGCTGGTCGCGACAGGAAACCCGCAAATTCTAGAACCGACCTGACAGACCTGTCATTCCGAGCGCAGCGAGGAGTCCGTGTCCGATCTCTAGTGGTATACCCGAGCCTGTTGGCGACCATCCGCTGACTCTGCTACCTTCTTCTCATGCCCAGCGAACCAGGGTTTCTCGATGTCAACCCGCACATCGAATGTGCAGAGACGCTCGCCTCGCGTTTCTACACCGACCCGGCTATCCTCACACGCGAAAAAACGCACATTTTTCTTCGCACTTGGCAGTTCGTTGGGACCCTCTCCCAACCTTGCGGAGAATCAAACGGCACAAAACGCACCATTGCGGATCCCGAAACCTACTTCGCCTGCGACATTGTTGGCGAACCCGTCGTCATCGTCCGTGACAAGACGTGCACTCTTCGCGCTTTCAGCAACGTCTGTCGTCATCGCGCGGGCCCCATCGCCCAAGGTTGTGGATGCAGAAACGTGTTCAATTGCGCCTACCATGGCTGGACCTACACGCTCGAAGGCTGCCTCATCGGCACTCCCGAAGTCGATGGCGTTGAATTGTTCGATCGCTCCTCGATGGGCATGGTTCCTCTTCGTTGCGAGACCTGGAAGCAATTCATTTTTGTGAATTTCGATCTCAACGCTCCTGCGCTTTCCGAGTATCTCGGAAATATTCCGCAACTTTCGAGCGCCTTTCCGTTCGAAGGTTTATCTCTCGCTGAACGCCGCGACTATTACGTCAATTGCAACTGGAAGGTCTACATCGACAACTACCTCGAGGGCTACCACATCCCGATCGTGCATCCCGGATTAATGAAGGAAATCGACTATCCGCGCTACCGTTGCGAGACCTTCCGCTACCATTCCCAGCAGATTGGTCCCGTCAAAGACTTGAAGCCCAACAACCACCACGAACGTGTCTATCCTCCGGGCTCGGGTCTTCCCGAAGCGCTCTATTTCTGGGTCTTTCCGAATCTCATGCTGAATATTTACCCCGACAACATTCAGCTCAACAGCATCGTGCCGCTCACCCACGAGAAAACACTGACCATTTTCGAATGGTATTTCCACGATGCTGAATCAGAGAAGGCGCGCGAGCGTGCCGAGAAGGCAATCGCTTTCAGCCACACGGTTCAAGCCGAGGATATGCACATTTGCGAAGCTGTGCAGCGCGGGCTGCGGTCAACCACCTACGACCGCGGTCGCTACTCCGTCAAACGCGAAAACGGAGTGCACCACTTTCACGTGCTCCTCGCCGAATTCCTCGCCTGATTCCCTGTATGTGTATGCGCCGGTCCCCCGGGACCCTCGCCGATTCGCTCTTTGCGTCTGGACGGGCGGAATGCTTCTACCAGTGTCACCTCTAAGTCTTCCGCCTGCTACGGATGCGCGGGGGCCGGCGTCGGCGCGGACGCCGGCTTGTTCGTATCGAAGTTCACCTTGGGCGCCTGCCTCGCCCCTTCTTCGGTCTTGAAATACGCCTCGTTGCGCGTGAACCCGGCAAAGCCCGCGATCAGGCTGTTCGGGAACAGCGAAATATAAGTGTTGTAGTCCTGCACGGTTTCGTTGTACCTGCGCCGCTCCACCGCGATGCGGTTTTCCGTCCCTGCCAGTTCGTCCTGCAAGCGCATGAAATTCTCGTTGGATTTCAGTTGCGGATAATTCTCCACCACCACGAGCAAACGGCTGAGCGCCGAGTCCAGTTGTCCGTTCGCCGCGATCTTGTCCGCGGGGGTCTTTGCTCCGATCAAAGCCGCGCGTGCAGCCGCGATGTCTCCAAACACCTTTTGTTCTTGAGCCGCATAGCCTTTTACCGTTTCCACCAGGTTCGGGATCAGATCCGCGCGGCGCTGCAGCACCACGTCCACCTGAGCCCAGGCCGCGTTCACTGCCTCGCGTTTGATTGCCATCTGGTTTCGCCGGCCGACATACGCCGAGCCGAACAGGAACGCCAGGATCAGAATCAACACCGCTACAATGATTGCCGCCTTCATAGCCACCTCGATGGTTTAAGTTTCAGCCTCTACGTTGCCACGCGCTGCCATTCCTTTTTCGGAACCATTCCATCCAGAGCAATGATCACCTTCTCGAGCGCATGAATGTATCCGTCATAAATGACAAACACGTCGTGGCCCGTTGCGCCCTTTTCTCGAAAGTCGTGCACCGCCTGAAACGCCTCGGCGTCCGCGCTGCTAACTGCCGCAATGCGCGCAAAAATCCCCTGTGGCTCGGCCGGCGGTTCTTCTCCAAAGGCTAGTAATGTGTGCCGCAACAGCGTCAGCACACCCGAAATCGTTTTTCTCAGGACTTTCGTCGCCTCCATTTCGTCGCGTCCGGCGTGCAGCAAATGCTGCCGCAACCGCAGCAGCGTCATCCGCAGATCGCGCTCCACCTCCACGCGATGCAGGTTCATCGGCACTTCCAGATTAGCCACCGGATCCTTCCCAAACAGCACCCGATGGGCCCGTTTGATGTCGAGACTCTCGATGGCAAACACATCCGTCGAGCGCCCCAATTCTTCGGTCAGGAAAAACAGGGGCGCCGGCTCTTTCATTTCCTGTGTCCACCAGCTCACCACCGGCGATAGCAGTTGCAGTTCGTTCACGTCGATCGTCACGAGGGTGCAAAGAATATTGAGGTCAGACGCGCCCGGCCGGTAATCTCCTCGCGCTGCCGACCCGTACAAAATTATGGACTCGAGGTTTTTTCCCGCCGCTTCCTTTAGTCGACTTACGAGTTCGTTGAGTTTTCCTTCCATGGGTGCCGCCTTTTCCGCTTCCGGACAGTTACTTAATACCGCGAATTCGTTATTCCGAACGGCGGGTGTGATGCGAGGGATCTCTTTCCCGGAGTGTCGTCGAGCGGTGACGCTTTGCTTCTCTCGGAATTAGCGCCAAATTCTTTTTCGTACGCACCAGGTTACCTCACCAACTGCCCCCGGCCCCGCCCCCACCGCTCCGGCCGCCGCCAAACCCTCCGAACCCTCCTGCTCCACCGCTCCAGCCTCCGCCTCCTTCACCCCAGCCACCTCGGCTACCGCCCCAGCCTCCACCGATCATAGGCCCGATCCACCAACCGCTGCCCATGCCTCCCCGGCTGATATTCCCTCGCGACCCGCCTGATCGCGACATAAGTACAACCAGCAGGATTATTCCCAACAGAATCCAGATTCCCCTGCCGTCTGAATCTTTTTGCGGCGCCGGCCGCAGTTGCGGAGTCCCCGTCAGGGTCACGCCCTTGTCGTCGGCTATGTATTTCGCCAGTTGCCATGCCGCCGCTGTGATCCCGCTGCTGTAGTCGCCGTCCCGGAAGTACGGTTTCGCCAGTCGGCCGGCATCGCCGGCGCGCGCATCGTTAATGACGGGCTCAAGCGCGTACCCAACTTCTGTCCAGTACTTCCGGTCGTTCGGAGCAACCAGCAGTAGCACTCCGTTGTCCTCTTTCTTCTTCCCGATCCCCAGTTGCTTGAACAGGTTGTTTGCATATGTCGCCGCATCGTTCCCGTCCAGCGATTTCACCGTCACGATCGCCATCTGCGCGCCTGTTTTCTGCTCCAACTCCGTCCCCAGCGCCTCCAACTGTTGCTTCGCCGCCGGCCTGATGATTCCGGCCAGGTCCGTGACGTACCCGGTCGGACGAATCTGCTTGATATCTTCCGCCCGCGTGATTCCGTTCACGGCCAGTACGAGCCCGCCGATACACCACGCCAGCCTCTGCCCGCTGTGTTTCATCGATTCCCGTGTAAGCCCAGCGAGTGAGCCTTCCGGCTTCTCGCAGAAAGAAAGACCAAGGGGAACTTCGAAAGGAAAGAAAACAACACCTGCGGCCAGGCACTCACCGCTGCGCGAATTCTCTCACAAAACTCGCGCCAAAATCCCCATTGAAGTTTTCCTCAAGGCGCCTTCTCGGAGCCTCACCTGCTCTCTTGTCCCTGGGATCCTGAACAGAGGAGTGGAGTGTGTTGTGGGCTTGGGTACTCGCCCGCGGTGCGCATCTTGGGCCCATAGCCTCGTGCTTTATCCCCTTCCCACCTCTCTCCCCTGACCCCACTTCTCATGCGGGAGGATTCCATGATCGAAAACAAACTCGAAAAGGCCGGACTTCGTTTTTCTCTTCGGTGTTGGGTCTCGAGGCATCCCAACCCCTGGTGCGCCTCTTGGATCTGTAGCCGGTGCCTCGGTCATTGACCCGGGTGCCGTCGAATCTTACTCTGTACTGGGAATGCCCAACGCCGCGTCCAAATTTTCCCTACGTTCGTGGACCTCTCTCCCGCGTCCATTTCTTTTTTCCATCGCGGCTCTTTTCTGCGCGGCTACAACCCTCTTTGCATTTACCTGGATGTACACTGTTCGCCGTCCTCCGTATCCTGTTGAAATCGGCTTCAATCATGAACACGATTTCGACCCGGCGTCTCCCTACATCCCGGTCCTCGATATCGTCCCGGGTAGTCCCGCGGAACGCGCTGGGCTCTGCGTCGGCGACCAAATCATCGCCCTCAACGGCAAAGACCTCACCTCCTACGCCCAATTCGACAAATTGTGGAGGAATTCTCGGCCTGGTGACCCGGTCGAAGTTACCGTCCGCCGCCCGGGCGAGTCCGAGCCTCTGACCCTCCACACCTTTTTTCGCTCTGCTTCTACCGATACTCCTCCCGAAGGCTCAGTACGTGCCTCTGCCAGGCATTTGACGAGTTTCTATCCCGTCTTCTTCTTACTGGTGGGATTCTCGGTCCTTTTTCTCCGCATCGATGACGCGAACGCCTGGCTCTTGGCGCTGTTGTTTGCTTGCTTGGTCGGTGCACCTGACTTCGGCAACACCCATACCTTGCCTCGCGCCTTAGTCATCTTCATGGGCACCTACCGCGCAATTTTCCTTGGCCTGATCACTTCTGTGTTCTACATCTTCTTCGCTGTTTTCCCGGCAAAATCTCCGCTCGAGCGACACGCTCCCTGGCTGAAGTGGCTGGCTCTCGGGATTGGCCTTTCTCAGGCCCTGCCCGGCCTTGCCCACGGCAATCCGCGCTGGCCCGCCTTCGTGTCAAATCGCATTGGCGTTGGAGCCGCCGATAACCTCCGGCACGTGCTCACCTACGGCATGATCGTTCTAGGCATGCTCTCTCTGATCTGGAATTACCTCGACAAAGACACCCCTGTCGAATCTCGCCGCAAGTCGCGCGTGCTGTTATGGGGCATTTTGCTGGGGATCTTCCCGATCATTTTCGAAAGAATCCTCGTCGACTTGTTCGGCTACCGTGCTTCGTTCTGGATTGACGTCAGTCTTACACTCCTGCTTCTTTTGTATCCCCTCTCCTTTGCTTACGCCGTCGTCAAACATCGCGTCCTCGAAATTCCCGTGCTCCTTCGCCGCAGCGCTCGTTACGTCCTTGTGCAGCGCGGCTATTTCATTCTGCTGCTTTGCGGAGCCCTGCTCGCTATTTTTCTTTTCACGCGTTTCTTTTCGGGATTCTTCATACAAAATTCGCAGTTCGGTATGGTCCTCAGCGCGGTCTTTGGTGTCGCACTCGTCTGGGTTTCCGGACCCATCGTGAAACGCGGCACCGACCGCATCGACCGCGCTTTTTTCCGGAGCTCCTATGACGCGCGCATGATCCTTCAGGATCTTGCCGAAAAAGCCCGCACCGTCTCGGATCGCCACGAACTCGCGAGACTCCTAGAACTCCACATCGAAGGCGCTTTGCATCCGCAATCGCTGGCCTGTTATCTCGAAGCGCGCGATGGAAACCTTGTTGCCGAACGCAACGCTCTTCGAGGAAGCTCCGGCATGCTTCCACCTGCGCCGCCTCGCCCCATGTTCCCCTTCCGCTTCGGGGCGCGCTTCGTTCTTCGCGACGTTGACACCATACCAGCCGCGCTTCCGCTGCTCGCCGAGCTCGCGCGCCACGGAAAAGCCTGGAACGTCCCGCCAGCCGTCTCTGCCGGGGCAGACACAGGAAAAATTTCACCCCTCGCGCCGGAGTGCCTTGTCCCCATTCTCGGCCGCAGTAGCAAGCTGATCGGTTTGCTGGTTCTCGGCGGCCGTCTTTCAGAGGAGCCCTACTCGGGTGAAGACAAATATCTGCTCGACTCGGTCGCGCGCCAGGCTGCCATCTCTCTCGAAAATATGCGTCTCGCCGAACTGATGGCCGATCGCTTGGAACAGGATCGTCGTGCCGCTCACGAAATCCAAATCGCGCGTGAAGTCCAGTCGCGTCTCTTCCCGCAGATGCTTCCTAAGCTCAATACGCTCGACTACGTCGGCGGCTGCTTCCAGGCCCGCCAGGTCGGCGGCGACTATTACGACTTCCTCGATCTCGGCTCTTCTCAGCGGCTCGACCGGGGAGCGACTCGGACCCTTGATGCTGCCGCGTGGCATCTCGCGTTTGTGCTCGCCGACATTTCTGGGAAGGGAATTGCCGCGGCTCTTCTCATGGCCAATCTTCAGGCCAACCTGCGCAGCCGCTATGCCCTTGCCCTCGATGATCTCCCCCGCCTGCTGAAATCCGTCAACCAGTTGTTCTACGAGAATACGCCCGACGACCGTTATGCCACGTTGTTCTTCGCGGTCTACGACGATCACTCGCGGGGACTCGAATATGCCAATTGCGGGCACAACCCCCCGCTGCTCTTCCGCGTCGACGGCTCCATCGAGACCCTCGCCTCCACCTCCACGGTTATCGGTCTGTTTCCCGAGTGGCAATGCGTTACCAGGCACATTACGCTCGCGCCTGGCGACCTGCTTGTCATTTATACTGACGGTGTCACCGAAGCCGCCGACGCCTCGGGCAACGAGTTCGGGGAAGCCCGCCTTATCGAAACCGTTCGGTCACACCTGAAGGATTCGCCACAACAACTTCTCTCGCACATTCAGGAAGCCGTTCAGCAATTCAGCGACGGCGAACAGTTCGACGATCTCACGCTGGTGATCGCCCGCTGCCGTTAAGACCGTTCTTGTATTGCCCGCCCCGTCAGGCGATCGACGATTGGCCTTTTAATGATCCTCGATTTACGACTTGCGCCGCGGCTGGCCCGGACGGTTTGCTTTGTCGGTTCCCCGCGCAAAGCTTCGTGCTTTCAGATCTTCGTGCTGTGCCAAGGTCACACAGGATCGTGTCGATCTGTTCGGTGGCTTCGTCGATGCCTTTTAGTCTCGCAGACCTGTCCTCAGACATCGCCGACACCGCCACCGCTCCGTATGCCACGATTCAGGCTTCCGATCAGATTCATGTGCTCCCTTACGCTCTCGAAATCGCACTTCTGACAGCGAGCCTTCAGGTAAAAATAAACGGCGGCCCCGCCGAGAATACCGGTGGCGAGATCGTTCCGGATCGTTTTTGAGGCACTTGTCCCGAAGTAATCCATGATGATATCCATCAGGTAATCCACCGAAGCGAGAAGAAGCCCAAACAGCAACACCGGGCACACACGATCGATAGGCCACGAGCGCAAGATCTTTTTCGGAAGCAACATAGTGGTCCTCATAGGCGCCCTTGGCGCACGGCTGAGTCTTCTCAGGGGACACCGGCCGAGAGCCGTCCCGAACGGTAGCATCTCCCGCTGGCGCGAGACTGTGAGGTACGTCACGCGATTTTCACGGGCCACTCTAGCTTCGTCCCTTTCAACGCTGCACGCTAGGATCCCCGGTTGCCGGTGGCGCATGGTCCTCTTTCGCCGGCGGCCCCAGCAATTCGGTGAACATCGGTTTCAATGCATCCGCCCAAATCTGATAGGCCTTGACCGTTGGATGCAGGTGGTCGTGAGCGTTCATCATGCCGTCGTACAACCTGCCGCCACTGTCCGCCAGCTTCTCATTGATGTTCAGGTAACGGACCCTCTTCCCATCGGCAAGTTTCGATAGATTGCTGTTGGTCTTCTCTATCGTTGGGATCATGGCCATGTTGTCATTCCGCGGGAAAATACCCATCAGGATGATTGTCGCCTGCGGTGCCTTACTCTGCATCACACCCACGATCGCCGCGATGCCACGTGTGATCTCTCGAGCAGTCTCCTCAACCCCGTCCGGGTTCGCGCTGGCGCCCACATTGTTCGTCCCCGCGAGCAGAACGATCACCTTGGGGTTGACTCCGTCCAGTTCTCCATGCTCGAGCCGCCACAGGATATTCTGCATTTGATCAGCGCCCCACCCGAAATCAGCCGCGTTCCACCCAAAAAAGTTCTCCTTCCAATTTGCCAGGAGTTCCGGATAATCGGTCGCGCCCCATCGTCGCACGATCGAGTCACCCTCAAAGTACACGTCGATACCCCCTCTCTTGGCTTTTTCCAGCAGTTCGAGGTGCGCCTTCTCGGAATTCTCGTCGGTTCGCGGAGCGGGTTCGTCCGCTGGAGTCCTCCCGGTCTCGCGAGGCTCCGCAGCCGCTATGGGTGTCCTGTTCAGCAACCGGTCAGCCCATGCAATGAAATATTTCCAGTTAGGTCCATCCGTATGCCCGCCATCGTGTTGCCGCCAGGCAAGTTCGCCGTTCAGTTGGCCAACATTCACGGGCGGCATTTTCGCCGTGTGATAGTCCTCTGAAACTCCCAGGTCTTTCGCGCCCAAAAGCCGGAAGACCGGTTCCGCTGCCACGGCAGCCATGTAGCTGCCTTGCTGATCCAGCCACTGGGCATCACCTTTCTCGGGCACACCGTAACTGATGAACGTCAGCCGCGGCGCGCACAGGGCGATCAATTCATGTGCGTCCACCGGCAAATCCCCCGCGTTCTTGCTTCCAAATGTAGATTCGGCAGCGCCGTATTTCAGGAAATTGCCCGCCATCCAGTGATACTCGCCTGGCCCCGTCAGGTTCTCCACTTCCTCTCCCCAATTGCGGCGAGACAACTTCGCGCCACCTTCGCCCGAAGAACCAACAAGCACAACAGCGAAGCGTGTGTCGAACGCCATCGTCACGAGCGCCGCTTTGCCATACCGTGAAACACCTTCAATCCCGACGCGATTCGCGTCCACCGCCTTGTCCGTTTCGAGGTAATCCATTCCGCGCGATGCGCCCCACGCCCATGCCCGCAAAGCGCCCCAGTCTTCGGGACTGCGCGGCTGACCTTTGTTAACCAGCCCGATAATCCCTTTCGTCAGTCCGGCGCCGCTGTCTTCCTGAATGCTCGCCGTATCCAGATTGGCGTAGCCCCAACCATCTGCAATCAACTGCTCCGACGGCGGCGGATCACCCCCGGTTGCCGCTGGCCGGATCATTCCTCCGCCCTTGAACATCATCATCACCGGTATCGGAGCCGTTCGATGCACCGGTGTCGCGAGTGTCATCTTGATGTCCACACTCAGCAACGGATACGACGAATTGTCCGCATGACCTATAAGCTCTCTCTCGATCACCGGATGCGAACCACTCATTGTTGTTGTCGTGCTGCTAACCGTCCATGTTACTTTTGGCAGGTTCTTCGGCACTCGCCCGTACACTTCGCGCTCGAAGTCTTCGACAATCTCAGGACGCCGCTTCTTCCACCACATGTCCGGGGTCGTTACCTTCGTGCCGTTCTTCAGCGTCAAGACATCGGGCAGGGTCGGGAAGGGATTGGCCTTCGATTCGTCGTAGTTCGCGTGGTTCGGTGCGTTCTCGTCGCCACTCGGTCCCGGCCGCAGTGCCTTGATTCCCAGTTGCTCCATCATGTTCTGGTGGTCCTGCCGAGCGGTCCAGTTCATCGGTTGGGGCAGGTCGGACGTGGCTGCCGCATGCACCTCGGCCGTGTCGGGTGTTCGTTGACCGCGGGCACCGGCGGCGAAAATACCCATGAAGCAAACGCACCATCCACAGGCAACCGAGAGAGGCCTCGCTGCGCTCATCTTCAACTCCGTAACCAAAATACTATTTCTTCCTCGCTAGTTCGAAAATATAGATTGTTCGCTAACTTCTGGCTGCCTCCGGCGCTATGATAACCCGCCCCCTTTTCGCGGCCTCACGAAGAATCGGCGGCAATTCAAGCCGAGATTCTGTTCTCCAGGTCATCTCCATCCCGCTGCGGGAGGGATCCCACACCCGTGATACAGTCCCTCGTGCAAATTCCCTTGTCGGAGGAACCCCTGATGAATCGACGCAACTTCATCAACCTCACCGCCCTCGCGGGATCATCGTTGGCATTCCGTAACCCATTGTCTACGGCTCGGCAAGAACGCAAAACTCCCGTCGCCTATCCCGACCCCGCCGTCGAAATCATCGATCCGCGCTTCGCCAAATACAGAGTCGGAAACGCCGCCGTCGAGCGCCTCTACATTGGCGCTCGTTGGGCCGAGGGACCCGTGTGGTTCGGCGACGGACGTTACCTGCTCTTCAGCGACATCCCCAACAACCGCATCCTGCGATGGCTCGAAGACACCGGGGAAGTCAGCGTTTTTCGCAGTCCCTCAAACTACAGCAATGGCAACTATCGCGACAGGCAAGGAAGACTTCTCACCTGCGAGCATGACTCTCGCCGCGTCACCCGCACCGAACACGACGGCTCAATCACCATCCTGATCGATCGCTTTCAAGGCAAGCAACTCAACGCCCCGAACGACCTCGTGGTCCATTCCGATGGCGCCATCTGGTTCACTGATCCGGGCTACGGCATCATGTCTGATTACGAAGGCCACAAAGCGCCCTTCGAACTGCCTGCCAACGTCTACCGCCTTGACCCGAACACACGCCAGGCCACAGTCGTCGCTGCCGATATGGACAAGCCCAACGGCCTTTGTTTTTCTCCCGACGAGAAGAAACTTTACATCGTCGACACCGGTATTCCGAAACACGCCAGTGATCCACACCCTATTCGCGTGTACGACGTCGAAGATGGCGTGCGCCTCAAGAATGGACGTCTCTTTGCGAACATGTCGCCTGGCTCATCCGATGGTATTCGCTGCGATGTGGACGGCAACGTGTGGTCTGCTGCCGGATGGGCGGGCGAAGGCTTCAACGGCGTGCACGTGTTCGCCCCAGACGGCACGCTGATCGGCAAAATTCATCTTCCGGAAACCTGCGCGAATCTTTGCTTCGGCGGTGCCAGGCGCAACCGCCTGTTCATGGCCGCGAGCCAATCTCTTTATTCTGTCTACGTGGAGACGCAGGGTGTCCAGACGCCTTGACAGCAACGCAAACCAGTGTGCGGTGGTGACACGGGCACACGATGCATAATCCTGCAAGATTAAGGTTTAGGCCACATGGCGGCCTGTCGGAAGCGTAAAACGAAAAGGCACTGCACAAAACCCTACCGCCCATTAGGAACGGTCATGGTGCGGAGTCTCTTTCGACCCGCCCTTCGGAATCAGCGAAACGCAGTGGGTGCGGGTCACGCACCCACTCGTTCCATCTGTCATTCTCAGCTACCGGATAAGCCCTTGTTCACAAGGACCTTGACCTCGACTCGCCGGTTTTCCGCTCGTCCCGCGGTAGTCTCGTTCGTGGCTACCGGCGCCGCTTCGCCCATCGCCCCTGGCGCTATAACGTGCCGAACCGGCACGTTGCAGTCTTGGATCAAAAACGCGATCACGTTCTGCGCCCGCTCCATGCTGAGCTTCTGGTTCATCGCTGCGTTGCCGCTCGAATCCGCAAAGCCCTTCACCTGGATGATGTATCCGGTCTGTTTGACGGCGTCTCCAGCCAACTTCTTTAGGGCTGCTTGATCCTCGGGGGAGATCTTCGAGCTCCCGCTCGCGAAGTGCACATCCATTGTTCCCTTGGTATCGTACTCGCTCAATTCCGAAAACCGCTTGCTGGTTGCCACCGCATTGGCATCAATGGCCGACTTGTTGGCAGCGGTAGCCTGCTGATTCGCCGCGATGTTCTGCTGGTTCGTTGCGATTTCCTTCTGGTTCGCTTTGATGTTCTCCTGGTTGGTCGCGATGTTCTGCTGGTTGGTCGCTACTTTCTGTTCTGTAGGAGTTAGTCCAGCCTGGATCATCTCCGCCGTTTGTAGATCGTCCTTATCGAAGGTAATCGATTTTGCCAGGATATGCGTCGCGTCCTGGCTGGTTCCCTCGACCGACACCTTGAGTCCGGGAATCAGCACAGCCGCAGACATTTCTTTCTTGCGCATGCCAACCAGACCCTTTGGCTGCTGCACCTTGGTGTCATCATCAAGGACCACCGTTACAGTATTCCCGTCGTTTGTCTTCAGGACAATCGTTTCGCCCGTCCGCTCGGTAATGAGCCCTTTAACCTTAGTCTTCTCCTGTGCGTGAACTATTAACACCGTAAAACAGAGTGCCAATAGCCCCCCAACGATTCTCAATCCTTTGCTTCGCATACTCGCATTTCTCCTTTCCAACCTCCCCAACCAGCCGTGCACTGGGTATTCGCCTCCTGATGGACCTTAGCGGCGATTCAAGCAGAACTCGGGCGGGGTAGCCCTGTGACTTACAGCCTTTGGAGAAGACTTTCTACTAGGGGAAACCCTAGTATGGCCAAATCGTCCAGTCAACTCCGGATTTGCGCCCACAGGGGGCGGTTTCGGGTACCTCGCAGATTGCCTCGCTTCCCGTTGACGCGCGTACCCCGTGGCGATACTCTCCCGCTATGAATGCCGGAGATCTCAGGCTCATGTGGTGGAAACGTGTGCTCGAGACGGTCAGAGAACTGTTCAGCAGACCCACAAACGTCCGCTACACCAGCGTTCCCTTGTGGAAGCCGTGGCGCGACTTCTAATGTCAGCAAAATCCCGGACCTCCTCCCGTTCCTGCTCCGTCCTCCTATCACCCGCCAGGACTTTGCTTCTATTCTTTCTCACTGATGGATCGGCGTGCCAAAGCTGATGCTCAGGCCCGAACTCGCCCCGTAGTCGCTGCTCGCAAAGCCCGGCGGCGGGTGATTGTCCCAGCTTCCATAGAACGTGCAATTCCAATTCAGTTGGCCCCACAGCTTCACGTAGTAAGAGGTATTAAGAAAAAACTGAACCCGTCCCGGATCAGAAATCGCCGGAAGGAAATTCGCGCTGACGCTCAAGTTTGTCCTGTCGAACCGGAATAACTTTAACTGCGTTCCCACCAGGCCGGCGGTCACCTGCTGCGTAGTCGCGGGGATTTTTGCTTGCTGGTAATTAATCTGCTGCCACGCGAACCCGCCGAAAACGGTGAAGTATATGCTGCCCCGGTTTACGATGTCTCGCCCAATCGCGCCGCCAAACGTGTCCTGTAGTTGAATGCCTTGCACCGAGCTCTGCAGGAAGCTGGCAATACCGGTATAGTACCAATTGTTCCACCGCGAGAGTCGCTGCGCTTGGAGGGTAATCTGGTTCCTTGTCGAGGTATTCGCGCCACTGCTGGAGCTGCGGTTTAAGCTGTAGCCTGTCCCGGCCGACCAACGCTTCTCCACATAGCCGACACTCGAATTAAGATTGTATTGCGAAGTCTCATTGCCTTTTGTATACGTAAAGCCCGCTCCGAGTTGGCCGTTCCAACGTTGCCAGAAGCTCTCAGAGGTTTCATCCACAGTGACGATCTTCTTTCTTTCCAACGTAACTTTCCTCTCCCCGGCCTCCACAACCTCTATTTGCAATGGTCGTGCGGCCGGAGTTGCCGGTGTGGAGAGCGCTCCGGTGTACACCGTTCCATCTTGTGTCTTGATCAGGAACAGCTGTTTGCTTTCGATGTGATCGACCTTTGTCCAATCCACCGAAAGAGTGTTCAGGATGTAGTCGACGCTGATATACAGAGTGTTGGAACGCAGGCCTTTAACCTCGCACGTGATCTTGTCGCCGTTCTTCATCACGATCACATCCGACTTTTCTCTCGCCGACAGCGGCGAAACCGCCAGAAGTGCAGCGAACAAGAAGAGCGTTCTGAGATTCATGGTTGGTTGGTCCTTATTCACGCCGGTTCTCCGGCGAAGCGGTTACTACCAGCGAGCAATTCCGCCCGGGGCATACCGCTGAGCGAGGGAATCAGCTGGGCGGAGACTAGGAAGGAACAGCTTCCCAAACTGGGCCAGATTCTAGCAGCTATTTGATTCGAGATTGAGCAAAATGATTGCGGCTGGTCGGTAAATCCCGAAAACTTGCTGCTCGGACGCGTCGGAATTGAACTGGCGCTACTTCGTTAAGGCCAGCGGAGGCCCGCTGACTCGCTTGCTGTTCAGGTGAAAACTCACGTCGACGTGGTCGGCGATCTTGGTGAATGGGATGCCCTTGTCCATCCCGTAGTCCTTGCGGTTGAAGATCATTACTCCTTTAATCTCGCCGGAACCCGTCCCCTTCCCGGACACGGTTAGCGTCAGCTTCTCGGGGTTTGATACTCCGCGTACCGTGAAGTCGCCGTCCACCTCAAATGTATTGTGGCCCCTCTGCACAAACTTCGCTGACTTAAACGTGATCAACGGATTTTGTTCAACGTCGAAAAAGTCTTTGCTTTTCAGCTTGCCGTTCTTCAGGCCACTTCCTGTATTTACGCTAGCCGCTTGGATTCTGACTTCCAGAACGCCTGTTGTCTCGTCAGGAGAGGTGAACGTCAAGCTAGCGTCCCACTTATCGAATTTGCCGGCGATCGTCGTGGAGGATTTCACATGGAACTTGATCCAGCTATCTACCGGCGTAATCTCGAAAACCGGAGCTTGCGCCCGAGTCGCGAACGACAAACAACATGTCAAGACGCAAACGGCAGCGAATCGCATGCCGCATCGTGTCTGTTCCCACACCTCTTTGTCAATCACCGCTCAAGGGAGCGCCTAGCCAGTCGTGTTTTAATTGGTTTTCGAATTGTTCGTGGTCTCGACGATGAAAGCGGCCACGTTGTTGTGGAGATCTTTCAAGGAGTCCTCATGCGCGTACACCATGTGCCCCGACTCATAAAACTTGAATTGGATATTCTTTTGCAGCTTGGCGGGAATTGCCAGATGCTGCATTTCGTACACTCCCTCATAGAATGGCGTCGCCAGATCAAAATAGCCCGCATTCACCAGGATCTTCAGATCGGGGTTGTACTTCATCGCGGAAATTCTTCGCATCGCAGATGGCTCGGTCAGCGTCGGCATTCATGCCCTTGGTAGAATTCCAGGTTGGGCAAAGCCTATACGGGACGCTGATCGAATGCAACCTTCCCCGTGATTCACTTCGCAACCCAACGAACGGCCCGCCTCGGCGAAAGTTGTGCACTTGGGTATCGGAAGTCAGGGCGCTATTATGGATGCACTCGTCAATCCGCGTATGATCGCAGAGGGGGACAACCGGTGGCTTTGGAAATTACACAACGCGAAATCAATGGAATCTACGTTCTCGCGCTCACAGGCCGTCTCGTGCTCGGAGAAGAGAGCAATGGCCTTCGTACGACCGTTGAGAGGCTTCTCTCGGTCAGCGCGACAAAAATTGTCGTCAATCTTGAGCACGTGCATTATGTGGATAGTGCGGGCCTCGGCGCACTCATCGAAATGCACCGAAAGACCGCAGCGAAAGGCGGACGGCTCGTCCTTTCTAATCTCGGTCCGAACTTGAAGCGGGCACTGGAAATCGCCCGGCTCCTCCCGATATTTGAAACATGCACAACCGAAGCTGCTGCTATGGCCGCCTTCTGATGCAACGGTCAATCCCTGCTGTACCTGAACGAGTTGCCGCTCTCACTGGATCTCGTCGGCGGCTTTCGAGCGGGAGGATCCTGACTTGAGTCGCCAGTGGAACAGATTGCTCGTATAGAGAGCAATGCAGACGAGATTGGCGGGGACAAAGCCGAATTGAGCCGTGCGAACCCCAATCACGCAGACGACGGCGCTGTTGACCGCGGCGACCACCCAACCCTGCCACAATTTCTTACCGAGCAGGATCGTGCCCAGAATGGTCAAAATGCACGAGACATAGTCCAAACGAATGACGTGAAGTGTTTTGATCATTGTTCTGTTCGCGGGCCGGCAGCAAACCTGACAACGGAAACGTGGCCGCAATGCCAAAGCCTTTTCGAAAGCGCGCTCGACCGTCGAAAGGGCTAAAGCTCCGTCAGCCTCCTTGCAATTCGCGAGCCAATCGCCGGGCCGTCGCTTATTGAGAGATCGCCAAACAAGGGTGGCGCTAAATTCCGGCCCTGACTCGGATTAGCGCCAAGACCAGCCAAGGCGAGGAAACCGTCAGGGCCGCGTCGCGTCAGTGTCTCAGTGGAAAATGAGACGCGGCGTGTCACCTTGAAACGCCTGCGGCCGATCACTCTAAACTTCGCAGAGGCGCGAAATGGCGCAACCTGCTTGGACCGCTCCTCGCGTCCTTTGCCTTCAACCGAAGCTGGACCCTGCAGACTCGCTGCCCTTTCGGTGCTTATTTCGGCCAGACCGCAACCCGCTCCATCGAATAACGACGCCTGCGCCAGGAGTTCCGGCTCAAGTCTGTAACACCACATAGCCATTGAAGATCTCTGGAGCGATGCCTTTCGTAAATTCCCCCAGCGGAAGAGTGGGCTTGACAGGAGGTGTTCTTGG
>Ga0306922_10000819_pt1 | contig 26746 bp, 38 predicted proteins | sample sta12Cox44000082_FD_203758 | JGI IMG/M metagenome (GOLD analysis project Ga0306922, IMG submission 203758) | Lab enrichment of tropical soil microbial communities from Luquillo Experimental Forest, Puerto Rico - statoxic.12C.oxic.44.000.082 (v2)... | ecosystem: Environmental > Terrestrial >... | reverse complement strand
GCCCTCGAGGGTCAACATCTCGAGCCGCATGAAATGCGCAGAGAATGGTCGGCTATTCGCGACCGTACAATTCTCGCCATTCGCGATGTGCGTCGCAACATCGCCAAGCGTGCGCGCGACGCCAAAGAGACCGAGACGTGGATCGTTGAGAAACTGTTGCGCCAAGAAAGCGACGAAAGGATTCAGCAGGAGTTCTCAGCCACGCTGCGCGAAGTCCCAACAAAAGCGCTGCTTGACTATCTGCGCTACCTGATTCAGGTTGGCGATCTAGCACGCATTCAAAGCGTCTGTGGCGTCTTTGCAGGGCGTGACGATCGTCAACGATATAAAGTCGCGTTCGACAGCATGTTGTCGCAATTCGCATTCGCCGAGTCTGGCGCTCTGCGAGAGCGAGTTGTCAGAATTCGCCGGTCGGCTGAGAAGGTAGACGAAAGGGTCGCGGCCCTATTTTGTGGTGACGGCGCCCAGCGATCGCGCACGCCTGCACCGCCGGCTCAGATTGCGGCGCTAAGCCAAAATGGGAGTTCCCCGGCTTTTGCCGGGGAGGCAGCAATAGTTGGAGATATCAGGAAGTCGAATCCGCAACTCATCGATGAAGCTCTGAATTTCGCGAGCGCCGAGCGCCGCTCTATTGCGTCGTAATAAGACCGCGGCTAGTAGCGACTATCCAGCGGTTGCCCCAGCGCACAATAGAATCGATCGTCCCTACTCCTGGTACGGTGTCTCCGCGCGTCACCTTCCAAATGCCATTAGGTCCTTCCAAGACAGCCTTGCCATCAGGGGCAACTTCACGGACCGTCCAGCCCTCTATTGTGCTTGGCCTCGTCTCTGGAACCGCTATCGGCCGAGACGAGATCGTCCCCGTCGGCTCGCCGGCCGCCCCTGCGAATTTTGATGGCGTGCTCTGCTGTTGCAGTACCGACGAGATTAGATCGGTGAATGCCGTGGCTGACTGAGCTGGATCTTGCGATGCGCGCGCATCGCCAGGGTGCGCTGCGGTGGTCGTGTTCAGCTTGGGGCTATGTTGCACTCCTGACTTTGTGTGGCGACTAGTGATACCGATGCGCTTTTCGTTGGAGCCAAGGGCAACAGACGAAGGATTGAGGTTTTGCTTCAGGGACATCGAGACCGGAAGACCGACGAAAAGATACGAACTCCACCCCCAAATCCAGCACAATGCGAGTGCCGCCAGTAGCGTAGCTGCGATAAGCGCGGAGGGGAGGGCCCAGATGACTTCCGGACTTGGCGCTGAGGCGGCTGACCATTGTGCATGCACGGGACCAGTAAGGGGCTGCTGCAAGGCCTGCTCTTGATAGCACTCGTGCGGCTCGCCGTGACCCTCGTCAGACGATTGTCGGAGGCTATCCCCATTATCCTGGGAGAGATCTTCGGTCTCTGGTTCGATGTTCGCTGCATCGGGGTTCTGCTGCGCCCCATCAATTCCGATGCTGGACTCTCCAATTGCGACATACACCCTGTGAAGGTCGGAATGCTCTATCGCCCACTGTCCGGACAAATCTCTTTTAGCAGTGATCTGGCCGGATTTGATGGCACTAAGGATCGTCGACTTGCTCAAGCCGGTTGCTTCTGCAGCCGCCGCGACAGTGTAGAACATGCATGCCTTAGCGATGCTTGAACCATGCACCCGATAGTGCGCCACAATGATTAGCGAATCGTTTATGCGCAGCCGATCGTGGCGCCGACACTGTCGCCACGACGATGGTCCGAGACGAGGGGATCACTCGCAATGCAGTCAGTGGGCGAGAACTCGTGCTATAAGTTGGTGCTCAGGAGTAGCCCATGCTCAACGCCATTACCCCAGGTCAGATGGAGGAGGTTCTTGTCTTGCTCGACCAACTGTCCGAGGCAAGAAAAGCAAGGGCCGCCGAAGGCAAGCAACAAACCGTGGACGAGATTGTTGACGACCCCAGGCGTCGGCAATTGATCGACTACCTCTATGCGCTGAGCGATGAAGCACGCAAGGAATTGATCGCCTTGTCGTTGCTCGGCCGCGGCGACTTTGATCATTCCGCCCAGAGGGCGGCCGAGACCTGCGCCAGATATACCACCGCCGATGACCAAGTGCTCTACTTAATGGGCAAGACGGTGCGACTTGCGGAATATCTGAGGATCGCCCTCGGGGCGCTCAGCCGGGACGCCAGGGCGAAAGAGCCAAAGGAATCGAATACACCGACTAAACCAAAATAGGAACTCCCCCGGCTCAGCCGGAACCTACCGTCTCGGTGAAATCACTTTTCGTGCCGAGATAGATATGTGACCTGAACAATGCCGGTCGCAACAGCTGCAGCCATTTCCCGCCGTCGAACGGTGAAGCCTCGGTCAGAGGGACACCCGTGCGTCGCCGCTTGCCGTCGTGTTCTTCCAGAAACACTAAGACCTACCAGCTGATGATTTTTAAGCCATCAACCGCTAAATTCTTGATTGCGGCATCGTTTGTTACGAGCGTCGCACCGAGCGCGTCAGCGTGAGCCGCAATCATAACATCAAACATTCCCGCGCTCCGACCCTGGCGCTTGGCATGGATACGAATTCGCGCATGCGCCTCGGCCGCCGCGTCATCCCAGGCGTGGATTAATATCCGAGCGAAAAAAGCTCGCACGGTCGACATAACAGACGGATTGTCTTCACGAAGACGAGCGCCATAGAGCAACTCCGCCATGCTGACGCTCGATATCGATATGCTCTTTGCGCCGGATTGGCGCATCCTGGCTACGAGGGATCGCTCGGCTCGCATCAGTCGCGATGCCGCCTCAGTGTCCAGCAGGAACTCAGCCACGCTTGCGCCTGCGGGTTGTCAGCCTATCGCGCAGGTCATCCCTAGGCTGATCACGCTTTTCCAGGAAGTCGTCAGGAAAATCTAACTTGCCCACCCAGTTGAAATAATCATCCCATGATCTCGTAGGCTTGGAAAGCACCACCTCTCCTGTCACAGGGTTGCGCCGGATATCCACCTCCGATCCCTCGAACCGGAACTCGGCGGGCAGGCGGACCGCCTGACTCCCTCCGGTCATAAACAGCTTTGCCTTGGCCATTTCGTGCACTCTGTTGAGGGAGTAGATATATCACATATATACTCCGCCTCGTCGGCCCGGATCAAGATCCGCTTCGGGGAGAAGCGCTGCACCCGCTCCGATGCATGCGCTCATGCTCCCCTATTCGTCGGCGGTTCGTTTGGTCAATAGGCAGGATATGTTCGCCGTACGATTGCTTGATCGTCGATAGTCATGTGTCAAGCTCGCGAGCGAATTTGCGATCGCAGTCCTTAGCCCGGCAGAAATCCTGAGGAGATTGTGAAATGAGAACCAGCAGTAATTATGCCCTTCGCTTGCCGGCTTCTCTCAAAAGAGCGATCGAGGAGGTTGCTCGCGAAGATGGCACGACGCTGAATCAGTTCATCGTCAGTGCGGTCGCGGAAAAACTCGCGGCGCTTAAGACGGCGGATTATTTCGCTAAGCGTGCTATTCGCGCTGATTTTCGCGCGTTTGATCGTTTGATGAGACGTCGTAGCGGCGAGGCTCCGCAGCCCGATGATGAGGTGCCGGAGAATTACCGCAAAAAGAAGTCCGCGAGACGCTGAATCGGCTCCCGCGTGATGTTCATCGACGAGAACGGCAATGCTAGCCGGGGGGTGCGGCTGCGCAAACGGCACGCTTAGGCTTGCCCCCTGAGCGCTAGATAGGTTTTATCGACACTGTAATGGCGAGGGGCCGGTGGAATCAGCAATCACTACAAAGGGCCAGGCCACGATCCCAAAGGCTATCCGGGAGCATCTCGGATTAAAGCCCGGCGACCGGGTCAAGTTTTTCATGCACCCCGATGGCAGCGTGGTCCTCTTGCCGAAGCGGCCCGCGTATGTCTTGCGGGGCATTGTCAAGCCAAAACGGCGACCGGCATCCATCGATGAGATGAACGAGGCTGCAACTGCCGGCGCAGCTGCCGACGCGCGCTGCCGCGCAGGCGCTAATGCCGATGTCGTCGGTTGCCGTGCCGGCGTGGGTGTCGCACAGGATCACTTTAAGGCGTCCCACGCGGCCTCAATTGGCGAGATGATATCCCCTTTGATGATCACCTTGCCCTTCCATACGCCGAGAGGGCTCCGCTTTGGGACCCGGTGCGCGACGAGCTTTACGAGTGGCTTTCCGTTCTTGGTAATTACGATGGCTTCGCCGGTGTCTGCGACCTGATCGATTAGTGTCAAACACTTCGCTTTGAATTCGGAAGCTTTAATGGTGCGAAACACGCCGCTGGCCCCTGTATGACCGGTCATTACTATGTGTCATATAGTCATCCTGGAAGCCGCTAGAACGGCAGCGCTGGCCCCGGGCGTGCGGCTGCGCAAACGGCAAGGAAAGAGCGAATAGGCCACCCGGACGACCGGCCTGGACTCGGCCCGGCCCGAGCCTTCGGGCATGTACCTTAAGTCACCAACGACCTGGCCGTCCGCCGCGCCCTGGAAGCCGCCGGCGTGATCTTCATCGCGAGAACGGCGGCGCTGGCTCTGTGGCTGCGCAAGCCGCAACGAAATTAGGCGAAGCCACCAGCCGGGCGTGGTGCGGCAAAGGCCAGCCCTTGGTCACCGACTAGCGTGCATCGAAATCGCAAGGCTTGAAAGTGCCCGCAAATTTGCTAATCTAGTCAGTATGACTAGAACCCCAAAATCAAAGCTGACGAAGGAACCGAAGCGCCGGCGCCGGGTACGTGGCAGCCGGCAGCCCGGCCACTGGCTCTTGCAGGATGCCAAGGCGCGCTTTAGCGAACTGGTGCGACGCGTGCGCAGTGAAGGACCGCAGCACGTGACGGTGCACGGGCGTGACGAAGTGGTCGTCATCGCAGCGGAAGAGTTTCGCCGCCTCAAAGGCGATCTCACGGGGAAAGCGCTCATTGCCGCTATGCAGGCATCGCCGCATCGTGACATCGATATCGAGCCGAAGGGCGTGCGCATGCCGGTGCGCGATGTTGCTCTGTGACGGGCTGGCTGCTGGATACCAATGTTTTATCTGAACTACGCCGCCCAAAGCCCGATCGCAAGGTGGTCGCATTCATTGCCGCGCAGCCGCTCGAACTGCTTTACGTCAGTGCGGTAACGCTCGCCGAAATACGGTTCGGGATCGAGGTCGTGACCGATGCGACCAAGCGAGCCGAACTCAATGGCTGGCTCGCGCACAAGGTACGGCCGATGTTCGAGCAACGTGTTCTGCCGGTCACGGAAGAAATCATGTTCAAGTGGCGGCTCCTGGTCGAAGATGGCCGCAAGGCCGGCTACACCTTCTCGCAACCCGATCTGATCATCGCGGCAACGGCGCTCCATCATGGCCTGACCGTCGTCACACGCAATGTGAGCGATTACGAACGGGTGCGCGCACGGGTGTTCAATCCGTGGGTCGATTCGCCGCCGGCAAGCGCTTCGTGAGGGTGCGGTGAGGTCACCAATCCTGTGCGGTAACTGATCCTGCATCTCGCTTGAATTGATCTGTGCCGCGTCTGTCTTGCGGGGCGTTGTTAAGCCGAGGCGGCGACGGGCCTCAATCGATGAGATGAACGAGGCTGCGGTGGCCGGTGCTGCCGACGCGCTGCCGCGCGGGCGCTAATGTCAATGTGGTCGTCCGCCGTGCCGGCGTGGGTGTCGATACTTTAACCGGTCCCACTCGACCGCAATTGGCGAGATGATGTCCCCTTTGATGATCACCTTGCCCTTCCATACGCCGAGAGGGCTCCGCTTTGGGACCCGGTGCGGGACGAGCTTCACGAGTGGCTTTCCGTTCTTGGTAATCACGATGGCATCGCCGGTGTCTGCGACCTGATCGATCAGTGCCAAACACTTCGCTTTGAATTCGGAAGCTTTAATGGTGCGAAACACGGCGCTAGCCTTTGTATGACTGGTCATGACTATGGACATATAGGCGTCGGGGGAAAAATGGAAGCGCCGCAAACGGGTTATCGCGCCGCTCCTGATTGGTGCGCTGGCCTCGTCGCACTTTGGTGCATTTTGAAATACAACTTTGTCCGTCGCGGCGACTGATTGTACGCCCAAGCCTCTCGGCGGACAGCCGGCATAGAGGGCACTTATGCCCCTGCGCTCCGATTCCGACGCTTGGCAACGGCGCGTATTCGAGCGCGCGCTTCGCCCAATCGCCAAGTCAGCGCCGCTGATACAGGAGAACCCCAACGCTTGGTTTCATTTGCAGAAGCAAATCGAGGTCCCGAGAATTGCGGCTTATGAGAATGGCCCCATTTTCGGCGGCCATTAAAAACAAGAGAGCGTCGTGCAAGAACTTCCGGCGGGCCTCCCTTGCAAGGCTCTGTGTACGCGCCAGAATTCCGGCAATGACCGCGGCTTCGAGCCACGTCTCGTTGGCTGGGGAAACAACCCGTTGTAATGGAATTCGCCGAAAGGTTTCGAGAATGGGTTTGAGGCTAAGCTCGGTGCGCTCGTCCGCTGGATGGAGGACGCCTACAGTCACTGCGATCTCGGCGAGTGCTGGAGCAGCATGAAGGATAGTCCGAGAAGATATCAACGAAATGATTGCTGTCGGTAATTGGCCTTTGAGCTGGTCAACGTAGACGGTAGCGTCAAATAAAAGCGGCGCCGTGCTTGCTACCTGGGAAGCGTCGAACGGAAGTTCTGCCGCGTCACGATGCCTCAGGGTGCCCATCCAGCGCGCAGGATCGTGGCGCGCAACGATGGTGAGGACGTCAGAGCTCAAGGTCAAAGTCCTTCGGTAAACGCCCTGCCTGCGCCGCGAACCAGGAACCAAAATCATCAGGCGCCGCAATCATGGCTAAGGCGGCGTTGATGAGTTCGGAATCAGTTTTCAGTCCTGTCTTCATACGTGCAGCTTTGACTAACCCCGGATCAACTCGTGCGCTCATCCGTCGGGTCCGAATCCCACTCAACTTTCCTTTCTCAGCCAGTGCTTTCAATGCGAAGGCGAGCTTGGCTGAGATTATCGGATCGACCGCACCGCGGCGGGCGCGACGACGCCGGTGATTGCGACTGGTTTTCGGGGACGCGCGAGTGCTCGTGCAAGCAGCCATGGATCCATCCTGTCAGACATGCCTGCAAAATATGTCAGACGAGGGTAAAATCAAGGGGGCTAAGCGTGCTGTTCGCCCTGATTTTCGCGCGGTTGATCGTTTGATGAGACGTCGTAGCGGCGAGGCTCCGCAGCTCGATGATCAGGTGCCGGAGAATTACCGCAAAAAGAAGTCCGCGAGTTGGACATCCGTCAAGAGGCTTCGGGCCGAGTCCGATCCCAGCCCTCTCCCAATCTGGCTTCCCCTCGTGCTGCATCTGAGGGACCCAGCACGCATCGGCCCGAGCCGGCAGATACCGCGCTTTTGATCAGAGGCAGCAGCATGAGGGGGATCGGCAATGGTCCCGCCAGCGACCAGTCCATCTGCCGTGGCGCCTCCAGACCTCTCGCGCGGGCAGCCGACAGCCCGGCACATCTGGAGGACATCGGGATGGTCAGGGCGTCTAATTATAACCTAGACAGGACAAAGCTAGCTTATGGAGGATGGTTTGCGTCAGGTGGGCGCGTTCGAGGCGAAGAACACGCTTGGGAATTGCTCGACCTGGTCGACGCGCTTGGCGCCTGCGCGGCCCATTAGCAACCGCGAGCAAGCCCGCGCCGCCATCCAAAGAATCCGCGAGCGCGCCGAGCAGCGCAAGTTCGGCCCCTTCGACTGGTCCGAGTGGAAAAACCAACCGGGACGATGGCCGCGCGTGAGTCTCGTGCTCGACAGTTCGGCGACGCTGGTCTGGTGCACCCTTCCGCTTGCCACCCTCGATTGGCGGTCGCGCAGCAGGACTGCCGCAGGGACCTTCAAGATTGGGATTACTCAGAGCTTGTACCAAGCTCTTGCTCGATGACAGCTCGCAGTGGCGGCAAATCTTGCTGCAAAGTCTTCCAAACTCGCCGTGGCGTCACGTCTTCGTAGTTGTGGCGATAGAAGTTGCCAGCTGCAGCCATTTCCCGCCACGCAATATCCGGGTAGCGTGCTTTCAACTCGTCCGACAAGCGCCGCGATGCTTCGGAGATGATCTCAAGAGCGCGGATAATAGCATAGAGCCTCATGAGGTCATCGCGCAGACTTTCAAACGTTTGGCCACGCGCAAAGCGCTCGGCCGCGCTAATCTGGAAGAGAATGTCGCGCAGCGCCGTGTTTTCCTTCTCAGAAGGCATAGACGGCATCGCGTGCCGAAGGCGCACGTAAATGAGGCTTAAGCGCTGCGCGATCTATAACGTCAACTGGTTCTTGGAAAAGACTAGCGACGTACTCTTTAAAGCGAATATACTCATAGATTGTCCCTTCGGCCCAGGGCTCGAATTCTACTAATATATCGAGATCGCTATCCGGGCGGTTCTCGCCACGCGCAACAGAGCCGAATACAGCGGCGTGCGCCACGCCGCGCGAGCGCAAGGCATTCTCATGATGGCGCAGAGTGGCAAGAGCATTTTGAATGTCCATGTTCGAAATATAGTGCAAAGCTGAAGGAACTCGTAGGCCTTCGGGAGATTTTTTTACCTCGGCCGCATATAAGTCTTCGTCCCAAATCGGCCGATCGGCTTCCACGGCGCTCTGGGCATAGCTGAGCGAATCATGGCTCGTGCTTGCGATCTTGAGCCGTGAGCTCCTGTGTCTTCACGGGCTGCGTCTCGGCCAAGAATTAGGGACGCGGACGACGACATGGTGCTCGAAGCTACGGGCCGACGCGATCACGACGTTCAACACTCGCGATTTCGCTGGCGTCGCGAGCGAATTTGCGATCGCAGTCCTTACCCCGGCAGAAATCATGAAATGAGAACCAGCAGTAATTATGCCCTCCGTTTGCCGGCTTCTCAAAAGAGCAATCGAGGAGGTTGCTCGCGAAGATGGCACAACGCTCAATCAGTTCATCGTCAGTGCGGTCGCGAAAAAGCTCGCGGCGCTTAAGACGGCGGATTATTTTGCTGAGCGTGCTGTTCGCGCTGATTTTCGCGCCTTTGATCGTTTTGATGAGACGTCGTAGCGGCGAGACTCCGCAGCCCGATGATGAGGTGCCGGAGAATTACCGGAAAAAGAAGTCCGCGAGACGCTGAATCGGCTCATCGCCGGCGTGATTTTCATCGACGAGGACGACGATGTTGGCCCGGGAGTCCGGTGCCAAGGCGGGGACATGCCGCTGGTCGATCGACGAGCGCTATCGCATCACCACAAGGCTTGCTTCCAGTGGTCTGACGATTGATGCATGCACCGGTCTCAAGCCGCCAGGCGCCGCACGACGATCCTGTCCGCGATCGGCACCGTCAGCTCGTAGTGGTCGCGCTGGGTCACGTTGCGGATCTTCCGCGGCCGATAGGCAACAACGTTGACGCCGCCGACGTGGCGCAGGCTGTCGTAGACGATCCCGTCGCCCGCGCGCCGAATGCGTTCGCCGAAGACCCGCGACGCGGAGTAATCGGCTGCGGCATAGAGGTTCGGCCGCGCCGCCTGCAGCCCCCGAATGTCCTCGTAGCGGCCGTCGAGGGTCGCCGTGTAGGTTCGGTATTGGCTGCGCATTTCGCGCATTCCAGAGCGGTGGGCCTCACGACGCAGATGATGAGAGATCTCGATGATCGCAGTATTGATCGCCTCGCAAGCGTACCACGCGCCGAGCTCCGGGCCGTTGAAGCGCAATCCGGTCGGCGCCGCGTGCAGAAAACTCGCCATCACGATGCTGGCATTCGGCGACCCGTAGACCCAATGGTCGCGCGGCAGCCGGGCAAGCCGCTCTTCCACGAGCCGATCGTTGGTCCAGCCCTCCAGTTCCATCACCGCGGCAAGGTCATCCGCGGAGGACACCGTTTCGAACGCGGCGATCGGCGGGAATCGCGAAGGGATCAGTCGAAACGTAGGGTCCGCGACGGCAGCAGTTGCCATCAGACGAACGCCAGATCCGCATCAGACAGCGGCGCAACGGCGTCATCGAAGCCGGGTACCGGCGCGCCGAATGTGCCGCCGCGCCAGGCGTCGAGATAGCGGCGCACCAGCATCAGTGCATCCTGGGTCCCCGACGTGATCAGCGCCAGCGGAGCCTGACCACCGAACGCTGGCCCAGCGTTCGGTGCCCGCAACCAGCGGACGGCATCTTCCTCACGCGGGAAGACGATCTTCAGCGCCTTATAGATGCCAAGCACCACCGAGATCCGGATCAGCTCGTCGACGGAGAGCGTAATGTCCGTCCTTTGGCGAACCTTGGCAACCCAGCCGTGAAAAGTCGATCGAGCGGGGAACCCGAGGACACGGAGTCGCTCCTGCTCAGAGAGCTGCCACTCGTCCGCGATGTTCAGGAAGGTGCGCAGTCCGGGGCCCGAGAGTTGACGACGCCGACGCGGTTGGAAGCGGCTCGCATCCACGATCCGCGGACCACCGGGGCGGGGGTTACGGGAAGCTCGGCGGGCGGGCATGGAATCTCGGTCTGTTTTCGTACGATATGTCCATTTTTGGACATCCGTCAAGGGCTTCGTCCGATTCCAATCCCAGCCCCCCAATCGGCTTCCCCCCTCGTGCTGCAGCTGAGGACCAAGCATGCGTCAGCCGACCGGCGGATACCGCGCTGGTCCCGCCAGCGGCCGCGGTGCGGTTGCGCAACAAAGAGCGCAGAAGGGTGCTGACGATCTGCCCCTGCCCTATGCCGTGGAAGCCGCGGGTGCCCTATGCGATGAGATCAAGTGGAACCTTGAGTACATCCGCAATTTTTTTCAAAACTGCGGTTGTACCCTTTCTCCGTCCGCTTTCCAGATCGGAAATGTAACCCTGTCCGAGGTCAGTCTTGGACGAGACATAGAGTTGCGACTTACCGCGCCATTTGCGAATTAGGCGCAGTGCGTTTTCACCGGCAATAATTCTGTCAACAATTTATTTCGGAATGAGTGGGATACCAGCAGCAATCTCTTTGCGAGCGCGCGCCACTAGGCGCGCAGTGCCGATATCTTCGTCGGCCTCCCGTGCCTTAGCGGCAAGTGCTTCGTACTCCTTGCGAGGAAGGATAGCAACCTCGCCTTTGTTGGTCATCTTGAATCGAACATTCATGGCGCTTTCCTGTCAGTTATTGAGCACATCGGCGCCTAAGCCGGCAACATCGGCGACATTGGGTGTTGCTAACGTCATCCGGTGTACTTTCGCTGTGCTGCGAGCAGTGAATCGAGGGTGGATGCCGGCCGCCTGTCACTCTGACACCAGCAAAAGCATCGGCGATTGATGGCACATCTGGGGCTCGGACGATCGGGATGTTCGTTCGTCAAGTTATTGACATCGACCCGTATTAAGCCAGACTAAGCTTAGATTGAGGAGGACGGTTTGCGTCAAGTGGGCGCCTTCGAGGCGAAGAACACGCTTGGGCAATTGCTCGACCTGGTCGAGCAGGGGGAAGAGGTGAGCCGGGAACTCAGGGGAAGCGTCCGCTGGGAATCCCCACGGTCCGCGACCGTTTGGTGCAGACGGCGCTGATCTTCGAGCGGGACTTTGCCGCGCACAGTTATGGCTTTCGCCCCGGACGAGGGTGCAAGGACGCGCTGCGGCGGGTGGAAGGGCTGCTCAAGGCCGGGTACATCCATGTCGTCGATGCCGATCTGAAGAGCTACTTCGACACCATTCCGAAAGATCGCCTTCTCGCCTTGGTCGGCAAGAAGGTGTTGGACGGTCGAATTCTGGCGCTGGTCGAAAGCTTTCTCGAACAGGGCGTGCTGGACGGCGACCGAGAATGGACACCGGAAGAGGGCACACCGCAGGGCGCTGTGGTGAGCCCGCTGCTGAGCAACATCTACCTCGATCCGCTCGACCATCGCATGGCCGCACGCGGTTTCGAGATGGTGCGCTACGCAGACGACTTCGTGGTGTTATGTCGTAGCCCGCAGGACGCGGCCGACGCTCTTGCCGAGATACAACAATGGACGGCCGAGACCGGACTTAAGCTGCATCCGACCAAGACGCGGCTGGTCAACGCGCAGGAAGAGGGCTTCGACTTCCTCGGCTATCACTTCGAGGCGGGCCATCGCTGGCCACGCAAGAAGAGCCTGATGAAGTTCAAAGACACGATCCGCGCCAAGACCAAGCGGACCTCGGGGCACAGCTTGCCCACGATCATCACGGACATCAACCGCACGCTGCGAGGCTGGTTCGAGTACTTCAAGCACAGCCATCGCAGGACATTCAAACCGATGGACGGCTGGATACGCCGGCGGCTACGAAGCCTCCTGCGCAAACGGCTCGGCCAGAGGGGAATTGCCAAAGTGCACGGCGCCGATCATCAACGCTGGCCTAATGCCTTCTTTGCTGAGCTTGGGCTTTTTAGCTTGCAAGAAGCCCATGCCTTGGTCCGCCAGTCCTCTCGCAGGTAAGACCACCAACTGGAGAGCCGGATGCGGGAGATCCGCACGTCCGGTTCGGAGGGAGGGGGAGACGAGATAATCGGATCTCCCTACCCCTATCTTACTGCACTATCCAATATCGAGTGCGCGGTCTTTGTCTGGTCAGGCCGGCCAAATCTCGATGACGAATGGCCGGCCGCGCCGTGCGTCATGCGTACCACACCGAGCCCTTCAATGAAGAGTGGCTTTGCCGCAGCACCGTTTGAATTTCTTTCCTGATCCACAAAGGCAGAGTTCATTACGACCGACTTTCGGCTCGACGCGGCGGTAGGTAGTGTCACCGAATAACGGTTTTGTAATTAAGCGCTGCGTCTCGAAGAAGTAGTGGTAGATCCTCATCACCCCCGCAGCTGCGCCAACAATCAGCTTATCCCGTTGTTCTGCACTGGGAGGCTCCTTATAAGGGCGCATTTCAGGGTCAGGGTCGCATTCATGTGCCAGAGCAAATATCGGCACGAGCGAGCCGGCATTTTGGTCGTCGTTTAAGAGCGAAGCCCATTTCTTTCTACGCAGCTCCATTCCGCGCAGGAATCCCATGGCCCAATCGTTAGCGCGGGCTATACCGTGCTCATCTTCGAGCAGCAAAGGTGTAAAGACCTCACCCGATCGCAAGGTGTATGATATGGCATCTTGATGTCGGATAATGAGGGACATGGCGTCTTGCAGTAAGGGATCAGAGGTGAAGCCGTCCTCGCTCCAAATATCGCAACCCCAAATCTCCTGTGCGTACTCACTCTGTGGAATGTCGTCAGGACTGCAGATCACGGCAGCTAAAAAACCATCGAGCTGTTCCAGATTCATTGCGCGTTTGTCACCGAGGCGCCCGAGAATGTCGCTCAATCTATCGAACTCGGAATCAGATAACGGTTGCAAGGTCACGGGAAAAATCCTTTCGGCTCGGCTTGTCCCATCCAGGTTGAATATCGAGAATCTCGAATATATCCGATTCCCAAGGAGGCGAACGCTGTCCAACCTCATTAAAGTTGTCTGGAATTGGGTTCTGCTTTCAACATGATGATCAGCGCGGGGGCGGCGGCGCGCAGCCAGTCCGTGCGACTCGTCGAGCCACCGCGCACAAGATTGAAAGCTGATGCATGCACTGGACCAGACCGTCGCCAGATCATAGTGCAGTTAAATTTAAGTGCGTCCGTCGTGCCGGGCTGTCCAGAGCTTGAGCGCGACGGGGAGCGGGTCGATGTTCAGTCTGCGCGCGCGAGGATTGAGTACAGGGCGATGGTCATCGCAAATATCGGGTTTGTCTTTATGCCCGAGTATTCGGTTCTTCCGGCAAGCGTCAAGCCCCCCGCTTGTCGGTCCGGTGGTAGAACGGACTATTAGCCTGCGTCGTTCATCTTTGCCTCATTACGACGGGAGAGCCTGCCAATGCGCGAATCACAATGACCGTACCAGCTTGGCGAACGGCGTACGCGCGCAAACCCGCAACAAACAGTCGTCCGCCGTCACCGACCGGCTGCCGCGTGCCTCCGCCAAAGCGAGATAGAAGCAGTCATAGACGGGATGGCGCAGGTCGAGCGTGATCGCGCGATCGGCGAGCATGCGAGCTGAAACGAGCTCGTGAAAAGCCGCTCCGGCCGCGACCATGGCTTCGGCTGCTGTCGCCGGCGCTGGGCAAACCGCACGGCTTTCCACAGCGCGCTCGCAATTTCCGCCATCACAAGGTCAGGGGCAATAAGGCGATCCGGGCTCGCGATCAGTCGATAGGCCCTTTCCGAGGCCAGCACATCGATAAACCAGTGAACCGCGACGCTGGCATCGACCACGAGAGTCATGGGGGGAATTCGTCATCGCGACCAGCGCGTATCGCAGCACCAATATCGAAATTCTTCAGGGATGGGGATTTCGCCCGTATCTTACGGAAGAGCGCGATCTTCTCCTCCGCGGTCAGAGGCGCCGCGGCCGTAAGAACATCACGTAATTCCTGCTCGAGCGAGCGCCCTTTGAGCGCAGCCTTTGTCTTCAGGCTTTCGATCACGTGATCGTCGAGACCGCGAACTAACACTTGTCCCATAAATTTGTCTATCCCGCGACATATGAGTATCTGTGCTATCGATATTGATAGCATAACGGCGAGGCATCGCAAGTGTCACCACGCGGTGCACGATCTCGTCGGGCAGCATAAATACGTCGCGGCAGTCGCTAGTCAGCAAGGCCTCAGGCTGGTGGACCCCAAAGAGGCGATCGCTCGCGATTGGGCAGCATTGAAAACAACGCTGCCCATTGCCGAAAACATCAGCGAGTTCGCCCAACGCCAGCGCCGATCACAGCCGATACAGAATCTGGTCAGTCCAGAAACGCTCAAGCCGGTGTAGCGACTTGTTAAGCGTAACCATCTCATCAAGACACAGGCCGCCGACCTGCTCGACCGTGCGTACATGCTTTTGGTAGAGCGCATCAACGATGTTGCATACCTCGCGACCTTTACTGGTCAGCTTGATGCGCACCGAACGCCGATCGAAGCTGGAGCGCTGGTGGTCGAGAAAGCCAACCTCGGTGAGCTTCTTGAGGTTGTAGGAGACGTTTGAACCCAGATAATACCCACGCGAATGTAGCTCGCTCGCGCTCAGCTCCTGCTCGCCGATGTTATGTAGCAAGGATGCTTGCACGGGATTAACATCGGCGCGGCCGCGGCGATCGAATTCATCCTTGATAACGTCGAGCAGGCGCCGATGCAGCCGCTCTACCAGCATGACAGCTTTGAGGTAGTGCGGCTGCATCTGCTCCGTGCGCTGTTGGCGATCAGCGCGATCCGTATTGACAACCATAGTCTTCAACATGACGCCTCTCTCTGATTTTTCATGCGAGGCCCTGTCCCTCGCTGAGCGCCAAATTACTCGAGCGCGTCTAAGATCGACTTAAACAACAGGATGAAAATAGAATTTATCGCAATGTGCGAAGGTTATGGTGCAGCAATCTTCAACAAGTGTCGTTAGCAATTCCTTCAATTGATAATAGTCCGGCCGCACAGCTGCGGTCATTCCGTGACTTCGGCGATAACCGGCAATTCAACTTCATAAATACAGATGTCAACTACGGCAGGCTGTTGACGAAGCTGTTGTGGGTTGCCGACCCCGATGATCTCGGTCGCCGCCCAGGGGTCAAGGCGTTTGGAGTAGCTCAATAGATGAAGATCAAACCCAAATCTTTGAAGCTTGTTTACCAAGCTCTTGTCCGACAGACAAACCTCGAAGCGCAGATGCTCGCAGTCCCCTAATGGCAGCCGATTTATGGTGTGGCCACCATGTCGGCGAATGAAGGCCACGAGCTGCTCAGCTAAATGCTGCCTAGAAGTGAGTGCGCCCATTGGTCAGCATCCTCTACCTGAGCCCGTGCACGGATGCCAATGAAACGCTCTGCGTAGTTTACGCCTCATGACCAAATTATCTTCAAATGAAATCACAACCCGATTCCGTCGCCTCCGGTTAATTTTTTGCCAACATGCTTGCGGTCGACTACGATGGTTCGCTCCATCCTAGTGGCATGCATCGTTGCGTTCTTTGAGGAGGGCGGAGCGCCTGCCGCCTTGCCCCGCCCACCCAGTAGGGAGCGGCGCATCGGTCCGGCTTAACGCCGCTAAGGCCGCTGACGTGGAACCTGAGCTCGTCGAGCTGGCCTAAGCCAGTGCGGCCGTTTTGCATCTCAATCTCAAAAGCCCGCATACGTGGTGTCGTACCCATACCCCTGCGCCAGGCGGTTGAAGGCGCCGGAGCAGGCATCGATCTGGTCCTTGTACTTGCTCGCCGGCCACGCTTCGGCCTCATCGAGGAAAGCATGAACCCAGTCACCGGCGACCAGCCGCACATTGTCGTTCTGGCATTGCGCAACAAACGGCTCGGCGCGGGTTTCCTTGGAGCCCGTCACCTTATCGACGAACACGCGCTTGCCCGCTAGATTGCGCACCGTCGCCTGCGCCGATTCCTTGCCGCCGCTGCCCGGCTCCTGCTCGATACCGACCTCATAATTCCCGAACAGCCGCGCATCAGCCTCGACCAGCGTCTTTATCTTCTGCTCGCGTTCCAGCACCCCCCACTGGCCACGCGCGACATGGCCTATTACATAGGTCCGATCCCGCATCCGGTGCATCAGCACACAGGCAGTCCAGGCGCCACCGTCCTGCGTGCCTGCCTTGTCAATGTATCTGACCGAACGCTGGACCTGGCTTCTGTCGAAAAATGGCATGACCCTGAGCTTCTCGATAGGGATCACCCCGCCCCCAACCACGATCGGGTGCTGCTGATACTGCGCTTGCCAGCTGGCATGGCTCAGGATCTTGCGCCGCTCTTCCAGAAACTCCAGCGGCTTGAGTTCCGGAAATAGCGCCTCTCCGGCCTTGCGATACTGCGTGTCGTTCTCGGCGATCGCCGGGTAGGACAGCACGCGTATCCCTTCCATGCGATCAATGTAGCGCCCCAGCAGGTCATCCACATGCCAGCGCGTCATGATGATCAGCATCGCGCTATCCTTTGCAAACCTCGATAGAAAGTCATCAGTAAACCAGCCCCAGGTCCGGTCGCGTTCCGGCTTGGAGTACGCCTCCTGTCTCCCCTTCACGGGATCATCAATGATGCCCAGGTGAAGTTCCAGCCCATTGACCGCGCCCCTGACCGTGGTGTTGCGAAACGAGCCGGCATGCCCGACGTATTCGATCAGCTCGCTGTTGCATACCCAACCGGGCTGATCGATCTGCATGTGCGGGAACGCCAGCTGAAAGTTTGGACTCTTAATGATGCGCTGCACGTCCAGGTTGGTGCGCATCCCCAGCTCATCCGAGTAGCTGCCGAAGATAGTTTTCCGATCCGGGTTTTTCCCCGCCACCCAGGCCGTGAAATCCGTGGCTGCCAGGCTCTTCCCATGCTGCGGGGGCGCCCCCATCGCCAGCTTCGGCCGCCGCCCGGCCATGAAATCCTCATAGAACTTCTGCAACCCGGCCTCGATGTTATCGGTCCACCAGCCGGTGAGCATCTGCGGCCGAATCAACCGGCGAAACCAGTAAAAGCTTTCGCGCGCCTGCGCTGCCCGCATCTCAATATGCTTGGCGACGTACTCAGCCGCCGTCAGTTTCGTCCTTGGCGGCGTCTGTAATCTCTTCGACATCGAGCTCGATCTCCGGGCCTTTGTAGTTCGGCAGCGCCGGCTGGGTGATATGGATGCCGTACCGCGCCAACTCCTTGTGAATCTCGTCTACGCTTTGATATCGTTTCGGTCGCTGCTCGACCGTGACCTGCCGCGGCAGGAACGCGCGCAGTAGATCGAGCACTTTTTCCGGGTTTTGCGAGCACATCCTGAACACGAAACCCTCCATCCCGTTCTTGCCGCGCCCGTCCTCGCCGTAGCGGTTTACCGCATTGGTGGTCGCCTCCTGCAGGTCGCGGGTGTAATAATTGCGCGCGTCCTTCGGTCGCCCCCGCCCCCGCTTCGGCTGGTTCTCCTTGGAGAAACGCGGCCCTGTTAGGCGACGCCGGTTGGGTTGCGACCCGCGAGTGAGCCGCTTCAACAGACCGTTTCCTTTAGCGTTCATGGCATGACCTTTACGTTGGGGTTGCCTCGATTCCGCAGCCTGAGATCCCAAGGGGAGAGCTCCCGGTACGTTGCTAGCTGCGATCGCGCGCTCAGCGCGTCATTGCGGTCGCGGCAAAAATCTCTCGCATGACAGGCGGATAGTGCACCTCCTTGGCTCGCGGCAGCTCATCGATCTTCTGCAGCCCGCCGCGGCGCTGCCGCTTGGCGAGGGCTAACCTCTTCTTGTCGCGCCGCAACCGCGCAATGCGTGCGTCGCGTTCGCGTTTGACCTGGGTAAGGATTTGATCGAACCGAGGATCATCCGGCGGAAGGAAGAAGGGGCGTGTCAGATCGATTCCAACCGCCTGCGCATTTCTCCGCAGCCGCCGTATAATGTCGCTAATGTTGATCGTGAAGTAGCCAACAAGGTCTTCCATATCGCGGAAATCGCCGGTGATCTGATCCAGCGTTCCGTTGGTAACGACGAAGAGTTTGGGATTTTTTGCTGCGCCGTCCCAGCCAACTCCACCGACCGCCATGAAGAAATCCTGGGTGGGCTTCGCCTCGGCGTAACCAACCGCCGCCGCCCACTGGTGGAAGAACCCCGCCACGATGGCGGTTGAGATCTTCCGCCCGAGCCACTGCGCGAGCCCCAAATTGACCGCCATCGCTACAAGGTCGAGATCGACGTACCTCCCCGGCGTCGCTGGCACCGGCGTTCCGAAGGCGAGTGACACATGGCCGGCGTGCTGCAACTGATCGAAGGTGCCGCTGGTAAGCGTTAGAACTTGCAGGAATTCATCTCGCGTGAGCGACTGCATCGCAGAGCATCATTGATCTTAAGGTTTGCTAATATCATATCATAGTATCGACTAGGACCATCTTCAAGAGGGGTGTTGCTGCTGCCCCATGACCGGGCACGACGGCTAAGGTCAACCTGTCCCGTTTCCGGACTGGCTGCAAAGATCCTCACCACCAATGCCATGCTTGGATGCGGACCGCTCGGCCCCCGGAACCCCACCGGCCCCGCTCATCATGGGCCTTCCGGTGCCGGCGATCCGCTTTTGGAATGAATTCTCTGAGTTATGTTTGGCCGCCCTTGGCCGGGCGCGGACGCTTCCAATCAACCCGCAGGAGACGGCTGGTCGAATTCGTGCATAAGTGGGAGAGGCTTGGTCGTTTTGGTCTGAATGCTCGCATGAGTAGAAAACCGGTTTCGTCTTGACCTAAGGTTGGTTGAGTAGGTGTAAGGCTCTGGGGCTATTGGCAAATCTGAAAAGGACGTTGTCAGCCCCGGGGAATTTTTGCTTGTTATTTTATTCCTGCTCAAAGCTTATCCTTTGAATCATGATCATTCTCGGGCTCAACGCCTTCCACGGCGATTCTGCGGCGGCGCTCGTGCGCGACGGCGTGCTCCTTGCCGCGGCCGAGGAGGAGCGCTTCAGGCGCCTCAAGCACTGGGCAGGGTTCCCATCCCAAGCGATCGCTTATTGCCTGCGCGAGGCAGGGCTTTCCCTCGCCGACGTCGATCATCTCGCCGTCAATCAGGACAGCCGTGCCAACTGGCTACGTAAGCTCGGCTATCTCGTCACCAGGGCGCCGAGCTTCGCTCTTCTGCGCGATCGTCTCGCCAATCGCTCGCGGCGCGCGGGGCTGCCTGAGCTGCTTGCCAAGGAGTTTCCCGGACAGCGCTTTGCGGGCAAGTTCCACCACATCGAGCATCACCTCGCACATCTCTCCTCGGCCTTCCACGTCTCCCCATTCGAGGAAGCGGTCATCGTCTCGATCGACGGCTTCGGCGACTTTGCCAGCGCCGCCTGGGGGGTGGGGAAGGGAAGCGCCATCAAGATCGAGGGGAAGGTGCACTTTCCGCACTCGCTCGGCATCTTCTATCAGGCGCTCACGCAGTATCTGGGCTTTCCTCATTACGGCGACGAGTACAAGGTGATGGGGCTTGCGCCCTATGGCGCACCATCGCGCATGGACGAGATGCGCAAGATCGTGCACCTGCATAACGGCTACGAGCTCAATCTTGAATATTTCCGCCACCACCGGGAGGCGATCTCTTACCAGTGGGCTTCCGGGTCGCCGGAATTCGGTGACCTGTTCTCGCCCGCGCTCGAACAGCTTCTCGGTCCGCGCCGTCGTCCGGAAGACCCCGTCTTGGACTGCCACCGCGACATCGCCCGCTCAGTTCAGGCCATGTACGAGGAGGCGTTCTTCCGCCTGATTCGGCCGCTTCAGCGGCGCTCGGGCCTCACCGACATCGCGCTCGCCGGCGGCTGCGCCATGAATTCGGTCGCCAATGGCAAAATCCGGCGCCTGACGCGCTTCAAAAGGGTCTATGTGCAGTCTGCTGCCGGGGATGCGGGCGGCGCCATCGGCGCCGCGTTTGCGGTCTGGCACGGACTCGGAGGGCTGCGTTCCTTTGCCATGGACCACGCCTATTGGGGCCCGGGCTTTGGGCGCGCGGATATCGAACGCCTATTGGCGGCGGCCGGCTCCCGTATGGCTAGGGCGGCCTGCAAGATCGAGCAAATCGCCGACGAGGCGCAGCTGTGCCGGCGCACCGCCAGCGCGGTCGCGGCCGGCAAGGTCGTCGGCTGGTTCCAGGGACGGATGGAATGGGGCCCCCGCGCGCTCGGCAACCGCTCCATCATCTGCGACCCGCGGCGCGCCGACATGAAGGCAATCCTCAACGCCAAGATCAAGCGGCGCGAGTCCTTCCGGCCGTTCGCGCCATCGGTGCTGGAAGAGGCGGTCAGCGCGTGGTTCGAGGAGGATGACGCCGTCCCCTTCATGATGCAGGTGTTCCAGATCCGGGAGGAAAAGCGCGCCGCCATTCCGGCGGTCACCCACGTCGACGGCTCCGGACGTCTGCAGACCGTCTCTGCGCGCACCAATCCGCGCTACTGGCGCCTAATCGATGCTTTCGGCGACATCACCGGCATTCCCATGGTGCTCAACACCTCCTTCAATGAGAACGAACCCGTCGTCTGCACGCCGGATGAGGCGCTCGATTGCTTCCTGCGCACCAGCATGGACCTTCTCGTCCTTGGCGATATCATGATTTTGCGCGAAGACGCGGCGGCCGCATACCTATCCTGAGGGCCAGGCCTGCTGCCCGCCTCGACTGTTTGCCCAGGATGACCGCGCCGACCTCGACTACTAGAGGCGCTTGATTGCTTTTTGCGCACCAGCATGGCTGCTTTTTTATCATGACGATTAATCCTACTCAGCATATTGGTTGAACTGAGCAGGATCGAAGCCAGAACGCCGGCGAACTTCACGCTGTCCCCTAGTCCAGAACGCGCGGGGGCCCGGATGGAACGCGCGCCGGCGAGCGCGTGCAAGAACCGACTCGCGGCCAGCCCGCCGCATCACTCGCCGAATCCTTGGCGATGCCGCCGAGCCGTCCCAGTGCAGCGTCATGCCGGCCAGCGGCTTGCGAAGCCGCTTGCGCCGGTGTGCCCCTTTCTTTCTCCCATCGACTCTGCTCTCCCGTTATTGGCAACCATTTCGGTTCTCAGCACGAATCGGCGACCAATGCCGACGACACTTGCTCGCAAAAAGCCCCTCACCGCGAGGTGAAGGGCTCGTTGGAACGCTCAATTAACAGCAACAGGAATAAGCCGATAATCCGAACTGCACTCCACAATCAGGTGGGAAAGTGGGCTTGCTTGATCTGTCCGAACGCCGGCTTGCGCAGCCGATAGCGCTGCGATAGCCGGCGCCCCTGAGCTTAGTGCTCATCCGGGCGACCAACGGGCCGGGCTTGGCCCACCGCTTTGCGGCGGCAAACTTGGTTCCGTGCTGTTGTCGTCCGGTCGCGATGTAACAAGATTGGCGGCCGGCAGCCCCGCTGGTCGCTTCCCAGGGCAGCGAGTCGGGGGCACTCTTGCAGCACGCCAGCGCTGCAATGCCCGCTCCCCTGCGGACGAAGCAGCTTATTTCTCATCTACCCCGCCTGTTTTGCGCAGCGGAACATCACGTTCCGCATGGTGAGCTTGGCTCAGGCCTCTTGCAGCACTGGGGACCGCCTTGATATTATCCCATGTCAGTTAGAGTGCTGAGCAAACGCGCGCAGCTGGTCAACCTGCGCCTCTGTCGCCCCGCGTCTGCGTTCATGGCTATTGGTCCACACCGGCCTCCATTCCCTCTATTCGTTCCGCCACGGCGCCGTTGGGGGGCGGGCCACCGGCCTACATGCGACGAGGGTCGGTGGTCTGGCTCTGCGGAACAAGTGATGAGCTGCCAGACCGCCCTAGAACAGCAGGCCCAGGCCGCCACCGGCACACAGTTCCGAAGGTACCGAAAGACGCCAATAATGATGAGGCGGTTATGGTGTTGGATATTCCACGGGAGGTATCGTACTAAATACAACCGGTTCGTAGGCTATTATCTGAAATGCTCAAAGTGCGGCGATACGTGGGAATGACGTCTGCCCACTAATGCCCCCACGCATTCCGGCGTCGCTGAATGGCTGCACGAGATAAAGCATGACCGTTTTCGGGTGATCACGCGCAGGGCGGGCACGCGCGTGAAGCTCTACCACCCGACCCAGCAATGGACCTGACAGAGCGCGTTATGGTCGGATTCCGCGGCCATGGAACCAAGCAAACGAGCTTTTCGGTTTGCAAAAGTTCTCGGGCCACGATCCTCGTAAGAGGCTTGGATTGGATCGCGTACGTCGATAATGGGAGATACCGCTCGGCGAGCCATTGTAGCCAACAATCGGAGCGTAAGTACAACTATCTACCGCGTACAGACGCTCAAATTACAAGTGCTCGCACCCGTTTGTTACTTGGAGTGTCTCGACAGCAGGCTCCCTCGGCAAATATCACTTCATGCCGTTCGAGTTCGATGTGAAAATATTAGATCTCGTTCACTCCGGCTGGCATCTTCTGCACAATTGACATGCCGTTTATGAGAAACCGGGCATCCATTAAAACAAGCTCAAGGTACAACCGGTGACCAGGAGACAAATACAGGTCTGTATGCGGGACCGTGTCATCAAGTGCTGAAGGCGATATTCGAATCGGAAGGACGCTTTGGTGCCAGCGTTCGGATGCTCAAACTGATGTCCAATCCACCTAACCAAAATGGGAGTTCCCCCGGCTCTGCCGGGAAGGCAGTAAAAAGTTTGACATATCCGGGGGTCGGCGACCTCGGCCGATCGACGAGACTCGCACCAGTATGGACGTGCTCGTCCTCGGCGATATCATGACTTCACGCGAAGACGCTGCTGCTTCCCTATCATGAGGGCCAACCCTGCTGCCCGCCTCGACTATTTGCCCAGGATGCACGCGCCGACATCGACTACTGTTCGTGCCATCCACGTGATCGCGGGACTTGATCCGGCGCATGGTGGACCATCGTACACGGTGCCGCGACTCTGCTCCGCGCTGGCGCAGGCCGGTGCCGAGGTCGCGTTGCTGTCAGTCGCCCTGCGAGATGCCGGCGCAAGCGATACCTCTGCAAACGGCTATCGCGACCGCCGCTTTCCCTGGGACCATGCGCGTGCGCCGGTGCTCGGGCAGCTGCGCTATTCGTCGGGGCTCGTTCATGGGCTTCGCCAAGCTGCCGGCGGCGCGCAGGTCATCCATAATCACGGGCTCTGGCTGATGCCCAACGTGCAGGTTGGGTGGATCAGCGCGAAAGCCAAAAAGCCGCTCGTGATCGCGCCGCGCGGCATGTTGGGTCCGGCCGCACTCGCATTCTCACGCAAGAAGAAGCGCTTATTTTGGCATCTCGCGCAGGGCGCGGTTGCCCGCGGTGCGGCGTGCGTGCATGCGACAAGTGAACAGGAATATCAAGAAGTCCGCGCCTTCGGTCTAGCCAATCCTGTTGCCATCATTCCCAATGGAATCGATCTTCCGGCAGTCCCCAGCAGTCCGATGCCCACAAACCATGAGGATCGCACGGTACTCTCGCTTGGTCGCATTCATCCAAAGAAAGGCCTCGACCGTCTCGTTCGCGCCTGGGCCCGCGTCGAGGCGCAGTATCCGACCTGGCAATTGCGGATCGTCGGACCAAATGAAGTTGGCCATGCTGAGGAACTGCGCGCGCTTGCGGCGACATTTCGTCTGCGCCGAGTTTCTATCGAGGGCCCCGCTTATGGTGATTCGAAGCTCAGTGCCATGCGCGCCGCCGATGTCTTCGTTCTTCCAAGCTTGAACGAAAACTTCGCAATCACGGTCGCGGAGGCCCTCGCGGCCGGCATACCGGTTATCGCAACGAAAGGGGCCCCCTGGAGCGGTCTTGAAGCCGAGAGCTGCGGCTGGTGGATTGACCACGGAGTTGAGCCGCTCGTGGCTGCCCTGGCAAAATCCATGTCAATGCCGCGCACGGCGCTCATGGCGATGGGCGCAAAGGGAAAGGCTTGGGTCGTGCGGGATTTTTCCTGGGACCGAGTTGCACGGGATATGCTCGATGTCTACCATTGGTTGCTCCATGGTGTGCAGCCGCCAGCGCTATTGCGTTTCGATTGAGCGAGCATCAGCAATGACCTTCTCGCCCTCGTAAGTAGAACACCGCGCTGCCTGGCCGATGAAGCGCTGATCCGAAAGGCCGCCAAGGGGCGAGGAAACGCCCCAATCAGCCCCGCCAAGCGACCTTGAAGTTATCCACAGGGGTCTCGATCTTGCCGCCAGCAGAATTGCACGCCCCAATATTGGGGAGCATCATCGCCCCCCATCTTATAGGCCTCGCCGCGCAATACCGGGGCCTTTGAGAGAGCCTCGGCCGATCAGAAGAGCGGCCGGGGCTCTTTGATTTCGCGATATGGATGCGCGAGGGTAGTGATGGGGCGACGGGGGGCCCCGCCACGCTCGAATTCTGACGCCCTTAGCGCCGCAGGCATGCCGATTGAAGAGATCAGCAGCGCTAGGAGCAGCATGTCTGGGCGCTCAATATGGCCGGTCGCTAGCCCAGAGCATGTGAATCGGTTTCCTGCAGACGCCCTTATTTTTCTGTCACGGCGAAGGAACGATCCCATTCACTAGGTAAAGTCATCTCTCGCAAGGCGGTCATGCGCGACGCAAATAACGAATAATACGTGTCAAGTGCCGCTACGCCAATTTCCTTGCAGGCTGCAAGATTACACTCCCCTCATTCCACTGCTGCCGACGATAGGCATCGAGGAATTTCTTGTGCTCACATTGCAAACGTGCAAGTTGATCGGGTTCACTTCTCAACAATTGCAGCAATGTATAAATTCGGGTAGGGCGTCGCGGCCTTTAACCATCACAACGTCGAGCTCAATTACTGGAAAATCCTGTTTTGCTCGCGCCAGCAGTTCGCTCGCTGACAATGGCAGCAAGGCTGTACATCTTGCTCAGTCCCTCCAAGCGCGATGTAACGTTGACCTCATCACCTATTGCCGAATAATCAAAACGGACACTGGAACCGAAATTGCCAACACAACAATCGCCGGTGTTGATTCCAATTCCGATTCTGACTTCTTTGAACTGCCGCTGTGCGGCTACCGCTTGCTGCGCCCACTGCGCATTGAGTCCATCGAGCTTGGCGACCGGAGAGCAGCTTCGCATGCATGATCCGCATGACGCGCATCGTCAATAGGCGCGTTCCAAAATGCCATGACGGCATCGCCCATGTATTTGTCGATCGTGCCTCGATGATGCAAAATGGTCTCGCTTAAGTAGCTCATTGACAAAATGCGTCAGTTCGGCAGCGCTCAGCTGCTCGGAGATCGAGGTGAAATTCCTAACATCGCAGAACATAAGGGTAAGCTCGCGGACTTCACCGCCAAGCTCGAGCTTGTTCGGGTCAGCGATAATTTCCTCAATCACCTCCGGCGCGAGGCAGCGACCAAAAGCGGGACGGATAGTTGTGCGTTGTGTTTCAACGCCGCGGTACACATAAAATGTTATTGCACCGGCAATGAAGGCGAGGGCCAAAGTCGGATAGGCGGTGTCGATGAGAAGACCCCCAACGCGAAACATAAGCCAACCGCCAAGGACTAAAGCGACTACGGTGAACAGAGCGCAGACCGCAGCCCAGGCTGCGCTGACGTATGGAAGAATTGCAGCGAGGAGAAGGCCCAGTGCAATCATGATGGTTTCCTCAATGGCCAAGGCATAATCCGGGCGCACGAGTGAGCGACCTGCGAGAATGTGCTCCAGCACCTGAGCGTGGATTTCGACGCCCGGAATTGCAGGGCTGAGCGGGGTTGCACGCAAATCAAGCAGGCCTGGAGCGCTTGTTCCCACCAAAACGATGCGCCCAGCTACGTCCGCCTGTGATAGTTCACCGGAGAGAACCTTCCAAGCCGGGATGAAGGCTGCCGGATTGCTGCGACGAAATTTTATGAAAATAGATCCGTCAGGATCAGTCGGAATCTCGATGTTACCGACTTTTAGGTGATTAAGCCCGGTGTTGCGGCCAAAGCCCGTCTCTCCGCTTGCATTGGCTGCCTTGAGAATGTAGGTGCCTGCACCCTGACCAACCCGGAGAAGCTCGGCCGATAATGCGGGCACCGGTTCATTGCCAATTCGGTAGAGTAAAGGCACACGGCGAACAATCTGATCACGGTCGGGGACCCAATTGATCGCCCCGATGCCCTTTGCAGCAGCTTCTAGTTCAGGGAGATTACCACTGGCACCAGGAAAGGCGGGTATGAAGGGCCATGGATCATCCCCGGCAACCACAAAACCGGCTTTGGGCCGGATCGAAGCGGTTGAATTTCTACTCAGGCTAGCACTACTTTGGCAGATTTTTTAGGGTGCAGGATTCCCAAATCAGTTTTTCTGTGACTCATGGGTGGTCGGCTTTTGGAGGGGCCGACCATGGTTGGC
>Ga0306922_10000816_pt1 | contig 26761 bp, 29 predicted proteins | sample sta12Cox44000082_FD_203758 | JGI IMG/M metagenome (GOLD analysis project Ga0306922, IMG submission 203758) | Lab enrichment of tropical soil microbial communities from Luquillo Experimental Forest, Puerto Rico - statoxic.12C.oxic.44.000.082 (v2)... | ecosystem: Environmental > Terrestrial >... | reverse complement strand
GTCGCGGGTCTGGCGGGCGCGTTCCCGGCGGCCGGACGAGTCGTAGCGGCGCCGGGTGTTGACAGGGGCGGGAGTTTTCTGTTCCATAGTAATGTAACCGTTACAGGTTAGTATACCAAAGAAGGAGGGCGGAAGATGGGAGACACGCCCGAGCCGGGCGCGGCGCTGCTGGCCCGGCTGGCCGCCGCGGCTCACGGCCGCGACCTGGAGGTCCTGGTGGGCTGCTTCGCCCCCGACTACCGCAACGAGACCCCGGCTCACCCGGCCCAGGGGTTCACCGGGCGGGAGCAGGTACGGCGCAACTGGGAGCAGATCTTCGCCCTCATGCCCGACATCACCGCGACGGTGCTGAGGTCGGCCTGCGACGGCGACATGGTGTGGTCGGAGTGGCACATGGCCGGCACCCGCCCCGACGGCACGGCCATGCAGATGGCCGGGGTGGTCATCTTCGGCGTCCGCGATGGGCAGTTCTCCTGGGCCCGCTGGTACCTGGAGCCGGTGCAGGCCGGCGGGCCGGACGTGAACCAGGCCCTGCGCCAGCGCGCCGGGGCCGGCACCGGGCCGGCGCCCGGCTCCCCGGCGTGATCGTCGTCGCCGGGGGCACCGGCACCCTGGGCACCCGGCTGGTCCCCCGCCTGGCCGGGGCGGGCCTGGCGGTGCGGGTGCTGACCCGCGACCCGGCCCGGGCCCAGCACCTGGCCGGGCCGGGGGTGGAGGTTGTCCGCGGTGACGTCCGCGACCCCGCTCAGGTGGCTCAGGCGGTTCGCGGCGCGGGCATAGTCATCTCCGCGGTGCACGGCTTCGCCGGCCCGGGACGGGTGTCCCCGGCAAAGGTGGACCGCACAGGTAACGCCAACCTCATCTCCGCCGCCGCCCGCGCCGGCGCCACGTTCGTCCTGGTCTCGGTGGTAGGGGCGGGCCCGGCCCACCCGATCGGGCTGTTCCGGGCCAAGCACGCCGCCGAAGAGATGCTGCGTGCCAGCGGCATCGGCTGGACCATCGTGCGCTCCACCGCCTTCATGGAGACCTGGGTCACGATCATGGGCCGGATGCTGCAGACCTCCGGGAAGATCGTGGTCTTCGGCCGCGGAGACAACCCGGTCAACTTCGTCTCCGCCACCGACGTGGCCGCCCTGATCGAACACGCGGTGGCCGATCCCGGCCTGCGCGGCCGGGTCTTGGAAATCGGCGGCCCGGATGACCTGACCTTCAACCAGGTCGCCGCCCTCGTGCAAGAGACCACCGGGCGCCACGCACCCGTGCGGCACATCCCGCGCCCGGCCCTGCGCGTAATGGCCTGGCTGACCGCCGCGATCAAGCCTGCGCTCGCCCGCCAGGCCCGCGCCGCGCTCGCCATGGACACCATCGACATGACCTTCGATCCCACGCCGACCCGGCGGGCATTCCCGGGCCTGCCGGACACCGGCATGCCATCGGCTATCAAGGAACTGCTGGCCTGACCACCGCGTGCCTTGCCGCACTGATCCTTGACGGGCCTCGGATGACCGTTGACACGCCTCGAAGTTTTCACCTCGTCGCGGGGGAGGCGGGCGGCGCAGCGCCCGGTGAGTGCTGGTGCTAGCCGGGAAGGAGCAGGCGGCGCCAGGTGTCGGTGAGGAAAAGCTGGTAACGCTGCGGGGTCCAGCCGCGCTGGCCGACGAGCAGCTGGTACATTTCGGCGGCGTTGGTGGCCCAGATGATGTCGGCGGCCTGGCTATGGTCGAGGCGCAGCGGGGTGACGGTGGCCAGGTCGGCGACGAAGCGGCGCATGTTGGCGGCTCGGCGCTCGGCGATCTCGGCCCACAGCGCGGCCAGTTCCGGCTCCGCGGGCGCGGCCTGGGCGATGATCGAGTGCACGAGGGCCAGGCGGGGCGCGATGGCGGTGACCGCGGCGGCGTAGATGGCGATCTTGGTGTCGGCGTCGGCGGCGGCCTGGATCGCCTTGACGTAGTCGCGCTGCTCGGCCGGGATCGCCTGGTCTGTGCCGGAGATCGCGGTCTCGATCAGCAGCCGGGCCAGGTCGGGCTTGCGGCCGGCCGAGGCGTAGACGGTGTCGAGCGCGACCCCGGCCCGCTCGGCGATCGCGGTCATCGGGGTGGGGGTGTAGCCGCGCTCGGTGAACAGCTCGCGGGCCGCGTCCAGGATCGCCATGCGGGTGCGGGCGGCGGCTTGGCGGCGGCGGGTGGCGTCGTAGCGCCTCTTGACCGGGGCGGGCATGGGGGTCATGATAGCAGTATTCGTCCGAAGTAGCTTCGGGCCAATATGAGAGGAGGCCCCGATGACCTACGCGTTCACCTACGACGTGCCGATCGGCGCAGAGACCTACGCCCGGATCAAGGACGGCCTGGGCCCCGAGCGGCCGGACGGCCTGATCGCCCACCTGGCCTGGCGCACCGAGTCCGGGCTGCGCTATGTCGATGCCTGGCAGTCCAAGGACGACCTCGAGGCCTTCACCGAGAACCGGCTGCACCCTGTCGTGCACCCGATTCTGCAGGAGATGCTCGGCTTCGTGCCGCCCGAGCCGGTCCGCACCGTGCTCGACCTCATCGACGTCTGGACCGACCGGCATCCCAGCTGACCACGGCGCCAGATGAAGATCTGCGCACGTGGCCAGGCCGGGGCGCTTTACGCCTCCTGGTTGAAAGCGCCAGGGGCCGGTCATGACACGACGCAGGTTCGCTAGCCGGCCCCCAGCCGTGCCACGGCAGCCAGGCCTGCCCGGCCCGCCACAGCGGGCCACAGCGCCACATGGGTCTTGACAGATATTGCACTTCAGTTCCATAGTTATGTATCGATTACGTGTCCATGTGCCCGAGTGGCAGGGGACAGTATTCATGGCAAAGAAGGCGAAGGGAGCACGCCATGGACCAGATCTGCCTAGTCGTCCCGGTCCTTCCCGGCAAGACCGCGGGCGCCCGGGACTTCATGCGGGAGCTGGAAGCCGACCGTAACGCCGACTACCAGGCCTCCGAGCAGCGCATCGGAATCGTCAAGGAGGCGTGGTACCTCGCCCGCACCCCCGCTGGAGACCAGCTTGTCGGCTACATGGAAAGCCCCGACTTCCCGAAGGCGCTGTCGATGTTCTCCCAGTCCAAAGCCGAGTTCGACCTGTGGTTCAAGCAGCGTCTCGCCGACGCCACCGGCCTGGACCTGAACACCCCACCGGCCGGCCCGCTGCCCGAGCTGCTGTCCAGCTACACGGCATAGCCGAACGTGACCTGCCCGCCCGGGGCGAACGGATCGTTCGCCTCCGGATTACGCCTACTGGTTGAGAACCGTGAGGAGGCCAGTCATGGAGATGAGCAGAGCACTCGTCCAGCCCGGAGCAGCCAGCCGAGACGCCCGCACCGGGCCCTGGGCGCACCGCAGCCGCGCCGCCGTCCACGCGGTCGCAGTGTGGCTTCGGCGCGCCCTAGCCGACGCGGCGCGCGCGTGGGCGCTGGCCGCCGGGGTGCCGCCGGACCTGTACGGCTGACCGGCCGGGACCAGGGAGGACCGATGACCTGCGCGGCCGCGTACGGGTGTTTCTTGCCGCCGTGGTCGCGTCGATGCACGGCGCCCCGCGCGCGACACGCTGGCCCTCGGCGGTGGCGGCGGCGTGTTCGACCAGGACAGCCGCGGCGCTGTCACCGTCACGCGGGTGTCCACTGGGGGCCCGCCGACCGCGAGGTCGTGGACGCGCTCGCCGACCGCGGCCTGGCCGTCGGCTTGACGGACAGCACCCGGGCCGCCCTGTCGCGCCTCGCCGATTTCTTCAACACCCCGGTTACGCCACCCGGTTGAGCATTAAGGAGGCCAGTCATGACGACACCCAAGTTCCCCGGCCGCCCCCGCTTCCCGGTGCGGACGAGGGTTAGGGCCCGCACGGCGCTGGGCTCCACTGTGGGCGGCCCGCCCCCCAGGGACCCGCATGGGGAACAGACCGCTGGCGCCGACAGCAACGATCAGGCCGACAGCCCTGCAGCCCGGCCGGGCCGCACCCGGCGAGGACTTTTGGCCGGCGCCGCCGGGGCGCTGGGCGCACTGGCTGCGGAATCGGTGGTGACCGCGCAGCCCGCGCAGGCTGCCGTGTCGAATCCCCCGGTGCTCTTGGGCACCGATAACACCGGGGCTACCGCCCCCACGGGTATCGCGACGACCAATGGCATGTCTGCCACGCTGGCCGACCCCGCCGGCTTCGGCGTGACCGGGAACGGCGGCCTCAGTGGGGGGGGTGGCATCGGCGTGGCGGGCTTCGCCACCGGCAACAACGTTGGTGTCGAGGGCAGAGGCGCGGGCACGGGAGCGGGCGTGTTCGGCACTGGCGGCGACAGCGACGGCACCGGCGTGTCCGGCGTCGGCGGCGCCAGCAATGGCGATGGCGTCAAGGGCTCCGGCACCGGCTCCGGCGCGGGCGTGTCCGGGACCGGCGGCGGCAGCGACGGGCACGGCGTCGAGGGGATAGCCGGGGGTAACGGGGTCGGCGTGATAGGCCACGCCAGCGGCTCTGCCCAAAGCGGTGGCGTGGTCGGCACCGGCGACCCACCCGGCGGCGTCGGCCCCGGCCCCGGCGTGACCGGCGAAGGTGGCCACGCCGGTAACGGCGGTCCCGGCGTGCTCGCCTTCGGCGGCGGCACCGCCGCTGGCGTGTCCAGCCAGGGCGGCGGTGCCGGTGGGGTCGGCGTCCAGGGCACCGGCACCGGCTCGGAACCTGGCGTATCCGGCACCGGCGGCACGTCCGCCGCGGGCGTGACCGGCACCGGCGGCTCCTTCAGCGGCACCGGCGTGTCCGGCACCGGCGGCTCCACGGACGGCACCGGGGTGACCGGTACGGGCGCCGGCAAGGGCACCGGGGTGACCGGCACCGGCGGCCCCACCAGCGGCACCGGGGTGCAGGGCACCGGCGGCACCGGCAACGGGACCGGGGTGTTCGGCGGCGGCGGCGGCAGCACCGGCACCGGCGTGGTGGGGCTCGGCGCGGGCGCCCTCTTCGGCGGCGGCAACGGCATCGGCGTGTCCGGCGCCGGCGGCGGCACCGGCGATGGCGTGCTCGGGCAGGCCGCCACCGGCAGCGGGGTACACGGCAAGGCCACCGCCGCGGCGGGGGTGGGAGTGCTGGCGGAGAACACCGCGGGCGGCCCCGCGCTGAAGGCCGCCGGCCCGGCGGTGTTCAGCCGCAGCGGCATCCTCACCGTCGCCGCGGGGAAGTCGTCGGGCACGGTGACCGGGGTGGCGCTGAGCGCGGCGAGCCTGGTGCTGGCCACCGTGCAACAGAACCTGTCCGGCGTCTACGTCCGCTGCGCGGTGCCCAACGTCGCAGGCAGCTCGTTCACCATCAACCTAAGCAAGGCGGTGACGGCCAGCGCGAAAGTGGCCTGGTTCGTCGTCAACTAAGACCCCCGCAAAAGGGAGGCTGCGATGGCCCGGAGCAGGGAGCACGCGGATGGCGTGCAGGACAGGCGGAACCACCCAGGGCGGGGGCTGCTGGCCGGCGCGGCCGGGCCCTGGGGGATGGTCGCCGCCGAGACCGTGGCCGGTGCTGGCACGGCGCAGGCGACCCAGGGGCAGAACGTGATGTTGGGTACCCACAACACCGGGGCCACCCATCGCACCGGCATCTTCACCATGGGCAACAGCGAGTGGGCGCAGCTGGCCGACCCGGGCAATACCGGGCTTGGCCCGCAAGGGGTGCACGGGGCCGGGCACCACGCCGGGATCGGCGGTAAGGCGGTCAGCGGCACCGGTGCCGGGGGCTTGGGCGCCAGCAGCGGCATCGGCGCCGGCGGCGCCTTCAGCGTGTTTGGGATCGCTGCCGGCCGGCGCCGCAGGCGCCTGCTCGGTCTCACGCCGTTGGTGGCGGTCGTGGGCCTGGCAGCGGCCCTGGCCGGGTGTGGCGGCAGCACGTCCCCGGCCGCGGGCACCGCGGCGCCGAGCGCGGCCGGCCAGGCGGCCACGGCGCCTGCGCGCAGCGGGCCGGCCCGGGACGCCTGCGCGCTGGTGACCGCGGCCGGCCTTCGCTCGCTGGGCGTGACCGGGGCGGGGAGCCGCCAGGAAATCACCCGCGGCACGGCGACGGTCTACGGCTGCACCTGGGGCCACCCCCCGGGCAGGGAACTCCACCTGCAGTTCGAGCCCCTCGATCCCGCGGCGGCCAGCCAGGTCCGGGTGTCCCTCGGGGACCAGGGAACCGTCGTCCCGGGCGTCGGGGACGGCGCACGCGGCCAGGTCGGCTCGGTCCTGGCGGCGGTGAACTTTTCCAAGGGCAGCACGTTTGTGGCCATCGAACTGTTCGGCACCGGGGCCGGCGGCCGCAAGGCCGCCTTCCTCGCGGTCGCCAGGGACGTGGCGAGCCGCTTGTGAGCGGCCGTGAACGGCGCCTGAGGTAGCCGGGCACGCCGCAGCCGGCGCCCGCGATGCGGCGAGACGGTTAGCACGGGTGCCCCTGCCAGAGCGTTCGCCGGACTGCCGGAGCGCTGGGATGAGGCCTGCCAGGCCGGCATCGTGGCGGCATGCCGAACCGCGCAGTGAGAACGGTCGCTTAAAGAACAGACCCACACCACCATGCCAGAGCACCGCGGCGAAGCCCGCCACCGGCCATCATCACCGGCACACGAGCAGTACCCGGCACAGCCGCTCGAGGTCCCCCGGACCGTCCCAAGGCTCGGTAGCTGTTGACCACTCGCCAGCGAAGTGAACTGCGGACGGCGGAGACGGCAACGCACAGAAAGGGGCAATCTGCGCGCCGCCGCCCGGCTGGGCCATCACGCGCGCGGAATCGGTGTTCGGTGCGCCTGCGACACTGGCGACGGGACACACGTTCATCGACAGGGCGTTCGGCGGATCGCTGCCTAGGCTGCGTTGGATCGTTTCGCTCATGAATTGGCAGACATGCGTCGCGGGTCTCGGCATCGGGGTCTATACGGGGTCCCTGACGGGGGTCCCCATAAGGGGCATCACTGTCCGCCGGTTTCATGCCTGATCCAGGCAAGGTAGTCGGGGTTGCCATCGATGATTGGCCGAGCGGAGATGCCGGGCACCTCGTAGGGGTGCTCTTTCTTTGCTCTGGCGACGATCTCGCTCACTCGGCTGCGGCTGGTGTGCAACGACACGCGTCCTTCGGTGCGCTCGTAGATCTCCCCGCGCCATCGGTAGATCGAGCGCACCGGGGTGAAGTTGTGGGCGCTGGCGCATAGGCCATCCTCGACGAGTTGGCGGCTGAAGTCTTTCAGCCATTCCGGGTCCGGCGCGGTGATGACCACTTCGCACAGGTCACTCATCGACGTAGGGCACCCCCTGGCTCTGCATGAGCTTGGTCATGGTCTCCTCCGACTCCTCCTGGGTCTGCCCCATGGATGCCCAGCCGGTCATGATCCGGCCGTTGTATCCAAGGCCGACCCAGCGCCCGGACATGTTCAGCCCGTTCGGGTGCAGCACGAAGTACAGCGTGCCTTGGAGCGAAGCAGCGCGCCGCGAAGCCCTGATGAGACTCAACAGGCTCCTCGGAGGCGCAGAATGAACCCGCAACTGTGGTCAGCTGCGACTGGTCCTCGCCTGACCAGTACTCATGCAGGTCATCGCCATGATGGCGGTTCCATCAGTGACCGCCAGTGCCCGTCTCTGACCCTTCGATCGGGCACGTATCGGGCACGACCGGACCCGCGGCTTCAGAGTCGGTCGCGGGGCACGATTGAGACCGTCCGAATCCCTCCCGCCTGTCGGCTGGCCTGCGGTGGTCAGCTCGGCCTTGCTATAGCTCGTTCAGCGGTATATAACGTTTGCATGTCCGTACGTGCGATGCAGGAAGCGACCTTCATGATCCTCACCGCGCTGGCAAACGGCAGCCAGCACGGGTACGGGATCATCATCGACGTCCAGGAGATCTCCGGCGGCCGGGTCCGGCTGCGCGCAGGGACGCTGTACGGCGCCCTGGACCGCCTGCGCGCGGACGAGCTGATCGGGGTGGACCGGGAAGAGGTCGTGGAGGGGCGGCTGCGCCGGTATTACCGGCTTACGCCTGCGGGCACCAGGCGGCTGGCCGCCGAGGCGGCCCGGCTGCAGGCTGCTGCCGCTGCCGCGCTAACGCGGTTGAACCTGGCAGGGGGGATGGCGACATGACTGATCAGGCGGACCTTGAGCGAGGGTACCGGCGGTTGCTGGCCTGGTATCCGCCGGAGTTCCGGCGGGAGAACGGGCAGGAGATCCTCGCGGTGCTGATGGCCGGGGCCCGGGACGGCCAGCGCCGCCCCAGCCTGGCCGAGTCCGCGGACCTGATCCGGAGCGGCGGGTGGATGCGCCTGCGCCCCAGCGTGCCACGGTCGGCGCGCACTGTGCAGGCAGCCGTCGGGCTCATGTACGCGGGCGCCGCCGTCAGCGCCGTCGGGCTGATCATCGGGTTGGCCCTTATCATCGTCTACATCCAGGTCGCCGTAAGCGGGCAATTCCTGGGCCGCAGCCTCGCGGCCCAGAAACCGTTCGTCATCACGGTATGTCTAGTCTTCGGCCTGGTCGTGGTCTCCCTGTGGCTCTGGATGGCGCGGGCGAACGGCCAGGGCCGGAACTGGGCGCGCATCCTGTCCACGGTGCTGTTCGTTGTGGCGACGCTGCAGCTGCGCGGCGCCTTCACGCAGCCGGTGAGCCATGCCGGGTTCGGGGTGACCGTGCTGTACTACGGTGGGGTCGTGCCGTTCGTCGCGGCCTGGGTGGTCGGCGCAGCTGCGGTATGGCTGCTGTGGCGTCCGGCCTCCACCGCGTTCTTCAAGCCGCCGGGCTTCACGCAGGCCCTGCACCAAGCGCACATGGCCGAACTCGACCGGTTTCGATCGTCCAGGGCACGGTCGCAGCGTCAGGTGTGAGCCGTGTTGATCTGCGAGGGTGGTTAGGTCTCGTTTCTGATTGCGCTGGCGGATCGCTGCGCCTCGCGGCCGATGTGCCCAATCTGCCCGGGCCTGGGGAGGTAGCCGATGAAGCGCAGCCCGGGGGCGGCTGGTTTCCCGCCGTGAACGAGCGGCAGGCCGCGCTGGTCGAGCAGGCCAAGGTGGCCGACGAGTGGTTCCAGCCCGGGTGTGTAGCCGGTTGCGGCGATAATGGCGTCTGCGTCGATGCGGGTCCCGTCGGTGAGGACAGGGCCTGTTTCCCCGAGCGATGCGATGCCGGCCGTGATCTGGATCCTGCGGGTTCTGATGGCGTGGATGATCTGCTTGTCCACGATCGCGGGTGCCTTGCCGTCGCGCCGGAGGCGGGTGAAGATTCCGTCCGGCGGTGGGGTGAGACCATACGGGCTGAGGTCGCCGACGGTCAGCCGGCTGACCAGGCGCGCCTGGTAGTCGGCGATGCGGGTGGGGAGCCGCAGCGACGCGATGGCCGGGAGATCGCCGGGCAGCCCGCCTGACTGGCGGAGCATCACGTTCGGCTGGGTGCGCACTGCGACCCACACGCGGCCGGCGCCGCCTTCGGCGAGGTCGTGGGCGATCTCCAGCCCGGAGCAGCCGGCCCCGGCAACGACGACTCTGGCGCCGATGAACGGGAGCGCGTTGCGGTAGCAGGCGGCGTGCAGCAGGCGGCCGTCGTAACACTCGCGCCCGGGCCATGGGGGCAGGTGCGGGGTGTGATCATGGCCGGTGGCCACGATCACCTGCCTGGCCGCCGCCGGGCCGGCCGGGGTATGCAGCTGCCAGCCGCCGTCCCGGCGGTCGATCCGCTCGACCCGGGTGCCTACGCGAATCTCGAGCGCCTGCCGTTGCGCGTAGTCCTTGAGGTAGCTGATCACCTCGTCGCGGGAGGGAAACAGTGCGGTTCGGGCGGGGTAGCGGGAGTGCGGCAGCTGGGAGGTCCACCGGCAGGTGTTCAGCCGCAGCCGGTCGTAGCGGCCGAGCCACGACGCGGCGGCGGAGTCGGCCTGCTCCAGCACACTGGCAGGTATTCCCTCGCGGCCGAGCGCGGCGGCGGCCGCCAGGCCCGCGGGGCCGGCGCCGATCACGATCACCGCAGGTGCGCTCATCGAGTTGCTCCCGCTCCTGCGGGTGCCGCCGCGGGCCAGCCGGCCGCAGCGTGATCCGCCCGCGGGCCGCTTGGCCGGCTGTGCGCGTAGTGCGATCGGTGGCGGGCATGGATCTGTTCCCACTGGTCGCGGGGGCGCCCGGCGAGCTCGGTGATCAGCTCGACCGCGGCGGGTGGGCCGATGGCGAGGTGCCGGGCCGGGCGGCCGCTGTCGTTGCGGACCGCGTGGATGGTCCCGGCGGGGATGAAGACGGTTGTGCCCGCCGGTGCCCGGCGCCATTCTCCTCCGAGCAGGTAGTCGATCTCGCCGTCGAGCACGTAGAACCCCTCGTCGAGATCCTCGTGCCAGTGCGGGACCCGGAAGCCGCCGCCCGGTGGAAGCTCGCTCTCCAGCAGCCCGATCTGAGTGCTGAGCGGTGGCCCGATCTTGATCGTCGGCCGTCCCAGGCCCAGCTCGAGTGCGGCGCCCGCGCCAGGCGCCACGATCACGCACGGACGGTTGTCGGTCATGGCGCTCTCCCTTCTCTTCGTCCCAGTTCATCAGTATAAATACTCTGAAGATGTGTCGATACAGTAATACTGTATCGTTGCTCCGGTACTATACGCTTATGAGCGAGGCTGTCAACACGGCGAAGCGCACCCGGCGCGCAGAGAAGGCGCAGGAGACCTATCGGCGGATCGTCGAAGCGGCCACCCGGCTGTTCCTGGACCGGGGGTACGTGCCGACCACGATCGATGCCATCGCCGACGCGGCCGACGTCGCCGTCGAGACCGTCTACGCACGCTTCCGCACCAAGGCGAACCTCATGGTCGCCGTCAAGGACGCCGCCGTCACCGAAGGCGGAGGTGTCCCGCTGGCCCAGCGCCCCGAGCTCGCCCCCCTCGCCGCTGAGACCGACCAGCGCCGGCAGTTGCAGATCGCCGCGGCCCTCTCCCGGGGCATGCTCCAGCGGGTCTCACCCGTATACGCGCTGCTGCGCGACGCGGCCGCCGCCGACGACGCCCTATACAAGCCCCTCGCCGCCGACATCGACCGCCGCCGCCGCTTCCAGCGAATCCTGGTCGGCCTCATCTGCGCCCACGGCCCCCTCCGGGACAGCCTCACCGCTGATCAGGCAGCCGATACCTACTCAGCACTGGCCAACCCAGACCTGTACCTACTGCTCACCATCCACCACGGATGGACGGCCGACCACTACCAGGCCTGGCTCGCCACGAGCCTCCAGCACCTCCTCCTGCCAGACGCCTAATCCCCCGCTCCCGCCGGTCTACATTTCCCAGGCAAAGGCCATCCCGCGGTCCACGACACTGGGAAGCCCCCGCCTGGAACGGCGGAGACGTCACGCCGCCGCAGATCGCGCGCACACGCGTGCTCCGTACGTCACATTGGCGGGAGACGCATCAACCGCCCTCTCGCCCGCCGTCAGCCGGGCAGGGTGGCGGTGCTGACCTGCAGCGATCCACCGCGACCGACAAACGGGTGGTTCTTAACCAGTGCCACGGCGCTGTCGAGGTCGGTGGCCTCCACGATTGAGTAGCCGCCCACCGGGCCGTCGGCCGGACCGTCCGACACAGACCCGGAACTGACCGTCTTGGACGGGCCAAGCGGCGCGCCCGGATCAACCAACGCCCCGCCCACCGATGACGCCCAGGCCATGAAGGCGGCCATGGCCTGTTGGGCCTGCTCCGGGGCTGGTTCGCCCATGCCGTGATAGGTGACAAGGAACTTTGGCATCGCGAGGACCTCCTCTTGACATCCTGCGATTGACCACGCCCTAGCGCGGCCACGAGTCCATGGTGGCCGTGAGCCAGGCCTCTGGCAATGTCCGAGCGGACATAATGATAGTCTGATCGGACGGTTCTTAAGAGCGGCAATGCCATGGACAGAGTCGACCCCGCAACAGAGGACGGGCTTAGCGGCGTGCTGCGCGACGTCAACGTCCGGAGCGTCGTGTACTGCCTGTCGGATTTCGGTGCACCGTGGGGATTTAGTGTCGAGCGCTCCCCGGTCGCCAAGTTTCACGTGATACTGAACGGCGGCGCAACGCTGGCTGTCGGCGACGCCGCGCCGATACCGCTGGCCACCGGCGACCTGGTGCTGCTGCCACACGGCGACGGTCACACGATCAGCGACCAGCCTGGATCGCCCGTGCGGCAGCTGGACGCGATTCTTGCCAATCATCCGGTCGATGAAACGGGCTGGTTGAGCTATGGCGGTGGCGGCCGGCAGACCAGGCTGCTGTGCGGCGGCTTTGAACTAGACCCCACTTTGCCGGACGAGCTTGCCGAGTTCCTGCCATCTGTGATGACGCTGGATTCCAGCACGGGCCTGACGCGCTGGCTTGGGCCACTCTTCGCCCTCCTGGATGAAGAAACTCAGGCCAAGGCTCCCGGCGCAGCGGCGATCTACGCCAAGCTCGCCGATGTCTTCGTGACCGAGGCCTTGCGCAGCTATCTGGCTGCCGCCGATGGCCTGACACATCTCGCGCAACCCGCCGTGCCTGATCCTGGCATCGCGCGGATCGTCAAGCTGCTACGCAGCCGCCCGCAGGGCCAATGGAGCGTCGCTGCCATGGCCCAGTCAGCCGGGATGTCCAGAACATCGTTCAACGCCAGGTTCCGCGCCGTCCTCGGCCAGCCGCCCATGGCCTACCTCACCGAGCTGCGGCTGAGGCGCGCGGCAGGCTACCTGGCGACGACAACCAAAAGCGTGCGCGAGATCGCTCACATGGTCGGCTACGGCAACGAAGCATCCTTTTCCAAGGCATTCAGAGGGCTGTTCGGCCGCCCGCCCGGTGAATACCGGCACAAGAGGCTGGCCGCTCCGCAGCAGACGACTCCTTAACTGCGCGGTTCCGCCGTGTCAGGCCAAGCACGACCCGATGCCGCCCACCCATGACAGCGCGAATCGCTGGGGTTCGCACGCCGATGACCGTCGATTCCGTGCGCCCGACTTCAGTGCGTCTCACTATCGCGCGGTCACGCTTTGGGACAGTGAACTAGCTGCCGCATGTTTGCCCGGGAGCGCGCTGGGCCGTCCGTTAACGGGTGTCCAGCGGACGGGGCCAATGGGGGCCTCGCCTCGGCTGCAGCGTCTCGCCCGTGACCTTGCGTCAAGATGAACTGCGAGAAACCTCAGCCGCGCGCGCCCGCTGAGCCAACGCGCTCAGCCGCCGGTCTTCAGCACTGCGCCTGAAGACACTGGGTGAGCACGAATGTGCCCACGTTCGGCACGGTCACCCGGAAGGGATTCGCCTTGTCCAGCGGAGGGCTGACGATCAGCGCCCCGGTCTGCTCGTCGATAACGCCGCCGCGGCCTCCTTCAGGCTCGGGGCCGATCATGCGGGGAACTACCGCCGCAGTAAGGGTGGCCCGTGATCCCGCAGGAGCACTGGCAAACTTCCGCGGATTGAAGATCCAGCCACCCAGGTAGCGCACCCCGCTGAAGGTTTGCTCGCTGCGGAACAACCCCCAGCCCATACTCGGATTGGGAACCAGGCGCGCGGTGAAAGACGAGGACCGGCCGTCCTTGAGCGTGACGGTGCCGGTAATGACCCGGGCGCTCATCGTGGCGACCAGGTGCGCTCCGTGGGCGTTGGTGATGTCAATGCCCTTGCTGGTCACCGGTCCTTCGAACCACTGTGACAGGGTCACGCGGTGATAGCTCCCGTTACACAGGTAGGCAACCACCTGCCGCCCATTGGTCGACAGGCCGATCCCTGCCAGGTGACCAGCATCCCCCACAAACTCCCCTTTAACCAGCGCGGCTGCCGTCGCAGCGGGGGCGGCTGAGGAAGCAGTGCCGCCGCAGGCGGCCAGCAGCATGATGAGGGCCAGGACGAGAAGAAAACTGTGCCTTGGGTGCGTCATGGCAAATTCCCCTTCCCGCAAGATGTTTCACAGCGTGGTCACAGCCGTTGCAGGCAGATTGCAGTGCTGGCCGGCGTGATAACTGGTGTCAAGGTGGTGTCAACCGACACTCTGCGATCTTGGCGGGAGACGTTTCGCCTGGTGGAGCTAAGGGACTCGAACCCCTGACCCCCTGCTTGCAAAGCGACGTATTCGCACGCTGTGGCTGCGCTGACCTGGGCAGGCAGTTGTCCGTAGCTAGCCGTGAGATACCGCTGGCGACCCATGCTAATGGCACGTTAATGGCATGTGATCTTGGGTGCCGCCACGTGGATGCCGCCGGTGCTGCCGGGTTCGCGCCACACTGTCGCTTCACTGGGAGTTAACGCTCGTCCTGGACGACCCGTGGGGCCACGCGCGTTCCGCTGAGGCGGGCTACAAGATCCTGGCGAGTACCCAGAACGCGGCTCCGGTGCCCGCTCCGTAGGCGAGATGGGCGCTGAGGGCCCACGCCAGGGTCGTCGCGTCGTAGTCCCAGATCGGCTTGTACAGCCCGCCCTCCGGGAGGATGACGTAGCCGCCGGCCCAGACCGCCGCGCCGAATGGCAGGCCGTACGCGGCGTGCGGCCTGCGCAATGATCCGGCCACGATGCCGTACAGCGCAGCCGCGGACGATCCGTAGGCCCAGTGCATGGCGGTGCTGACGGGAAAGGCCCAATGGTCGGAGAGTTCCCGCTGGGTGAAGCCCTCGACGACCCGCCTGGCGACCTGCCCGGGGACGGGAGCCTGCTCCCAGGTCTGTACCGGCGCGAATTCCCACGCCAGCGGGCTCAGTGTCCCGCCCGAGCGGCGGTACTTCAGGTACTGAACCGCATCCAGGCAGACGGTGCCCACGGCTCCGGCCAGCACACCTCCCATGACGGCGGCGAGCGGGGTGCGGCAGTGGCTTCTGGTACGCATGTCCAGCTCCGATCGTGCGGTTGAGGTCAGCGCGCGAGCCAGGGCGGGGCGGCCCTAGTCAGAGCCTCGGCGCCGGTTCGCATGGTGGGATGCATGGGCGGCAGGAACTTCGGTGAGTGGTTTAGTGGCAGGTCATCCAGGTCCCGTCTCCTTCGGCCGCCAGGTAAGTCTCCGGTCGGTGAAGCCGATACCCCAGCAGCAATACCGCACGCCAGCCGCGTCGGGGATCTTGCTGAAGTCCTCAGTGACGGTCCGGCAAGGCAGCGGCGCCAGGAACCCGTTCTAGGAGCGCCTAGCGCAGCCTAGTGCTACTCGGCGACCTCGGTCACCGGCACCCCGGCCGCGACTTCAGCACGGCCCGGTATCTGTGCTCGACCACGCTCAGCTCCCAAAGCATGAGCAGGAGTGTCAAGCATCAGGTGGCACAGACCCGTCAAACCTCACCTGGCACAGGGCAATGTGGCACAAAGACCGTACAGAATTCCCGAACTTGTCTTATGCCGGGTGACGCTTGACATTCGCCCGCCAGCTGATGCTTGACGTTGGCCCGAGACCGGGTGGGGATACCGTAGAAATCGCCATTAGCTGGACGCTCAAGGAGGTTGAGAGCCGATGGAATATAAGGTGCTGACGAAGGAAGACCGCCGGTGGAGCGGCAAGTTCAGTCCAGAGACCCTGGAGCACGCTCTCAACAGCTATGCGGCCGAGGGCTGGCGGGTCGTCAGCAGCTTCCCGGTGGCGAGTATGTGGTCCATGAGCACCTCGCAGGTCATGATTCTCCTGGAGCGGGGGACTCCGGCCAGCTGACCCGCCGCCGGGCGGCAGCGACGGCCAGGCCCTGTTCGACGGCTCGGTGGAAGAATGACCGGCCACCTTCGGGTGTCAATGGCCACGGTGACGACTGCGCCGGATGAGTCTTACATGGTGGAGCTAAGGGTGGAGCTAAGGGGACTCGAACCCCTGACCCCCTGCTTGCAAAGCACAGCCAAGTTGTCCAGCACCGTCCATGACCTGGCATAGGGCGCTCAAGGCGTCCACGCGAATGCAAGGGCGTCCCGACGCGTTGGTGTCGGTTGTAGGTGTCACGAGGCCCGATGCGATCATTCCCCGGCAGGTTGCGTTGGTGCTGTCGCGGCCGCCAGCCGCATGAACCTCATCTCGACGAACCCCACCAGGCGCTTCCTGCGAAAGGGCTAGCAAACCTTCTGGCTTTCAGAGATCAGTGACACTTGCCTCGTGCTGGCTGGACCGGGGCCGCGGTTTGCTAGGTGAGTTGACCGAGGAGTTCTGCCCGTCCGGTCACGTGGGCTTTCCGGTAGATCGTCCGCAGATATGTGTTGACGGTCTGTGGAGATATGGCAAGACGCGTGGCGATTTGCTTGCCGGGCAGTCCGCTGGCGACCAGCCGCAGGACCTGAGCTTCCCGGGGAGTCAGTCCGAGCCAGGCGTCGACCGCTGGCAGGAGCTGGGTCAGGCTGGCGGCCTGAAGGATCACGGCAACGTCGGCGGAGCCCGCATCGACCCGGTTCCCTTGCAGCGCGACCCACGCGCCGCTACTTGTGCGGATCCGGCAAAGGTTCTGATCCGTGCGGGCGCGGGTTCGGGTCGCGTGGGCGACCTCGTAGACCACCCGCATCATGTCGTCCATGGTCATCTCGTCCGAGCCGCCGGCGCACAGGGCCTGCAGCCAGTTTCGTGCCTCTTCGCTCATCGAGACGATGGTGTCGTTCGGGTCCAGCAGGACCACGCCGGATGGAGGCAGCCGCGGACCGGGGGGTAGCCGACGCAGCGGGCGCTGACGCACCGCGGTGGTCAAGGCAGGTGCAAGCCGTGTGGCCAGGACAGCGTCGTCGGCGCCGAAGGGGCGCCGGGCACCCTCACGGAACAACGAGAGCGCCCCCCACCAGCCCCTGTGGGTGCGCAGCGCGAGACGCAGCTCAGACCGGAACCCGGCCGGGTGCAATATGTCGTGCAAGCGCGGGCTGGGAGGTTCCCGGGCGCTTCCCCCGAGGATCCCCGCCGGGACACTGCACCGCGCCAGTTCGGCGTAGCGGTTGACATCTCGCTCTCGGGTTTCGTTGTAAGCCAGCCTGCCTGAGACGCCGTCGAGGCCGTTCCGCGAGAGCATGAATGCGCGAAGCCCGCTCGCCGGGTCCACTCCGAAGATGCAGTAGCCGTCGTGCGGCAAAACCGTCGCCACGCTGGCCAGCGTCTCGTCGGCAAAGTCCGCGTCGGAGGCGTGTCCTCCCGCGTGCGCAACGGTACGGGCCGCCCGCTGGATCGCGTCCACAACCCCCATGGTGACAGCCCGGCGCCTACCTAGAAATAGGGAGAGCGAAACGCCGACAGAGTCGTGACCATGGTAGATAGGCCGTTCACGTGGCAGTCCACGCACGGCACCGAGCCCCAGGATGCGCGAAGCGCACGATGATCAAGGTAGGGAGTCCGAGATGATCAGACTATGGAAGCTCGTTCCGCTCGCCGCCCTGGCCGTCAGCGCGACCGCAGCCATGACCGCATCGGCGTCCGCGTCGGCGTCCGCAGCCGCGGTCGTCACTCGCGTGTCGATCACCATTCCCGGCGGGCCGGACCCGGTCCAAAGTGACAACTGCGGAGCGGGGACGATCTCCGGGACCGACACGGTCACCTACACCAGCGTCCAGATACCGACGGGCGGCTTCCACATCGCGGGATCCGATGTTGCTAACGGGCGGATCGACTGGAGCGACGGCCGTTACACCCTGATCGGCTTCACCGACCATTTCGCGTTCAACACCAACGCCGGGACGACGGTCAGCCCCCTCGCCCACACTGACTACATGGACACCTACAGTGCCGGCGGCGTTCTCGAGTCGCAGGGGACCTTCCACTCCGTCGAACAGGTCGTAGTCACGGATGGCACCATCGTGCGGGTTGAATTCGACTACAACCACATCCGCGGCACGTTCTCCTGCGACCTGCCGGGTTAGGGCCTGTAGCTGAACCCTAACCCGACCTTTCCGCCGAGCGGTCCCCGTCAGCAGGCAGCAGCGCACGGAGCGTCCGACCGTCTGTGTAAGTGATCGTGGCGGTTTTCATGGGGTCGGGATTCGGCCGTCGAAGTAGATGGTGAACGCCTGCAGCGCCTGTTTCCACCCCGAACTTCGGATCCCGGTGTTCGGGCTGCGGAACTCCTCCAGGTTCCGGACCGCCAGGTAGAGGACTTTGAGGGCGGCCTGCTCGGAGGGGAACTGGCCGCGGTTGCGGGTGACCTTGCGCAGCCGGTTGTTCATGGACTCGATCAGGTTCGTCGTATAGATCACCCGCCTGACCTCGGGCGGGAACGCCAGGAACGGGGTGAACTCCGCCCAGTGCGCCCGCCACAGCCTGGTGATCGCCGGGTAGCGGCCGCCCCAGGCGTCTTCGAAGTCCTCCAGTGCCGCGGCCGCCGCGGCCTCGTCCGGAGCCGTGTAGATCAGCTTCAGGTCCTTGGCCAGCGGCGCCCAGTACTTGCGGGAGGCATAGCGCAGCGAGGCGCGGATCAGGTGCACTACACACAGCTGCACGACCGCCTGCGGCCAGGTCACCGATATCGCGTCGGGCAGGCCGGTCAGCCCGTCGCAGCACACAATGCACACATCGCCGACCCCGCGGGACTTCAGCTCGCTCAGCACGGTCAGCCAGAACTTGGCTGACTCGCCGGTGGCGGGGCCGACCCACAGGCCCAGCACCTGCTTGGCACCGTCGCAGTCGATGCCGATCGCCAGGTAGACCGGCCGGTTCGCCACCACCCCGTCCCGGATCTTCACCACCAGAGCGTCGATGAAGATCACCGGGTAAACCGTGTCCAGCGGCCTGCCCTGCCACTCTGTGAGTTCCTCGATCACCGCGTCGGTGACCCGCGAGATCAGATCCGGCGAGACCTCGACGCCGTAGATCTCCCGCAGGTGGGCGCGGATATCCCGCGTCGTCATCCCGCGCGCATACAGCGCGATGATCCGCTCGTTGAACCCCTCCAGGCGGGTCTGCCCCTTGCGGACGATCTGCGGCTCAAAGCTGCCGTTGCGGTCCCGGGGCACCGCCAGGTCCACCGCGCCGATATCGGTCAGCACCGTCTTGCCGGTGCTGCCGTTGCGGTTGTTGCCGCTGCCCCGCCCGGCCGGGTCGTGCTTTTCATAGCCCAGGTGGCCGGTCATCTCCTCGGCCAGCGCCCGCTCCAGCACCGCCCTGGTCACCTGAGACAACAAGCCGTCCGGGCCCAGCAGCTCGACGCCCTCGGCCTGGGCCTTGCCCAGCAACTGGTCCGCGAGCTCCTCGTCGATCACCGGCCGCCGGGCCGGAGGATCAGCATCGGATTTGCGGGGCACCGTTGAAGTGTCTGACATCACGTGTCCTTCCGCGAGCCGCCTTTCCTGCGGCTCATCGTCAGGCCACGTCACTTACACAGCTGGTAGGACACGCCCCACGGATTCCGGGGCGGTCCCATGGGGTAGGCGCAACACTTCTTTGACCCGAGGTCGGGGAGGTTGCGGTGGCCCATGGGGATTACGAGAAGCTGACGCCGGAGGCGATCGACGAGCTGTGGGTCCGGCTGTGGTCTGGGAAGGCAGCTAAGCCTGCTGCGCGTGAGCTGGATTTGGGGGACCACCATGGTTCGGGCGTATCTGCTGCGCTGTGGTGGGATCAGGCCTGAGCCCCGGCCGCGGGTGCGGAACGGCTGACGCTGGCTGGTCGCTGAGCTGGTTCAAAACTGGTGTCAATCGCCCATCAATGAGCTCGCGCCGACGTGTTTTCCCAGGTGGAGCTAAGGGGACTCGAACCCCTGACCCCCTGCTTGCAAAACACGAGCACGATGTCCAGCACCGTCTATGGCCTGGAACGCGGCACTCCAAGGGTCCACCGCAGTCTGGCTGCGTCCAAGCTCGTTGGTGTCAGATGTGGGTGTCATGCCTCGGTCGGCGATCGCTGATCTTCTGGCCTGTAGTTCGTGGTGGCAGGGCCGCTGAAAGGTTTCTGTAGTCGGCTAGCGTCCCTCAGTCCCTGGGTTGCCGCACAGCTTGGCGGCTTGGTCATCCCCGTTCTACAGCCTCTTGCTTTATGACTTTTGCGAGGAGCATGGTGCCAGGACGAGTCCGGGTTAGGGGATTGTGGGGGTTTGCCGTGCGGGTGTCTGATGATGTGTTGCGGGGTGGGAGGTGGCCGCCGGGTCGGGTACCGGTTGTACGGCGCGGATACCCGCCCGGTCTTGCTCTACCTGCATGGCGCGCCCGGGTCGCGGGCGGAGGTGGGATGTTACGAGCTGGGCCTGCTGGAAGAGCGGGGAGTGTGCGCGGTGGCGGTCGACAGGCCGGGCTACGGCGCCACGGACCCTCTCGGTGATCTGGACCGGCTGGCTCGCATCAAAGACGCCGTGGCCGTGGCCGAGCATCTGGGCATGGCGGGCTTCGTGGTGCAGGGCACGTCGGCGGGCGGGCAGTACGCGCTCGCGTGCGCGGCTGTCCTGCCTGACCGGGTGCAGGCCGTGATATTGACGTCGGCTCTCGGGAGCATCAGCGCAGGGGACGATCTGGAGGGGATGGCGGAGGACATCGCCGAGGACTGGCGGCAGGAATGGCGCGACCCCGAGGGTGCCCGGGCCCGGTTTGAAGTGGAAATGGCCGAGGTGCGCGCCGACCCGATGGCGTGGTTGCGGCATATCACCAGCACGTGGCCCGCTGACGAACGCGGCTGGCTGGAGAAGAAAAGCGAGGCGCTGTCGGAGGACATGGTGGAGGCCACGCGGCAGGGGGCGATCGGCTACTGGCTCGATGGCCAGGCCACCGGCCAGCCGTGGCCGTTCGACGTCGCCGGGATCCGGGCACCGATCCACGTCTTCCACGGGGACAGCGACACCTTGGCGCCGTTGCCGATCCTCCGGCGGACCCTGGCGCCGGCAGCACGCGTGACGGAGGAGCGCATATACCCCGGCGGCGAGCACTTCTCACCCTGGGTGACGCGGGACCGCCAGGCCGCGATGCTCGCCGTCGTCACCGGCTGACGACCCACCCGGGCAAGTCCAAGGTGAGCGCCCGCGCCCGGCCCTGATGACAGCGAAGATCACGGCCTGAATTGAGGCGAACTGGTGTCAAGGTGGTGTCAACCGACACCCTGCGACTTGGCGGGACACGTTTTGCCTGGTGGAGCTAAGGGGACTCGAACCCCTGACCCCCTGCTTGCAAAGCGACGTATTCGTGCGTTGTGGCCACGCTGACCTGGCCGACCAGTTGTCCGTGAGTAGCCGTCAGATACCGCTACGGACCGTGGCTAATGGCACGCTAATGGCACGGGCAACATCCACCGGGGGCCATGGTCACTTGCGGACGAGGGCGTCGGGCCGCGTCAGCCTTACCCTGTCGCCGGGGGTTACCGGCGGGGGGAAAGTGTTCCGCCGGGCCACCAGGAGCCGCCTGGCGACCAGTTCCTGGACCCGTGCTGATTGCCCGCTGCGGAGGCACCTGACCACCAGAGCGCTGCTCGCGCGGGCGGGTTCCGAGCAGGAGCAAGGAGATGAAAATACTGCCGGTCCCCACGAGAAGTGGCACCGCTGCCATTGGCATTGGCCCGGCGAAGAGGGCGATCATCCATGCAAGGCCTCCGAACACGGCCGTCGCAACGATCGCACGCTCGCGCGCCTTGAGGTTCGCGGCCGCCGATGCATGGCCCAGTGCCGGGAAGGCTGGCACCGTCGGCGGCTGCGCACTGACCAGCCCAGCAGGAATGTCAGCGGTGAGGGCGCCCAGGTCCGCGTAGGTCCGCGATGCGAGCACCTGGCCGACCCGCAGGTCGAATTCGTCCTTGGCCAGGCGGCCCTGCACGAATGCGGCCTTGAGCACATCGATCGCTTGCTCGCGGTCGGCGTGCGAGGCCCGCAAGTGGCTGTGGCCTCCCGCACCCGCCGCTGCCTCGTCCCCGGGCCCGACCGTCACCGGCACCTCCCACCAGCATGATCTACAGAAAGCGTAGCGCCGGTGCATCAATGGGCGCGTCGGCTCCCGTTGCCACCTCGTCCTGCTCTCCCCTCTTCTATATGACTCGCGTCATCGCCGGGATGGACTAGACCCCGGGTCTTACACATAGCGATCACCTGCTTGCAAAGGTGGTGGCCACAGCGTCGCGAAGTGCACCTCCCCAGGCCACCTGGGATTCTGCGTTGACCGCGACAGACTCTGATTTGCCGCGAGTGACCGTGCTTACGGGCACGTGGGGGCACGACGTTGCTCAATTCAGCCAACGCTGTCGCTGATCAACGTGCAGGCCGGGATCGGGCTGCACCTTTGGGACGACCTGCCGGAGCAGGCGCGGCCTGGGCGGCCAGCGTGCGAGGGTACTGTTCTCGTCCGCGTACGGAAATCCGGTATCGGCTCTGGTCAAAACGCTGTACACAACGAGTGTGACCGAAGAGAGGCTGCCAGGCGGCTACAGCACGGGCGCCGTGTTGATCGGTGACGTCATCCACAAGCCAGCCGAGCCCTGGACGTCCACGGTGCATGCATTGCTGCGGCACCTGGAGGATGCCGGCTTCGACGGTGCTCCGCGGGCGCTGGGCTTTGATGATCAGGGCCGCGAGATGCTCACCTACCTGCCCGGCGACACGGTCGGCGACCGGACACCGTGGCCCGCATGGGCACATAGTGACTCGACCCTGATCGAGGTCGGCCGATGGCTGCGACGCCTCCATGACGCGACGGTGAGCTTCGTGCCGCCGGCGGCCGAAAGGTGGGGCATCGGCGGCACGGTGCGACCGGGCTTGATCGTGGGCCATCAGGATGCGGCGCCATACAACGCGGTGGTGGATGGCGACCGGCTGGTCGGTTTCTGCGACTGGGACATGGCGGCGCCGTCGTCGCGAGAGTTCGATCTGGCGTTCTCGGCCCTGTGGTGGGTGCCGCTCTGCCCGCCGAGCGCGGTCGAGCCGTTGGGCTTCCACGACTTCGACGGCCGATCCCGCCGCCTTCATCTCCTGCTTGACGCCTACGGGTACGACGCAGACCGGCAGGGATTCGGTGCCGTCATCGTGCAACGCGCCCGGCGGCAGGCCGCCGCGATCCGTCAGATGGCCGACAGCGGTGATCCGGCCGGGACCCGGCTTTTGTTCGTCGCAGAGTACTGTGAGTCGGCCGCGCTGGACATCGAGGCGTTGCCGAACGAGTTCTGGGCGCATTGACTCGTACGCGGACCATGATCGGCGATCTTGAAGAGGGGTGTTTTGCCTGGTGGAGCTAGGGGGACTCGAACCCCCGGCCCCCTGCTTGCAAAATAGGCACAAGCGGTCGGATATGGTCGCTCATCTGGGACAGCGGCTGTAGCAACGTCCGCTGAGATCGGGCCGTGTCAGATGCTGTTGTGGTCAGGCTTGGTGGTCAACTAGCGGTTTCATCTCCGCGGGCTGGTCCGAGCCGACTGGGCTCAGCGGCCGATGAGGCCGTGTATTCCGTTCACCGCGTCGGAGCAGATGCCGGTAATAGATCCCCCGTTCTTGATCCGTGTCAGTAGGGTGGTGCGGGCGCCTGCGACGTCCACCGTGCTGAAGGCCCCGTCGGCGTAGACGAAGCCGTGGGTGTTCCCGGCGGTATCGCTGTAATAGCCGGCTATCTCCCCGGCGTCGCTGATGCCGAAGGCGCTCGTGCTGGTGGCGAGCGGAAAGTTGATGGGAGTGAACACCCCGGCCTGGAGCAAAAAGCCGTGGGACCCCGCGGCATCGGACCAGCCTCCGACGATGTCGCCGGCGGTGTTGATCCCTGTGGTCACGGTCCCAGTGGCCCCGGGGAAATTGATGGCCGTGAAGGTGCCGCCGCTGCTGAGGAATCCGTGCTCTACGCTGGCGGCGTCGGCGTAGTTGCCCACGATCTGCCCGGCATGGTTGACGCCCATGGCCTGAGTCCAGGTGGCGCCGGGGAAGTCTACGCTGCTGAAGGTGCCGCCCCGGTCCGCGAAGCCGTGCGTCACGTTGGCCAGATCCTGGTACACCCCGACGATCAGCCCGGCGGCATTGATACTGGCGGCGGCGCTTGAGGTAGAGCCTGGGACGGTGAGGATCCGGTAAGCGCCGCCCGCGAAGGTAAACGCGGTTGCCAGCGAGTTGGCGTTGCCGGGATCGAAAATGAACGCCCCCACCGCGGTGGTCCCGTTGGTGTCGAAAACGTCTGACTGCGCCGCGCCCGGATAGTCGGCGCTCTCGAACGCGTACACCTTCGCTGCGGCCAGCCCTTGAGCCACGGCCTCGTCGGCGGCGGCCACGGTGCGTTCGACGCCAACGCTGGGCCGAAGATCCAGCAAGCCTCGCAACACGGCCGTCCCGGCCGGTCAGGTGACGATGGTGCATTCGTCATGTCAATCCCTCCTCTTGCGTTAGTGGTATGCCAACTACTCTCCATCGTGGGGCCTCCCGCCCCCATCACGAGCCGGTACCGGATCGTCGCTGGGCTAATTCCGTGTGAGCTGGAGCCTCCTCGACGACCTGACGGGCGTTGTGCGCCAGGCACCGCCGATCAGCGTGGGAGGGACTGGTCTGACCTGGCAACGAAACCCGCTTCCTCACCAGGCAGCGCTGCGGTCTTCATCGTGCCGCTGGAGGAGCGCCGCCGATGTGGCTCGCCTCCTCAGCCCTGGCTGAGCCGCTGGGAACCGTGAGCAGCCCGGGTCAGAATGCCGCTAGCTGTTCGCGCGTCAGCCCGGACAGGCCCATGTTGTCCATGGTGCGGGCGCGCTTGGCGGCGAAGTCCTCACCAGCTACGACCGAGGCGAGGTGAATTACAGCGTCCATGGTGGGGGTCGGCACTGCCAGGTGCCGGGCCAGGTCGGTGAGGAACACCATCGAGTAGCCTACGTCTTCGGTCAGATAGCGGTGATGTAGCTCGTTCTGCGCCTTGATGCCGCGGAAGCCCGGTGCGGTGGAGTAACCGGTGGAGTAGTTGGGCTCGGTCATGTAGCCCTGCAGCACCCCGATATCCGGCTCGGCGAGGATGGCAACCCCGAGGGCACGCGCAATGGCCAGCCGCTCGTCATCGACTGCCTTTATAAGGCGGCCGACCGCCTCGGTGATCCCCTCCTCGTAGAACATGAAGTCGCCGCCCGTGCGTTCGATGAGCGCGGCGTTGAGCAAAGTGACGGCAGGGTGGATGACCGGGTTGCCGTTCTGAAGCGTGGTCTGGAAGATCCCGGCGGCTTCCTCAGCGTTGCGGTACACCTGGCGCAGGACCCCCAGGAGCCTAGGCGTATTGCTGCGCGGGGCAGCAGCGGCCGAAAAGCCGGTGTCGAGCCGGTGGAAAATCCGCACACTGCCGTGCAGCGACACCCGCGACGCGTACGGCAGCGTGCTGGTCTCGCCGACGACGATGCTCTCGTCATACAGGTCCACCCCCGCGGCGTGCTTGAAAGCGAGGCTGCCGACGGACGAGCTGGGGCAGACCACGACGGTCACTCCGGGGTGCAGGTGACCGCGGGTGTCGGCGCCAAACGGTTCGGTGGCGTAGGCGGGGCCGACGACGAAGATGACCTCTACGCCGTCCAGTGCCTCGGCGATGTCGGAGGTGACCGTGCTCAGGGGGACAAACCCCTCGAGCACCCCCTCGGCCGCGATGCCACCGCGTTCGCGGACTGGCGCCAGGTGGCGATCGTGAGCGCGTTGTGCATACAGGGAGACCCGGTGTCCCTGGCTTCCCCACTCGTAGGCGACCGCCAGTCCTCCACCGCCTGCCCCCAGCACCGCGATGTTCATGAGGCTGACTCCATTCGCCCGCGCGTTCCCGGCATCGTCGACGGCAGCCTTCCCACGCACGGTGCGCCGCACTCGGGCCTGCCCAGTGGAGAGTAGCTGGAATTCTGCACGGCTCGTTGCCCATGCTGGCGGGTTGGCCCTCCCCAACGACCCACATTCCAGCCGCCGCATCTGGCGGTTGGAGACCAGAGCATGTCAGCCCTACGGCTGTGAAGCTCTTTGCGACCAGGGGTCGGACGCATGCAGGCGTGGTCTGTATTGCTGTTGCGACCACACTGTTGTGCGTATTCGTGTTTCACCTCGGCGCCTGGGCATTGCTCAATGGAGCATTTGATTCTCGCCTTTGACATGTATTCCACGTTCCGGGCTTTCGCCAGATTCCGGTGACCAGCGCTCCTCGTCCGCAGCTCTTGATCTGCGGATCAGTGCTGCGGGCTGTCGTGGCCGTCTGAGTCCGTTGTTGCCCGGCGGCCTGTGAGAAGGTTGTGGGAGATCTTTGCCTAGCTCGTCCCGTGCTTCCGTTAGTCAGGCCATCACCTGGAGGGGCTATGCGCCGTAGAACATTCGACCGCCTGGTCAGCGCCGAAGGCATGGTGCTGGTGCCCGTACTGGCGGTTGCAGGCGGGCTGTTGACCTGGGCCCAGCGGTACATCATCAACGAGGTCCGCAACCAGCTGGAGGCACAGAAAATCTACTTCCCAGCCAGTGACAGCCCGGAACTGGCCGCCCCTGAGTTCGAGGCCGTGCGCCAGTACGCTGGCAGCAGCTCACCACCGGTGATCAGGCGAAGGTCTACGCTGACCACTACATCGCCAACCACCTGAAGGCCATGGGCGGCGGCAAGACCTACGCCGAGCTATCCGGCGAGGCGCTGGCCCGCCCCGACGACCCCGAGCTGGCCACCGCGGTCCAGTTGATGTTCCGGGGTGAAACTTCCCGCGGCCTGCTGTTGAATGCCTACGCCTTCGGGAAGATGGCCGACATTGCCGGGTACGCCGCTACCGCAGCCTTCGCCGGTGCCGGGCTCTCGCTCGTCTTTTCGATCCTGGGCTTCTATCACGCCAGCAAGGTCACCCGCGACCAGAGATGGGCCTAGACCGACTCGAATGACGCGACCAAAGTTGACGGCAGGCAGGGGGTCGCGGCGATGATCACCGTCCAGTGATTTCGCAGGTGGAGCTAAGGGGACTCGAACCCCTGACCCCCTGCTTGCAAAGCAGGTGCTCTTCCAGCTGAGCTATA
>Ga0306922_10000815_pt1 | contig 26804 bp, 24 predicted proteins | sample sta12Cox44000082_FD_203758 | JGI IMG/M metagenome (GOLD analysis project Ga0306922, IMG submission 203758) | Lab enrichment of tropical soil microbial communities from Luquillo Experimental Forest, Puerto Rico - statoxic.12C.oxic.44.000.082 (v2)... | ecosystem: Environmental > Terrestrial >... | reverse complement strand
CCCGTTCCTCAACCGGCGTGCTGAAGGCTATGTCGGGCGGATATTCACGCTCGATAAGCCCATCGTCGACGGATCCGGAGCGGTGCGCATCGATGATACCATCTGGCGAGTGAGCGGACCCGATTGCCCCGCCGGCAGCCGCGTACGGGTCGCAGGCACCGACGGAGCGAACCTGCTCGTTGAGGCGATGTAGGGGGCGTATTGATCCGGCTTTCTCGCACCTTGATATGTATTGAAGTTTTCCTACGCAATCCCCGCGCGCAGCAAGTCATGGAAGTGGACGATGCCGACAGGCTTGCCCGCCTCGGCGACGATCAGCGTGGTGATTTTCGAGGAATTGATGATCTCGAGTGCTTCACTCGCCAGTTGGTCCGGGCGCACCGTCTTTGGCCTCTGCGTCATGACATCGTCCACGCGCGCCTCGAGCAGATCGGGGCGCATGTGCCGACGCAGATCGCCGTCAGTGATAATGCCGGCAAGTTGACCGTTTGCATCAACGATGCCGACACATCCAAAGCCCTTGGCTGACATCTCGACCACCGCACCTGCCATGGCGGTGCCGAGCGCCACGAGCGGGACGGCGTCACCGGAATGCATGACATTGCCGACAAACTTGAGCATCGCGCCCAGTCGCCCGCCGGGATGAAGCTTGCTGAAGTCGAGCGCGGTAAAGCCCCGGCTCTCCAGCAATGCGATCGCGAGCGCGTCCCCGAGCGCTGCCTGCATCAGTGTGGAAGTAGTGGGGGCGAGATTGTGCGGGCAGGCCTCGCGCGCCGCCGGCAGGACCAGCACGATGTCGGCGGCGGCGGCGAGCGTGCTCTCCGCCGCCGCAGTGACTGCAATGAGACCGATGCGAAAACGGCGCGAGTAGGCAATCAGATCCTTCAGCTCGGCGGTCTCCCCCGACCACGAGAGCATGATGATCACGTCGTCCGGCGTAATCATCCCGAGGTCGCCGTGGCTCGCCTCGCCGGGGTGCACGAAGAAGGCGGGTGTGCCCGTCGAGGCGAAGGTCGCCGCCACTTTGCGAGCGACATGGCCGGACTTGCCCATGCCGGTGACGATGAGCCGCCCGCGCGCGCCGGCAATCATCTCGACGGCATCCACGAAGGGCTGTCCGAGCCCATCGCCGATGCCGGCGCACAGTGCGGTGATCCCGCCGGCCTCCGCCTCCAGGGTCCGCAGCGCAGAGGCGATCAGTTCGCCTGCGCGCGTTGGTCGGTCACTTCTGCGCGCTTTCGACATGGCTCTCAGCAGGTTCGCGGCCGCACGCCTTGGCGCAAGCCGCATAGCATGATGCGTGGCGCGAGACGACCACTACGGACGAAGCGGTCCCCCCCCCGCGCAGTCAACCGCCCGTTAACCATATCCATTCTAGCTTCGTTAACCAACGCATTGCGACGCCAGGGCCGCCTGCCTGCCGCTGGCGTGCAGATTCTGCGCAACTTGCTGATTTTACGGGTGCTTGGCGGGGAAACTGGCACCGGCGGGAGACGCCAGGGGTCGCGAGCCGGGGATTCAAGGTGCCGCGCTGCTCTCGTATTCTGCTTGCAGGCCGGCTGGTAGCCGGTGCGCTTGTCACAGCGCTCGTTCTCACGGGCGGGCAGGTGTGCGGTCAGCAAGCGGCCGTGCCGCAAGGCGGCGACGCCGATGCGAACCTGCTTGCGCCGACGCTTGACGGGGATCCGCAAAAGCCGCCGCGTTTTCGTATGCGCCAGGGCAATGACGAAAACGATAGTATGCTTTTTGGTCAACCGCGGCGCTTCCGCGGCGTGCGGGCCAGTGGCGCCGGATCGACCGGGTTCGACTCGACCAATGGCAGCTTGCGTCGAGCCGGATCGGAACCCAACCCGGGCGCAATCCCGAAGGCAGCAGGCACGGCCCCCGCATCGCCTGGTAAATCCCCGGCAAAATCGAAGCGGCGGGAAAATCGAGGCAAGGCAACCAATAGCGAGCCGGTCGCACGCGACAACGCGCGCGCAAGGCCGGATCCGCTCCCTCCCGACCGCACGGCGGCGCCGGAGTCAATTCCGCCGAAGCTGCTGCAGCCCGCAAGCGGTCCGCTGTCCGCTCGATTCCGGCAGTTTCGACCGGGTGCGCCGCCGGCGGACCCCGGCGACGACACCATAACTGTTGCTACCGTCCCGCCGATCTTCACACCACTGCCTGATCCCAAGCCGTTCGACCCGCTCGGCATCCAGGCCGGGGCCTTCCTCTTGCGTCCCGCGATCGAGTACTCGCGCGGCTACGATACCAACCCGGCGCGGCTTGGGCTCCCGCCGATTGCCGGGTCATGGTTCAACCTTTACGCGCCGGAGCTTCTCGCCGCTTCCAACTGGGACCGTCATGAGATTACCGCTGCGCTGCGCGGATCGTACATGACCTTCGACACGGCCCACGAGAACGACCGGCCGAATGTCGACGGCAGGATCAATGGGCGCGTCGATGTGACGTCCCTCACTCGCATCCTTCTCGAAGGCCGTTTCATCCTGGCCACCGATTACCCCGGCAGCCCGAACATTCAGGCCAATCTCGCGCACTTTCCGATCTTTATGACGCTCGGCGGCAGTGTCGGCATTGACCAGAGCTTCAATCGGTTCGATGTCACGCTCAAAGGCGGCGTCGACCACACCGAATATCAGCAATCGGTCTTCAACGACGGGGAGACCTTAAGCAATACCGATCGCAACTATAATCAATACATCACATCGCTGCGGACAAGCTACGACCTCTCTCCGGAACTGCGGCCGTTCATCGAAGTCGCCGTCAACGAGCGGGTACACGAGCTTCCGGTTGATCGTTTTGGTTTGGATCGCGATTCAGATGGATACAGCGCCAAGGCGGGGGTGAGCCTCAGTCTCGCCCGCACGCTGACCGGTGAATTCGGCGCGGGATATTTGAATCAGATGTATCGCAGCCCATTGCTGAACCTCGGTGGCTTCGCCGTCGACGGGGCGCTGGCATGGTCCGCAACCGCGCTCACCACGGTCAAGCTGTTTGCGAGCACGGCCACCGCGGAATCGCCGCTCCTTCTGGTCTCCGGCGTTCTCACCCGCCAGGTCGGCGTGCAGGTCGATCATGCCTTTCGCCGCTGGCTCGTCGGCACCGCGAGATTCGCGGTTGCGCATGACATTTATGGAGGCTCCTTGCGCCGGGATGACCGGTACGTCGCATCGGCCAGCCTGAGCTACCTGCTGACCCGCGATCTCTGGCTCAAGGGCGAGTATCGGCAGGAGTGGGAGCATTCCAACGTTCCGGGCTCGAACTATGTCGCGAGCATATGGTTGCTCGGCGTGCGCTTGCAGCGGTAGGCCGCGGCCTCAACGTTCTCCAAGCAGCCGCGTAAGCTCCGTGCGCACCTCCCCCGCGATGTCGGAGCGCTCGAGCGCGTAGGCGATGTTGGCCGCGAGGAAGCCGACCTTGGAGCCGCAGTCGAAGCTGCGGCCCTCGAACTCCAGCGCGTAGAACGGCTGCGAGCGAGCGAGCTCGATCATTGCATCGGTGAGCTGGATCTCGCCACCTGCGCCGCGTTTCTCCGACGCCAGGATGTCGAAGATTTCGGGTTGCAGGATGTAACGGCCGGTGATGATGAGATCGGATGGCGCAGTCTCGCGCGGCGGCTTCTCCACCATCTGGGTGAGCGGAAACAGGTTGCCCTTGCGCTCGCCGATGCCGACGACCCCATACATATGGATGCGCTCGAGCGGCATGCGTTCGACCGCGATGATGTTGGCGCGCTCGATGCCGCGCGCGGCATCGATCATCTGTGCGAGGCAGCCCGGATTGTGCTGCACCAGAACGTCCGGCAGCAGGAGCGCGAAGGGCTCGTGCCCGACCAGCTCGCGCGCACACCAAACTGCATGACCGAGCCCCAGCGGCTGCTGCTGGCGCGTGAAGCTCGCCGTCCCGGGGCCAGGCAGATCGCGGGCGAGCAATTCGAGGTCGTTGCGCCGCTGGCGCTCGGTGAGCGTGTGCTCGAGCTCGAACTGTCGATCGAAATGATCTTCGATGACGGCCTTGTTGCGACCCGTAACGAAGATGAAATGCTCGATCCCCGCTGCTCTCGCCTCATCCACGACGTGCTGGATGAGCGGACGGTCGACCACCGGAAGCATCTCCTTGGGCATGGCCTTGGTTGCCGGCAGGAACCTGGTTCCGAGCCCTGCGACGGGGAAGACGGCTTTTCTAATGGCTTGCATTTAACCTCTGGAGGGCGGACGCGCCCGGGAGTATCCCCCAGCCAAGTACCGGACAGGCTTTGCCTCCACAAGGATCCTTGCTGGAACAGTAAACCAGCCCCATCTTCAACTTGACATTTTTGTCGCGATATTACGGGGTTGGGCGGCCGGTTCGCTCGGCTCGAACCGGCGGTCACTCTCGATCTGTGGAATGACGGCATTGCGGCTCACATCCTGCGGATTCATCAAAGGCTTTGCAGCGGCAGCCGGGCTCGGCCTGAGCCTTTGGCTGATGATGCCGGCGCAGGCGCAGTTTTTCGATTGGGGAGGGTCCCGGCGCTATGATCCCTTCCGTGACCTCTTTGCTCCCCGCTATGCGCCGCGCGATCGGGGTTGGGACCGCGGCGAGGGACCTTACGATTTCTCCCACGCGCCTGCGCCAGCGGCAAAGAAGCCTGAGGCGACGACGAGCATTGTCGTTATGGGGGATGCCAACGCAGACTGGCTGGCATATGGCCTGGAGGACGCGTTCGCCGAGAAGCCCGAGATTGCCATTGTGCGCAAGCACCGCACCGATTCCGGGCTCATTCGGTATGACCCGCGTCGGGACAGCGAATGGGCGCAGGTCGCCCGGGAGATCATAACGGCGGAGAAGCCGAAATACATCGTCATGATGATCGGAAACAACGATCGTCAATCCATCCGGGAAAGAGCACCACCACCTGTGCGGCCCGGCGCGGCTAATCCCGCGGGTACGAAGTCGAATGCTACGCCGTCGGCGCAGCAGTCAGCTCAACCGGCGCCGCCCGCTCCGAAGGCTCAAGACATCGACCCGGAAGCGCAGCCGCCCGAGCGCTCGACGGAGCAGGTACCTGCCAACCTGACGCCGGAGCAGTCGCGCGCGGCGTCCTACGGGCCGTGGGAGTTCCACACCGAGAAGTGGGAGATAGCCTACGTCAAGCGCGTAGACGCGACCATCTCGGCGCTCAAGAGCGCGGGCGTCCCCGTGATCTGGGTAGGTCTGCCCTCTCAGCGCAACACCAAGGCAAGCGCTGATTCCTCTTATCTCAACGAGATCTACCGCAGTCGGGCGGAAAAGGCCGGCATCACCTATGTCGACATCTGGGACGGCTTTGTAGACGAGAGCGGCCACTTCTCCCCGCAAGGGCCGGACTACGAGGGTCAAATCCGCCGCCTGCGTTCGGCGGACGGGGTATATTTTACCAAATTCGGCGCTCGCAAGCTCGCCCACTACGTGGAGCGCGAGATTGAACGCCATATGATCAGTCATTCAGTTCCCGTGGCGTTGCCGATGCCCGATCAGGGAACCCCGGCGCCAAGCGCGAAGCCTGGTGCCCCCGCCCAACGGCCATCCGTCGGGCCGGTGGTGCCGCTCACCGCCGTCAATGCTGGATCGGACGAGCTGCTCGGCGGCGGTCGTCAGGGTAACCGATCGCCTGCGACCGACGCGTCGGTGAGCCGTGTCCTCACCAGGGGGGAGCCGGTCCCTGCCGCGAACGGGCGTGCGGATGATTTCAGCTGGCCGCGAACGCACGGCGTCAACATCGATACGGGCCCGCTGGAAGCCTCGCCGGCGAGCCCCGCGTCGACGCCTGCGCAGGAGAAACCTGGGGTCGCGCGGCGCCAGGGCGCGGAGACTGCCGCCGGCAATCCTCCGGTGCAGCGTCGCTCGCGCAGTGGCGATCAGTTCCAGCTTCCGTTCTTTTTGAACAACCTGTTCCGGTGACGGCGCCGGCGATCAATTGCCTTCCTTGGAGGTGACGCCGTCGGGTCTTCCCGCAACCGTGACCAGCAGGCCGTTATCGAGCAAACGCCTCGCCACGCGCTTGGCATCGGCGAGTGTCACCGCATCGATCAGGCTGGAGCGCCGCTCGATATAGTCGATGCCCAGATTGTCGAGCTGCATCTGCACGAGCTGGGCGGCAATCTTGTTGGAGGTATCGAGGCCAAGCACGAACGAACCCTTCAGATACGCTTTGGCCTTCGTGAGCTCCTCTTCGGTCGGTCCTTGCTCGGCCAGTTGCCTGATCTCACGCTCGATGATCTCGATGGTCTTGCCGGTGCCGTCGGCTCGCGTGGCGGTGCTGCCGATCATCAACGCGGAATGATTGAGCCAAAACAGGCTGCTCGAGATCCCATAGGCCAGCCCGCGCTTCTCTCTCACCTCGCGATAAAGGCGCGACGAGAACGACCCACCGCCGAGAATGTGGTTGACGATATATGCGGCTATGAAATCAGGATCCGCGCGACTGATGCCGGGCCCGCCGAAATTCACTACCGCTTGGGGAACGTCGAGCTGGATTACGATCCGGCGGTCAAGACCCTGTGCCGTCGCCTGCGGGATGGCGGCAAGCTCGGCTTTGGCTGGCAGCTTGCCGAACGTGCGGTCGAGCAATTCGCCGGCAGTGGCCGGATCAATATCGCCGACTATCGCGACCTTGAGGTGATCGCGTGCCAGCACGCGGTGAGTGTACGAAATCAAATCGTCCACGGTGATACGCGGCACTGATTCGAGCGAGCCCTCGACCGGCCTGCCGTATGGATGCCCAGGAAAGGCGCTCGCCCACCAGTTTCGGCTCGCAATGTCGTTGGGACTGGCAGTCTCCCGTTGCAACCGGGACATTATCTGGGCGCGCATGCGCTCGACCGCCTCGGCATCAAAGCGCGGCTCGGCCAGCGCAAGGCGAAGATACTCGAAGGCTTCGTCGCGGCTTTCGTTGAGCGAGCGCAGCGTGCCGCGCAATTGGTCGCGCCCCGCCTGGAAGCTGATTTCGATCGCGCGGCGCTCGAGCCGATCATGGAATTCCATTGCGTCAAAGGGGCCGGCGCCCTCATCGAGCAAGCTGGACACCATGTTCGCGACGCCCGGCTTGTCCGCAGGGTCCTGGTCCGCGCCTCCGAGAATGGCGAAATCGAGCGCGACCAGGGGGGCGGGACTGCGCACCAGCCAGGCTTCGATCCCGCCGGGGCTGAGCACCCGCTCTATCGTCACAGCGCCTGCGGCAGGAGGCGCCAGACCCAGCATCGCGCAGGCGAGAAGCGCCGCGAGTGCGCTCGCGCCCCGGCGGCGAAGGGGCGAGATCGCGTTCATGAGCGTTTCTCCTCGGAGTGAGCATCCTTGACGAGATAACCCGTCACAGAGCGGCGCTTGTCCAGCCAGCGACGGGCGGCTTCGCGCACGCTGTTCGCGCTGACCGCGCGGATGCGATCGGGCCAGGTGCGAACATCGTCTACGGATGCACCGGTCGCGAGCGCAGCCCCATACCATTGCGCCATCATGCGCTGGTTGTCATTGGCGTAGATCGCATCAGCAATCATGCGATTTTGGGCGCGAGCGAGCTCTTCGCCGGTAACGCCCTTGTCCATGACCTCAGCGAGGACGCTATCGAGCGCTTCTTCCAATTGCTGCAGGCTGGTGCCGGGCTTTGGCGTTGCATAGACGCTCAAGCGGGTCGCATCGACGGCCGTGCCGTCATAACTCGCGCCTGCATTGACGGCTATGCCTCTATCGAACACCAAAGCATGGTAGAGGCGGCTGTTTGATCCGCGACCCAGAATGTGGGCGAGGACCTCGATTGCCTCGCTTTCGCCTGCGCCCGCGCTGGTGCTGGAGGGCACGAGATAATAGCGGCTCACGCTGGGCTGGGTGACGCGCGGATCGGCCAGTGTCACCGTGCGGGCAGCTTCTTGCGTCGGCTCCTGCGGCCGCAGGCGCGGCTTAATCTCCGCGACACGCGGGACCTTGCCATAGGTGTCGGCGGCAAGCGTGCGAATCCCATCGGGGGTTACATCGCCCGCAATGACCAGAATGGCATTGTTGGGCGTGTAAAAACGCCGGTAAAAGTCGAGTGCGTCATTACGGTCGAGTTGCTCGATTTCATGGCGCCAGCCGATCACCGGGCGGCCGTAGGGGTGGTTGAGATAGAGCGCCGCCTCCATCTGCTCGCCCAGCCGCGTGGCGGGATTGTTGGCGACGCGCATGTTCTGCTCTTCCAGCACCACGTTGAGCTCGGGCCGCACGACATCGTCGGTAAGCACCAGCCCTGTCATCCTGTCGGCCTCGAACTCCATCATGGTCTTGAGCTGGTCACGCGGCACGCGTTGGAAATAGCCGGTATAATCGGCGGAAGTGAAGGCATTCTCCTGACCGCCGACCGTGGCAACGACCTGCGAGAAGCGTCCGGCCGGATTCTTCTCCGTTCCCTTGAACATCAGATGTTCGAGAAAATGGGCAAGCCCCGATTTGCCCGGCGTCTCATCGGCTGAACCGACCTTGTACCACAGCATGTGCGTTATGACCGGCGCACGATGATCCGGAATGACGACGACCTCGAGACCGTTCGTCAAAACGAAATGGGAGATATCGCTTCCGACCGCAGCAAAGCCCGTACCGGCGCCTGCCGCCGCGAGGATAGCGGCCGTGATGGAAATCAGTCTGTTGAACACAAGGTTTGCTCTCGTGGAGTTCGCCCCCCACGACACAAGGATGAGGCGGATAGCGTGAAAAGAGGCGCCTATCAACGGGAGCCGGAGCGGCCTAACAGCGCGGCCAGCTCACCTCTGCGGCTCCATGCGTGATTCCAGGGTCGGAGCCTTCGTCCCCTTGTCCGATGGCATTCCGACGCCATAAGGTTGAGTGGGCGACGGCGTCTGATAGCCGGGCGGCGGGGCTGTCATGCTCGTCCGCGGCGGCTCGCCGGTAAACGGTGCGCTCTCGGGCCGCTGCGGCCCGACTGCGGACCACATCGATTCAAACCAGCTCTTTTTGCCGGTCATCTGGGATGCGTCCAGTGGTTTCATGGCTTGCTCGCCACTCGGACTCGGACCCGAGCTGGGTGTGGTCGTTGCACCCGGCTGACCCTTCAACTCGTCCGGGCGCAATGCTCGGCCGTCTTCCGTTGGGCGATCAGAGGACGAACGACTGAGCTTCGCCTTTTCCGCGGCTGCTGCCTCCCTGCGCCGTGCGACGTCGGGGTCCTTGGGCCATGCAGGGTCGCGCGCGGCCGCGGTTTCATTCTGCGGAGGCGGCAGGTTGCGACTAGGCGGCACCACCAAGGGTGCCCGCTCGCGATAATCGACGCCGACCTCACCGTTCGTGAAGCCCAGTTGTTTCATGAACTTTCGAAACAGCTTGGTATCGGCCGGCGCGTCGTCATCATCGGCGCTCTGGGCGAATGCGCTGCCCGCACCGGCCCCGATGGCCACCGCCACCGCCAAGGCGATGGCGGCCACGCGCTGCCTGCCCGGACGCCAGTTCCGCATGACCTTCCCCCCTCACGCAAGGCACCACGTGCCGCGTCCCCGCCGACTTTTGGCCGCCGATCAGGGCGCTTTTGCGGCACCTGGCGCTCAAGGCCTTGGTCACTCTGCCGCCTTGCGCATCGCCTCCCATTCGCGCAGCGCCTGCGCGTCGCGGGGAGAGACATCGGGATAGGCGGGATCGGAGCCGACGCTCGTGAGAATCTTCCAGGAGCGTGCGCATTTCTTCCCCTCTGCCAGGCGCACCTCGACCGCCACGCCGGGGACTTCATCAAGCCGGAATGCGGCCGGCGGACCCTCGCCTTCGACCAGGTTTGCCGCCGACGTGATCGACACCTCGGCCAGATCGATATCGACCAGGGCCGCGAACAGGTCGGGATCAGCCACGTAGACGAGCGGTGCGGCTTCGAGGGACGAGCCGATTCGCTTGTGCGCCCGTTCGATTTCCAGGGCTCCCGTCACCACGCGGCGCACAAGCCTCACCCTGCGCCATTGCTCGGCGAGCCGATCGTCGCGCCAGGAGGAGGGCGCACTTGGAAACAATTGCAGATGCACCGATTCCTGTGCGGATTCGGGTGCCAACGAACGATGCTCAAGCCACGCCTCCTCGGCGGTGAAGGGAAGCATTGGCGCAAGCCACATCACCGTGCATCGAAACAGATGGTCGAGCACGTTCAAGCATGCCCTGCGCGTCGTCGAGGAGATTGGATCGCAGTAGAGCGCGTCCTTTCGGATATCGAAATAGAACGCGGAAAGATCGCTGGTCATGAAGCTGTTGAGCGCGGCGAAGATGCGCTTGTAGTCAAAATCGGCATAGGCCTGGCGCACCTGCGGATCGAGCTCCGCAAGCCGATGCAGCATGAGTCGCTCGAGTGCCGGCATCTCGGCGACAGGGAGCCGGTCCTCGGCATTAAAATGCGCGAGCGAGCCCAGCATCCAGCGCAGCGTATTGCGCAGCTTGCGATAGGTCTCGATCGTGGTCTTGAGAATTTCCGGGCCGATGCGGAGATCATCGGCATAGTCGGATGCGCATACCCACATGCGCAGGATGTCGGCGCCGGACTGCCTGATCACGTCCTGCGGTGCCGTCACATTGCCCAGCGACTTCGACATTTTGTGACCGTCCTGGTCGAGGACAAAACCATGCGTGAGCACGGTATCGAAGGGGGCGACCCCGCGCGTACCGCAGGATTCGAGCAGGGAGGACTGAAACCAGCCACGGTGCTGATCGGACCCTTCGAGATACATCACGGTATCCTGGCCGCCGTCCTGCCTGCGCCTGACCTTGAGGTCTTCGCGCGTTTCGAGCGTAAAGGCATGAGTCGAGCCGGAGTCGAACCAGACGTCCAGGATATCGTCGATCTTGCTCCACCTGGCGGGATCGTGCTCGGGCACGAGAAAACGCGCTGCGGCGCCCTCCGCGTACCAGGCGTCGGCGCCTTCCTGCTCGAAAGCGCGCGCAATGCGCTCGTCGACACGCGCGTCGCTGAGAATGTCGACGCTTCCGTCGGGCTTCTCCTGCACAAAGACCGTGATCGGCACCCCCCAGGCACGCTGGCGCGAGATCACCCAGTCGGGTCGGCTCTCGATCATCCCGGTAATGCGGTTCTCGCCCGGCGCAGGCACCCAGCGCGTTCGTCCGATCGCAGCGAGCGCGCGGGCGCGCAGGGTGTCGCCGGGCAATGCCTTGCCATGCCCATCGGTAATCGGCTGGTCCATCGCGATGAACCACTGCGGCGTGTTGCGAAAGATCACCGGCTTCTTGGAGCGCCACGAATGCGGATACTGGTGCCTGAGCCGGCCGCGCGCGATCAGCATGCCGGCGTCAATCAGTGCCTTGATGACAGCCTCATTGGCGTCGCCTTTTTCGCCCTTGTCCGTGAGCACGCGCTTGCCCTCGAACCCGAATGCGTGAGAGGTGAAGCGGCCATCACCGTCTACAGTATAAGGAATGACAAAGCTGATATCCTTCGCGATCAGCTGGTTCCTCGCGCCGGTCCATACTTCGAAATCCTCTCGACCGTGCCCGGGAGCGGTGTGAACAAATCCCGTCCCGGCATCGTCATTCACGTGGCCTCCTTCGAGCAGCGGCACGGGAAAATCATAGCCCTGATCGAACCGTTTGAGCGGGTGATCGCATGCAATCTGCGCAAGCGCTTGCGGCCGCACATCCTGCACCTTCGTGTAAGCTGTGACGCGCGCCTGATGAAACACATCGGCCGCCAGCTTGTCGGCCAGCAGAAACAAGTCGCCTGCCTTTGCCCAATTCCCAATCGGCGCATCGACGACCTTGTAAAGCCCGTAGCCGATCCTTGAGGAGAAGCTGATCGCCCGGTTGCCGGGGATCGTCCAGGGCGTCGTCGTCCAGATGACAACCGCCGTACCTTCCGGCAGGGTGGGCGCAATCTCGCGCATAGATCCGGCGGGATTTCGTACCGGAAATTTCACCCAGACCTGGTCCGAGACGTAGTCCTCATACTCGACCTCCGCTTCCGCGAGCGCCGTCTTCTCCACCACCGACCACATCACCGGCTTTGATCCGCGATAGAGAGTGCCGTTGTGCGCGAATTTCATGAGCTCGCGCGCGATCTGGGCTTCGGCGGCGAAGTCCATGGTTGTGTAGGGACGGCGCCAATCGCCTTCCACGCCCAGGCGCTTGAACTCTTCGCGCTGAACCTCGATCCAGTGCGCTGCGAAGGCACGGCATTCGCGCCGGAACTCCACCACCGGCACGCTGTCCTTGTTCTTTCCCTTTGCGCGGTAATCCTCCTCAATCTTCCATTCTATCGGAAGCCCGTGGCAGTCCCAGCCCGGGACATAATTGGAGTCATAGCCCAGCATCTGCTGCGAGCGCGTGACCACATCCTTCAGGATCTTGTTGAGCGCATGGCCAATATGGATGTTTCCGTTCGCGTAAGGCGGACCGTCGTGCAGGATGAACTTGGGCCGCCCGCGCGCGGCGGCGCGCAGCTTCTCGTAGAGGCCAAGCTCGTCCCAGCGGGCAAGTATTTCGGGCTCCTTTTGCGGTAGCCCGGCGCGCATGGGAAAGCTCGTCTTGGGCAGAAACAAAGTCTCGCTGTAGTCGCGGGCGCTCATGGGGGCTTGGCTGCGGCGGTTGAGCTCTGATGATCCTGATGCGGCTTGATCCGGTTCTCCGGAGCGAGCCGGTGGTTCGGCCGGCGCCGGCAACCGGCAAGAAGAACACAGACCCCTTCTGCCAGATTCGTCTCGAGCGCGGCCGAGCCTACACTGCTCAAGCAGCGGTCTTCAAACAAAGAGAAAGCGAGCGGCACGCCGTCAGGCCGCCTCGTAGCAGAACGCGCGGGGGCGGGAAAGGTCTGCGCGGCCGATCCGCGGCTGTCCAGGGGGAAGACGTGGCATGCATTTTTCCGCCGCATGGGGGCAACCGCCGCAGCGAGCCCCCGGAGGTAAAGGAACTTTTTTCCTTGCGTCCGGTTACGGGCACGGCGAATGTCAAGGATCAGTGTGGAGCAACGACATGTCCAGTACCCACGGCACAATAAGAGATACCGTTCGAGATACCGTGAAAGACGCCAAGGATGCAGCGCGGGAGAGCGGCAAAGCTGCGTCGGAATCGAGCGCCACCATCCAGTCCGATCTTGAGGCCCTGCGCGGCGATCTCAGGCGGCTCACCGAGCAGATTGCCGATATTATAACCTCCCGGGGCAGCGCTGCTTTGGATCGCGCGCGATCGAATATCGAGGGAGTGATGGCGGATGCCACGGGCAAGCGGCAGGATGCCGTGAACGCGGTGCGGGAGGTCGGCGACAATTTGCTCGATGCCATCGACCACTCCCTGGAAAAAAGGCCATACACGACGCTCGCCCTGGCCGCGGGCATCGGATTTCTGCTTGGCGCCATGCGGCGGCGATAATCAGCGACCCGGCTTGGCCCGAAGACAACGGCACGCCGCCGGCACCGGCGATCGTTGCAGGCTGATCTGGCGCAGCGATGACGAGCGAAACAAATGGACGGCTGGCTTCGTCAATTTGCACTTAACGCGCAGCTGCGGGCCGGCTTGAGCGCGAGCAACGTGGTCTGGGCAGTCGTGGCTGCAATAGCTTCCACGCTGGCACTGTTGTTTCTTTTGCTTGCCGCGTTCGTATGGCTCTCCCATCGCTACGACACGATGACAGCGGGAGTTGTCCTGGGCACATTGTTTTTGGCGATCGGGCTGATCGCAATCTTCGCGTGGGCCTTGACGCGCCGGCGCAACATCGAACGCGCCCGCCGGGAGCTTGAGCTGCGTGGAAGCGCCGCCACAAACCTTTTTGATCCAAAGCTGATTGCGATGGGCTACCAGGCTGGACAGGCGATCGGCTGGCGCAGGCTCGCCGCGCTCGCCGGCGTCGGGCTGCTTGCGGCCGGGCTTGCCAGAGAGTGGCGCGGTCGCCAAGAAAATCCTGCCGACCGCAACACCGATTCTCAAAGCTAGCGCTCGGGTACCGGTTTTCGGAAGGGATCAGATGCCGGCGAAGTTCGGGATGCGCCGTTCGGCCATCGCCTTGATCCCTTCCTTGAAGTCTTCGGTCTTGCGCAGGCGCGTCTGTTCCGCCAGCTCGTGCGCGGTCGCCTGGCGGACGCGCTCGGCGAGATCGGCCCGCAAGGTCGCCCGGGTCGCCGCCACGCCGAGCGGCGCATTCTCGGCGATCTCGGCGGCAAGCTTTTGCGCGCTCGCGCGCACCTGATCGTGCGGCACAAGAACGTCCGCAAGGCCCATCCGATAGGCCTCATCTCCGTTGATCCGTCGGCTGGTGTAGAACATCAGCGCGGCATTGGTTTTTCCAATCACTTCCGGCAACGTGGTTGTCAGCCCGAAGCCGGGGTGAAAGCCCAGACGCGTGAAGTTTGCGCAGAAACGCGCTTGCGGGCAGGTCACGCGAAAGTCCGCCACCAGCGCAAGTCCAAGCCCGCCGCCTACCGCTGCGCCATGCACCGCGGCGATGATGGGCTTTTTCGTTTGGAACAGGCGCACCGCCTCGGTGTAGAGGTGCGCGACCGGTTGGCTCGCTTCCCCCGGTCGTCGTCCTTCCCGGTCGAGCGTGCTGCCATCGCCGTAATTCGCTCCGGCACAGAACGCCTTGCCTTGCGATGCGAGAACCACGGCGCGGCAGTCGGGGTCCTGGTCGAGCGCTTCCAGCGCGCCGGCGACTTCCTGGATCAAGGCAATATCGAAGAAATTGTTGGGCGGCCGCCGGATCTCGATGAGGAAGACAAACCCCGCTCTTTCGACGCCGATGTCCCGAAACGGACCCATGTGATCTTCCTCTTGCTTCGCGGTCAGCGCAAGCCAAGCCCGCGGGCAATGATGCTGCGCAGGATCTCGGTGGTGCCGCCTTGAATGGTGAGCTTGGGAGCGATCATGGTGGCGTAGGCGATCTGCTCCTCCAGGGTCGTGCGATTGGTTGTCTCCTGCTCCAGGAAGGCGGCAAGCTCGCGCACGCGCGCAGGTAGCTTCTGCTCCCATGCGGTGCCCAGATCCTTGACCAGGGAGCCCTCCACTACCGGTTCGTGGCCTTGTTGCAGCATGCCGCTCACGGACAGGGACATGCGGCGCAGCGTGTGCAGCTGGGCGACCAGGCGACCGAGGCCCTCGGCGCCCCGCAGGTCGGGCTTGCGCCCCAGCGCGCGCACGAGCTCGTTGAGCACGTAAAACGTCTCCAGGAACCGCTCGGGTCCGCTTCTCTCGTAGGCAAGCTCGCTGGTCGCCTGCTTCCACGCGCCGTCAATCTCGCCGAGCACGTGATCATCCGGTACGAATGCGTCCTCGAACACCACCTCGTTGAAGTCGTGCTCGCCGGTCATCTGGTAGATCGGATTGACCCGGATGCCGGGCGCGCCCATCTCGACGAGGAACTGCGTGAGGCCGTGGCGGCGGTTCTCCCTCGTCGGCGGCGAGGTGCGGAAGAGGCCGAGCATGTAATGCGCGACGTGCGCATTGCTGGTCCACACCTTGCTGCCGTTGATCAGCCAGCCGCCGCTCGTCTTCCCCGCCCGCGTCCGGGCCGCGAACAGGTCGGAGCCCGCCCCCGGCTCGCTCATGCCAATGACGAAGCAGAGCTCGCCGCGGCAGATGCGCGGCAGGATGTCCATCTTGATGTGCTCGGGCGCGTATTTGAGCAGGATCGGACCGCTCTGCCGGTCGGCGACGAAATGCAGCCGCACCGGCGCGTTCGCCACCCGGAATTCCTCGGTGACCACATAGCGCTCGAGAAAGCTTCGCTCCTGTCCGCCGTACCGCTTTGGCCACGTCATTCCGATCCATCCGCGCGCCCCGATGCGGCGACTGAGCTGCGCATTGGGTAGATCGCCGTTTCTGGGCCGGCTCGGGTCGAAAGTCCCCGCCGCGACCTCCTGCGCAATGAATGCGCGCACCTCGCGGCGCAGCGTCTCGCATTGCGGCGGCAGCCGGATCTGGTCGAAACGCAGATTGGCGGGCATGGTCACGCTCCCGGCCTTGCATTCTCGGTCGACCCGTGACGACGATCAATCATCCCGTCGCTTGAGAGCAAGGAGATTTTCTTGACGTGGATTCGTATCAAGGCCGGCTCGTTTTCATTCGTTGGGCGTCTGGAAACGGCGGCGGCTCCGCAGACCTGCGCCAAGTTCCAGACGCTGCTGCCGTATCGTCAGAAGATCATCCATGTGCGCTGGAGCGGAGAAGCCTGCTGGATTCCGCTGGGAGACCTCAATCTCGGCCTGCGTCATGAAAACCACACCAGCTTTCCCGCCCCCGGCGAGATTCTGCTGTATCCGGGAGGCATCAGCGAGACCGAATTTCTGATCCCCTACGGCGCGGTGCGGTTTGCGAGCAAGGTCGGCCAGCTCGCCGGCAATCATTTCCTCACCATCATCGAGGGGAAAGAGCAGTTAAGGCCGTTGGGCGAGCACGTGCTCTGGCATGGCGCACAGGAGATCGTGTTCGACAAGGCTTGAAAAACCGCTGGCGGTGGCTGCGCACAAAAAAGAGGGGCGAGGCAAACGCCTCGCCCCTGCGAATATCTGGCTCTGGCTCCGTGCCGGCTAGTGCGCCAGCACGACGAATTCCGTGCCCTGGCCGGTCTCGTAGCTGTTGCCGAGGTCGGAGACGATCAGCGAGGAGCCGGGAGTGAGGAGCTCGCTGATGCGGTCGACTGCCTCCTTCGGCAACTCGATCCGATCAAGCGCCTCCGCCGCGGTGGAGGCCGTCTTGGTCTCCACCACGACCGGCTTGGCCGGCTCGCCGCGCTTATGGCGCCCACGCGGCTTCTCGACTTCCTTTTGCGGTCCGCTCGAGACAACCGTGATCAGGTTCCACCGCATCCCGCTGCCGTCGGCCTTGGGTCCGAGCGCCGTGAAGACATGCGTACCCAGGGGGCGATCTCCCTCGTCGATGGTGACCGGCGTATCGAACAGCGGGACGAAGCCCTGACGCACGAACAGCTTATGCTCCTTGCGGCTCACGAACACCGCCACCTGTCCCGCATGCTTGACCGGCTGAGCGGACGACTTGCCGGTTGGCGCCGGGGGCTTGGGCGGATCCACGTCGGTGGCTGCGGGCTTCGCCGGCTCCTCCGATGCGGTCGCATCCACGGCGCGGGCATCCGTGGCGATCTGGCTCGATTCCGCGAACTGCAAGAGCCTGGCCTTCAGCTCCTCGGTGCTGGCCATGTCCTGGACCGAGGGTTTCGGCTTGGGCTCAAACAGCTTCGGATGCTCGAAATTGGTCGGCGTGAGCTCGTTGCGCGACACGATCACGCGAACTCCCAGATGGGTAGTGGGCCACAGCGCCGCGGCAAACCCGTGCGTGAGCCGAATGCAGCCGTGCGAAGCCGGATGACCGGGCACGACGCCTTCATGCATCGCAACGCCGGACCAGGTGATGCGCTGCATGTAGGGCATCGGCGCGCCGCTGTAGATATTCGAGTGGTGGTAGCGATCCTTCTGGATGACGCTGAACACCCCCATGGGTGTGGGGTGGCCGGGCATGCCCGTGGAGATCGCCCCCTGCGCCACCGGCACGCCATTGCTAAACAGCGTCACCCGCTGGGTGCCGATCGAGACAACGATCTGTTGCACGCCGTTCTTTGCCGCGCCAAACCCGTCCTTTTCCGGATTGGGCTTCTTCGCAGCCTCGCTGGTCTTGGCCGCCTTGCGAACGGCGGCATCGGCAGGGTGGCTTAGCCCCGCGACCAGGACCAAGGCCACGCTGGATAGGAGCGCCGCGCGCAGCGCCATGTTTCCCGGACGATTGCAAGCCGACATAGCGGCATTTCTCCTGTTGTTGCGCCAAAGACCTCGAAAAAATCCGCCCCTCGACCTGCCGGGCGAGCACATCACGGAAACAAGGGTGCAAAGGGAGGTTGCTTGTCCCCGTCGCGGTCCTCATGGGACCACCGCCATTGCTTTTGTCGCGCGAGCACGGCCTTCGGTTCACAAAGAAGCCACAATCGCAGGCGGCATCGAGGGATCTTATCTTCTCCTCAAGCACTGGCCCTTTTAGGGAGAGCCACGGGCTAACTTGAATTTAATTATGCGCTCGCGACCGAGTAAACTCACGAACATTCAATCGGTTATGCAAAGCCTCTTAGACCGTCGTCTAATTCGCAAAACTGCAACTTTAAATTGTGGTAGCAAATAATATCTAGCAAAGGGATTCCGATAACCAACACTCAAAGCGCATGACTGTCATGTCCGGTACGAGGCCGAGCGCACGCGCTGTGCCGGCCCGCGCCGGCACCAGGCTTTCATGCCAGGCGCCTCGCCACCGGCGTCATGTCAGAAGCGGCCGGTGTCTGCCCCATGCTGCTGCACGCGCGCGTGCTTGTGCGCGTAGTGGCGTCCGACAAGGCAGCCGGCAGCGGCGCCGAGCACCCCATGATGGGCGGCATAGTGACCGGCCACGCCTCCCACAACGGCTCCCTTGAGCCAGCCTTTGGCCGATGCAGGCGCCGCCATGGCGGAGAGCGCCAGCAGCATGGCCGTCAAAACTGCAAAATTTCTCATCGAATTACATCCTGTACTGTCTGAACCGTCCTGCAGGAAATTCACCGCGCGAGCGATTGTTCCGCAGCAGTGGCCGCGTGTGAGCCCGCCTGGCGCGGCGGTATCGGCATTGCCAATGCAAGCGACAGCAGCACGGTGAAAAAAAATCCAGGCATGATCAGATCGCATCATCGGGACGCCTCTTGGTCAGAAAACCGATCCCGGCATCAGTTATTCCTCTGCAGAGCAAATCGCTTTCCAGCTGTTCTTGAATTTATCGGCCGTAATCGCTGGAGGTCAGGAAAAAGACGCGCTCAGAGGGCGCAGCCATGACCTTACGCGTTCCTGAGCGGGAATCGGTCTCTGCCTTTGCCGTCGCAAGCTTACTTCTGCCGCGGCTGGCGCAGCTCCTCGCCCGCGGTAACGAGCGTCCCTGACCGCCTTGCCAGCACGCCCTCGAGCAAAGCGCGTGCCGCATTGCGCACTTCTTCCTGAACCGCGGCGTCGGCATCGAGCTCGTCGTGGCTCGTCGCATAGGGGTTCCAGTAACCGATATAGCGGTCGAGCTCGGCCACCGGCCCCGCAGGACACAAATGCATGTAGCAGAGCCAATCCGAGATTGAGCGGCGTACGTCCGTTACCATGGGATAGATCTCGTTCATCCAGTCGTGCGTCTGCCCGAGCGAATGGTTCGGATAGCACGAGCACGGCCAATGACAGAGCGCGGGCGCGGTCGAGAAGCATGCCTTGCAGGGATGAATGTTGCGGCCGTATTCCGATGCGAGCCGCGATAGGTCGAGGACTTCGAGCTCCATGCCTGGTCTTGCCTCGATGATCTCGCGCGCGACCTGCAGCAATCGATACGACTTCGACACCGTACTGGACGCGCTCGAAGCAGCGGCGTGAAGTAGATTAATAACGACACGGATAATGGACGTCACAAACTGGAGTGCAACAATGGGACGCAAATCTATCGGTGACCGTTTGAAAAGAAGAGAAAGCCTCAACAAAGAAGACATGCAACTCTACATGGCCGTGCAATCGGTCATAAACCGTTTCATAGATGAGCTTGCCCAACTGGATGCAGATACGGATGACATCGCGCAATGGGCGGCCATGGTGATGCCGACCTCAAAATCGTCGCTGACCGAAAGCATCCAGAAACAACGGGGTCGCAACCAGCGAAAGAAAGGGGCGAAGAGCTGACCCGTGCCCTGTGGCCCAAGCAGACCCTAAACGGACAAGCGGGCAATTGCCTCAGCGAAAACCCGCACTGCAGCGAGCCCCTGACGCGTGCTATCCTTTCCGTCGGAAGCACGGGAGGCATCGGCAGTGAAACGGCGCCAGTTCATCACCCTGCTCGGGGGCGCGGCGACTGCGTTGACGCGCCCCGCACGTGCTCAACAGTCCGAGCGAGTGCGGCATATCGGCGTCCTTACTTCGGGTGCCACGGCGGACGATCCGGACGGGCGGGTGCGTACGTCGGCCTTTCTGCAGGGCCTACAGCAATCGGGTTGGATCGATGGCCGCAACATTCGGATCGATTATCGTTGGGGCGCGGGCGATGCCGACAACATGCGCAAATACGCGGCGGAATTGGTCACCCTCGCGCCGGACGTCATCCTGGCCTCCGGCACCGCAACCGTGGCGCCCCTGTTGCAGGCGACGCGCACGGTCCCAATCGTGTTTGTTCAGGTCACCGATCCGGTCGGTGCCGGTTTCGTCGATAGCTTGGCACGTCCCGGCGGCAACGCCACTGGCTTCACTCTCTTCGAGTATGGCATCAGCGGAAAATGGCTGGAACTGCTCAAGGAGATCGCACCGGCCGTGACGCGGGCGGGAGTCATTCGCGACCCCGCGCAAACGGCCGGGACCGGCCAGTTCGGCGCAATCCAGTCCGTGGCGCCGTCGATTGGGGTAGAGGTGAGCCCAATTAACATGAGCAGCGCCGCCGAGATCGAGCGCGCCACAGTGGCCTTTGCGCTCTCCTCGAATGGCGGGCTGATCGTGACGGCGAGCGCGTTGTCGGTCGTGCATCGCGACCTGATCGTCAAGCTCGCGGCCCGTCACAAGCTGCCCGCGGTTTACTACCGGCGTCTCTACGTCACCAGCGGCGGGCTGGTCTCATACGGCCCCGATCTCGTTGACCAGCAACGACGTGCGGCCGGCTATGTCAATCGCATCCTCAACGGCGAGCACCCGGCCGATCTTCCGGTGCAGGCACCGACCAAGTACGAGCTTGTGGTCAACCTTAAGACCGCCAAAGGGCTCGGCATCGAAATCCCGCCGACGGTGCTGGCCCGCGCCGACGAGGTAGTCGAATAAGGGCTGCGCGCTCGCAATCAGCCTGCTTTAATGCCCGCGAACCTGATGACATTGGCCCACTTCTCGGTTTCATCGGTGATGAGCTTGCCGAAGTCGGCGGGCGAGCCAGCCAGCGCCGCGCCGCCCAAGTGTCCGGATGTGTGCAGGTTTTCGGACGCCGGCAGCACTGATCTCACCACGCGCTCCGGTAACCGGCGTCCGAAAAGCGCCAAGGCACGTTTGTACAATCCTGCCAGTTTTGAGTGGTCGACGGTAGTTCAGCGCGGCCCGTTGAGCAGCAAATCAGGGCGAGGCTTGAATGGGAATCGAGGCCGACCGAGTCAATTTGCCGCACAGGGCAGAGTATTTGCGGAAACTCCGCGCGGTCTGCGGCATTGGAGCGCTACGACGCTGCGCAGCATGCTCGGCAATCCAGCTTATATCGGTCGTGCCGTGCTCGGGCGCTCGCGCATCGTTGCGGCCGGACCGCGGCCGTGCTTGCTGCGGCGTAATTCGCCCTCGGTACCGAGTGCTATGCGGCGCGTTGCAGGTCCGCGCGAGGAATGGATCGAGATTGCAGTGCCGGCCCTGATCGAGCTTGGCATGTTCGAGGCCGCACAGGCGCAGCTCGCAGAGAACCGTAAGCGCAAGCGGTACAGCCAATCAGGTCCGCGTTGGCTGCTGCAGGGACTGACGGTTTGCCGCTGTTGCGGCTATGCCTACTGCGCGACGACTGTGCCCTCGCCAACAGATCGCTTGACGCGTCGGCACCATTATTACCGCTGCCTCAGCATGAAGGAACATGGGTTCAACGGCGTGGCCAAGTGCGGCAATCCAAGCGTGTGCGGCGACCGGCTTGAGCAGGCGGTGTGGGAGCAGGTGAGGGCACTGCTGGAAGATCCGAGCCGGGTGGCCGACGAGTATCGGCGATGCATCGGTCAGGCAAACGGCGAAGCGGGCCCGCTGGAACAGGGTTGCGAGACTGGAGCGCCAGATAGCCACGGTTCAGCGTGGCATCGATCGCCTCATCGACTGCTACGCCGGGGGATTCATTGATAAAGCTGAGTTCGAACCCCGCATTGCAGGGCTGAAGCTGCGCAGGTCTCAATTGCAGGATCAACAGCGAGCAGCAGTTACAGCTGCCAACTCCGAACGTGAGCTATCACTCGTTATCAGCCGACTGGAAGATTTTTCCGCCAAGGTGACCCACGGGCTCGATGGGCTCGACTGGCTGGGCATGCGTGAGATCATCCATGCCGTCGTCCGCAGAGTCGAGATCGACCGTGACAGCATCGAAGTTGTGTTCCGTGTACCTCCAAAGGGAGTGCGTTCCAGAGATCGGGTGGAAACCCCTCGCCAGGGTAATTTAATTTTGCAGGATTGTACAAACGCGCAGGCACGAAATCGCGTCGGGAGGGAGCGGGCTGCGGTGCCGTAGGAGGGCGCTGCGGCAAAAAGGCTATGGTCGCTGCTGGAAATTCACATTGGCTTGTCGCGTCCCGGCGCCCATGCATCCTGACTTGACACCCCTGGAGGGGGCGTAAAGAGAATGATTTCCTCGCCTTGAAGCTTGGCCTGGCCACCCCAATAGTCCGCCATCAGCCGTTGGTCGAATTTGGCTCGGGCATCGACTTCCTCAGGATCGCAGATCGTCCGGAGCTTGGTTTCCAGCGCACGCGTGTTGCCGCCGGCGCAGCCTTCTTCAACAAAATCGTGAATTTCATCGGGATCGCGTGACAAGTCGAATAGCTGCGCCGGCATTCCCACGTGATAGACAAGCTTGAGATCGCCATCGCGGAGCATAAACTGCCCTGCCTTGGAGCTTTGCGCGTGATATTCGGCAAACGCGACGCGTGAGGGCTCACGTCGATCGATGGTATCGAAGAGCGAGTGACCTCGCAGCTCGGCATCGGCCGGCAGCATTCGCGCGCCGACGGCATCGATAACAGTCGGGAAAAGATCGACGTGAGAGACGAGCGTGTCGATAACCTGGTTTTCGGGAATGCCGGGGCCGCACAAGATCAGTGGCACGCCGACCGACGCTTCGTACAAGCTGGATTTGCCGAGGAGACCGTGCGCCCCGAAGAGCTCGCCATGATCGCTGGTATAGATGATGCGCGTGGTCGCGAGCAGGCCAAGCTCCTCCACCACCTGCATCACCTCGCCGACGTTCTCGTCGAGATATGTGACCAGTGCAAAATACGCGGCAGCGATGCGCCGCAGAGTCCGCTCATCGGTCATGTCGTGAGTGCGTTCTATCCAGCGCTTGTGGCGCACTGCCGGGTGCTCGGGGCGATCGCCGGGACGGAATCGGTGTGGCAGGGGCATCCGGTCTTCCGGATAAAGATCGAACAACCGCTTCGGAGCAGCGAATGGCGGATGTGGGCAGGCATAACCGATGACCACAGCCCACGGTTTCGCGCTTGCAGCGGCGTGCTGGCGTAACCACTCGATCGCCTTGCGGGTGATTTGCCGGTCGTAGTCCTGGTAGTGAGAGCCACCGGGAGCCGAGCGCTTCGCGTAAAGGTCCCAGCGCGCATCATCAACGCCCGGCAGCTCGCTGTCGAAGCCGCGCAACAGATTTCGTACGGCCCCTCTACCGCCGTGCAAATGCATGCCCAGGAATTCTTCGCTGAACCCGTTGTCCTGCTCGCTGCTGCGGTAATGGAACTTGCCGATGCCCACGACCGTGTGTCCCTGTTCCCGAATTCGATGCATCCAGCTCGGAATCCTTGCATCATATGCGATGGCATTGTCCCAATATCCGGTTTGATGCGGAAACCGGCCAGTTGCCATCGCGGCACGCGCGGGAACGCACAGCGGGCTCGCTGTGTAGGCATTTCCAAAGCGGATACCGCGGGACGCAAGCTTGTCCAACGTCGGCGTCTTCACGATCTCGTGGTCATAACAGCCGAGAACTTTTCGGCTATGGTTGTCGGATTGAATGAGAATGAGGTTCGCTGGACTGGCCATGGTGCCCCTCGAGTCCAAAGTACAACCGTCTGCATATTCGAATGATATCGGAAAGTGATGGAGGAGGAAGATGTTTCGCACAGTAGGTGGGCACCACAACCTTTGTCGGGGAGCAACAATAGGGTTCCTCGCCGCGGGCATTTTGCCGATGCACGCGCAGAACTTTCCGTCCGGAAACATTACTATTGTCGTACCCGCCGCCCCCGGCGGAGGGCATGACGCTGTCGCCAGGGCGATTGGCCAGAAGCTCAGGGCGCGCCTTGGCGTCTGAATGTGGAAATTGTCGAAACGCTCCGGGCGATGGATGTTCAGGATGCACTCTTGGCGCAGGGCATTGAGCCGGTCGGAAGCACACCTCAGCAGTGAGAGGCTCGGCTTGTCTACCGCTGGGCGGCCGGCAATCCCGACCGTGTCCGGGATTTGGCATCGGAGATGGTGGATGCCAATCCCAACGCGATCCTCGCCATGACGACGCCTGCGCTATCGGCGCTGCGCCAGCAAACCCCCACGATACCGCTCGTGCTCGTCAATGTTGCTGATCCAGTTAACGGCGGCTTTGTCGAAAGCATGGCGCGCGTATGGGCATCTAAGCCTTTGCAACGGAACGTCTGCGGCTGGCATAAGCTGACTTAACCGCTGGCACATAGCCGCCAGTAGACTGCCGCCGGCGTACAACATTACTGTCGCCCGGCAAGCTCACAATTCAACGCCCGACGTGCTATTTCTCTGAACCGGGACGGTTCAGTCATTCCATACCGATGGGGTTCCCGTGCCGCGGGGGTGGCTTTCGGGCATTCTGGAAACCTTGTATCCTTTTGGTAAGCGGTCTTGGCTTCGGTTTTAGATTGCAGGAGGTCACGATGAGGTTTGATCTCGATCGGTTCATTGCTGACTGCCGCCTTGCCTTAGCTGCGGACCAATCGCACAAATCGGCCCGTGAAGTCGTCGCCCGCGCGGTCTCCGACCCAGGGAGCGTTCTCAAAGGATTGGGTGAGCCGAGGCGCGCCGAGGTCCAGAAGCTCTACCACTCAGAGGACTTGACGATTCTCAATGTGATCTGGGGACCTCGGATGACAATCATGCCTCATAATCATCAAATGTGGGCAGTGATCGGCGTGTACACAGGCCGTGAGGACAATATTTTCTGGCGTCGCACCCCGGGCGGCGAGAACGGTAAGGTGGAGGCCGCAGGTGCCAGGGCGCTGTGCGAGAAGGATGCGGAACCGCTTGGACGTAACGTAATTCATTCAGTAACTAACCCTATCTCTCGTCTGACCGGCGCGATCCACGTCTACGGTGGTGATTTTTTTGGTGCCGAGCGCAGCGAGTGGGACCCGGACACCCTTTTGGAACATCGCTACGATGTAGAAAAGAACGTGCGGCTGTTTGAGGAAGCCAATGCCGTCTTTGCGAACGGCAAGATGTAGGTGGACGAATTTACGTTTGCTGCCGTGCATGAGCCCGACCCGGCCCATCCGCTTGGCGAGCAGGACCTGCCGGAACCGCGCCGGCGTAAGTGTCGCGCCTATAAACTTGGAAGACATTTCAGATGGACATTTTGCTTAGCCCACCCGAAGCTGCGCTGCGGACGCGTGCCCGCGAATTTTCCGAGGATGTGGTTCGGCCGCGTGCCGCAGATATCGATCGGCTCGAGCAGTATCCGTGGGACATCGTTACAGCTCTCGCCGATGCTCGCTTCCTGGGAATGACGATTCCGGCCGCTTATGGCGGGCAGGGCTGCTCGTTCCTCGACGCCATTCTGGTTATCGAGGAAATGGCCAAGGCGTGCACAGTGACGGCTCGGATCGTGGTCGAGACGAACATGGGGGCTGTTTCGACCATCATGCATTATGGTACTGAAGAGCAAAGGCGTTTGGCGGCGGAACTGGTGCTTGCCGGCGACAAGCCCGCGATCTGCATCACCGAGCCGGATGCTGGCAGTGACACCACTGCTATGAAAACGCGAGCCGACAAGTACGGCGATAGTTATGTCATCAACGGCAAAAAGCACTGGATCACTGGTGCCGGCATCTCGCGTTTGCACCTGATCTTCGCGCGTGTGTTCGATGAGCGTGGCCAAGAGTTGGGGATCGGCGGATTCCTCGCAGTGCGCGGCCAGGTAAAAGGGTTCCGCTTCCCCAAACGCGAGCCGACTATGGGCCTGCGTGGCATGCCCGAGGGCGAAATTGCCTTTGAGGATCTCGAAGTGTCCGCTTCGATGGCCCTGAGACCGCCGTCCGGTTTCAAGCACGGCTTTGCCGATCTCATGAATGCCTATAACAGCCAGCGCGTGGGCGCCGGAACCGTCGCAATGGGAATTGCAGCGGGTGCGCTCGATCTTGCTTTGCAATTTTCAAAGTCGCGGGAGCAGTTTGGACGCCCGATTGCAGAATTTCAGGGCCTGCAATGGATGCTCGCCGATATGCAAACGCAGCTCACAGCATCGCGACTAATGCTCCATGCTGCGGCGCGCTCGCACGGCCCCTCCGGCAGCCCGTTCCCCGATCCCATGTTAGCCGCTCAGGCGAAAATCTTTGCCTCTGAAGCGGCCATTCGGATTGTCAACGATGCACTCCAAATACATGGCGCGCGCGGCTATTCACGTGATCTGTCGCTGGAACGCATGGCGCGAGACGTACGCATGTTTACCATAGGGGGCGGAACGGCACAGGTTCTGCGCACGCTCGTGGCGTCCAGGATGCTCGGATGGAAGCTGCCGCAGACGCGCAGTGGCTACAAGGAGATCGCGCCGCGTTCCGAAGCCGCCGAATGATTTTAGACAGGATGAATAGTGCGCGCGGATCGCCGTGGGATTTTCCACGCTGCAAACTGTAAGCGAAGGATTCCGGCAGCTGTCGCATTCTGACGCAGATACCCCCTAGCTGATCGATTCCATGAAACTTGTCATTCCGGGGCGCCGACGCAGGCAAGCTTGCGCAGCCTGCGTAAACTTGGCTGCGTGCGGCGAACCCGGAATCCAGTAACCTACGCCAGTGATTACTTGATTCCGGGCTCTCGGCCCACCCAAGTCGGCTGTTGCCGACTTGGGCACTTAGAGTGCTGATCTCGGGTAAACCCGAGATC
>Ga0306922_10000811_pt1 | contig 26862 bp, 21 predicted proteins | sample sta12Cox44000082_FD_203758 | JGI IMG/M metagenome (GOLD analysis project Ga0306922, IMG submission 203758) | Lab enrichment of tropical soil microbial communities from Luquillo Experimental Forest, Puerto Rico - statoxic.12C.oxic.44.000.082 (v2)... | ecosystem: Environmental > Terrestrial >... | reverse complement strand
GCGCGCGCTCGCCAAGGTCGCCCTCGGTCCAGACGACTACGCGAAGGTCTATGACTATGCGCTGTCTCAAGTAGCCGAGCCTGTAATCATTCACTGGCTTGGCGACATGTTCGATCCGGCGCTCGCCGGCTATTGGGGTTCATCCGATCTCGACCGGGCGATGGATACGGCGGCTGGCATCATTAATGCCAACGCGGCGAAGGTCGACGGCGTCAAGATCTCCTTGCTCGACAAGCAGCGCGAAATCGACATGCGCCGCAAACTTGCCGCGAGCGTCAAAATGTATACTGGCGATGATTTCAACTATGCCGAACTAATCGCCGGCGACGCGCAGGGCTATTCCCACGCGCTCCTGGGTATATTCGATGCGATTGCGCCGGCAGCGTCTTACGCGCTGTCGCGGCTGGCAGCCTCTGACATGCAGGGCTTTCATGACGTGCTCGGACCGACGGTGCCGCTGTCGCGCCACATTTTCAGGTCGCCGACACGGTTCTACAAAACCGGCATCGTATTCATGGCTTACCTGAACGGGCATCAGGATCATTTCACCATGGTTGGGGGACAGGAGAGCGCGCGCTCGACGCTGCATCTGGCTGAACTCTTCCGGCTCGCCGACCAGGCGGGTCTGCTCGCCGATCCCGAACTTGCCATCCGGCGTATGAAGGCCGTGCTGGCGGTTCATGGTTTGGAAGCGTGATGCGGGATTTTTCGGCAGATCATCGTTGGCTGTCGCTCAACACCGCGACCGTTCGCAAGCAGGGTGACTTGTTGGCGATCATCGAGGCATGTGCGCGTCATAACATTCGCGCCATCGATCCCTGGCGTGACCAGGTCTCCATTGTGGGGGTGGGACGCGCGGCCCACGCGGCACGCGATGCCGGAATCGCTCTTTCCGGCTATTGCCGCGGTGGCATGTTCACATCTGACGCCGCGCGTCGCGTTGAAGTGCGCGACGACAATCGCCGGGCGGTCGATGAAGCCCATGCACTTGGCGCCCCCTGCATCGTGCTTGTGGTCGGTGGCCTGCCGCAATACTCGCGGCCAGGAAGTGCGCCCTCCAAAAACATCGCTGGAGCGCGGGCCCAGATCGAAGATGCCATCGCCGAAATGATGGAATACGCGAAAACGGCAAGAGTGCCGCTAGCTATAGAACCGTTGCACCCGGCCTATGCGGCCGACCGCGCTTGCGTGAACACTACCCGGCAGGCGCTCGATATTTGCGACCGTCTCGATCCGGGCCGCACCGGCGTGCTCGGCGTTGCGCTCGATGTGTACCACATCTGGTGGGACCCGGATGTGCTTTCGCAGATGAAGCGGGCCGGCAAGGACCGCCTTATGGCGTTTCATGTCTGCGATTGGCTGGTGCCGACCACGGACATTCTTAATGACCGCGGCATGATGGGCGACGGTGTCATCGACATTAGGTCGTTGCGCCGCGCGGTCGAACAAGAGGGCTTTGACGGCTATTCCGAGATTGAGATCTTCTCCAATCGCTGGTGGTCGAGGCCGATGGACGAAGTGCTCAAGACCTGCATCGAGCGGCATCGCACGGTGGTGTAACAATCGTCGAGCTGGACGTGTAGCTAATGCAGAAAGACCCGGCAGCGCTGCCGGGCCTTTTCGTTTTTCTTTTGAGCGGTTGGACTCAGAAGTCCATGCCACCCATGCCGCCGCCCGGAGGCATGCCGGCCGCAGGCGGCTGCTTCTTCGGCAACTCCGCCACCATGGCTTCGGTGGTAATCAGGAGTGCCGCGACGGACGCTGCGTTCTGGATCGCCACGCGAACCACCTTGGTCGGGTCGATGATGCCCTTGGAGATCAGATTGGCGTATTCGCCGGTCTGGGCGTCGAAGCCGTAGGAGTACTGATCCTTTTCGAGGATCTTGCCAACGATCACCGAGCCGTCCTCACCGGCATTGACCGCGATCTGGCGGGCAGGGGACGACAGGGCCTTGCGCACGATCTCGACGCCGGTCTTCTGGTCGTCGTTCTTGGTGCGCAGGCCCTTGAGGTGCTCGGAAGCACGCAGCAGCGCAACGCCGCCGCCCGGCAGGATACCTTCCTCCACCGCAGCGCGGGTCGCGTGCATCGCGTCATCAACGCGATCCTTGCGCTCCTTGACCTCGACCTCGGTCGCGCCGCCGACGCGGATCACCGCGACGCCGCCCGCGAGCTTGGCCAGACGCTCCTGCAGCTTCTCACGGTCGTAGTCCGAGGTGGTCTCCTCGATCTGCGCCTTGATCTGCGACACGCGGGCCTCGATGTCGGCCTTCTTGCCGTGGCCGTTGACGATCGTGGTATTCTCCTTGTCGATCATCACCTTCTTGGCGCGGCCGAGCATGGAGAGCGTGACGTTCTCGAGCTTGATGCCGAGATCTTCCGAGATCGCCTGGCCGCCGGTCAGGACCGCGATGTCCTGCAGCATGGCCTTGCGGCGGTCGCCGAAGCCCGGCGCCTTGACGGCGGCAACCTTCAAGCCGCCACGCAGACGGTTGACGACGAGAGTGGCGAGGGCTTCGCCTTCGACGTCTTCGGCCACGATCAAGAGCGGCTTGCCGGTCTGTACCACCGCTTCCAGCAGCGGGAGCAGCTCGTTCAGCGAGGAGAGCTTCTTCTCGTTGATCAGGATGTAGGGGTCGTCCATCTCGACGCGCATCTTGTCGGCGTTGGTGACGAAGTAGGGCGAGATGTAGCCGCGGTCGAACTGCATGCCTTCGACGACATCAAGCTCGGTCTCGAGCGACTTGGCTTCCTCGACCGTGATGACGCCTTCGTTGCCGACCTTCTTCATCGCGTCCGCCAGGAACTTGCCGATCTCGGCATCGCCGTTGGCGGAGATAGTGCCGACTTGCGCGATCTCCTCGTTCGAGGTCACCTTCTTGGAGTTCTTTTCGAGGTCGGCGACCACGGCTTCCACCGCCAGATCGATACCGCGCTTGAGATCCATCGGGTTCATGCCGGCGGCAACCGCCTTGGCGCCTTCGCGCACGATTGCGGCGGCAAGAACGGTCGCGGTGGTGGTGCCGTCACCGGCCGCATCGGCCGACTTCGAGGCGACTTCGCGCACCATCTGCGCGCCCATGTTCTCGAACTTGTCGTCGAGCTCGATTTCCTTGGCGACGGTGACGCCGTCCTTGGTGATGCGGGGAGCGCCGAACGACTTGTCGAGCACGACGTTGCGACCCTTGGGGCCGAGCGTGACGCGGACGGCGTTGTTGAGAATGTCGACACCGCGCAGCATGCGATCGCGGGCGTCGACGCCGAATTTGACTTCTTTGGCTGACATATCTTGTTTCCCTTGAATTGATCTGGGTGATGGAAAAGGCCTTAAGCCGCCTTCTTCTTGGCCTGCACGTCGGTGATGACGCCCATGATGTCGCTCTCCTTCATGATCAGGAGTTCCTGGCCGTCGATCTTGACCTCGGTGCCCGACCACTTGCCGAACAGCACGCGATCACCAACCTTGATGTCGATCGGGATCAGCTTGCCAGCCTCGTCGCGGCCACCCGGGCCGACGGCGATGACTTCGCCCTGCGACGGTTTTTCCTTGGCAGTGTCCGGAATGATGATACCGCCTGCGGTCTTCTCTTCGGCGTCGATACGCTTGACCACGACGCGGTCGTGAAGCGGACGGAATTTCATGCAGTCCTCCTAAGCTTTTGAAGATGTTTTCAGATTTTGAAGAATTGGCAGTCTCCGCCGGCGAGTGCCAGCAGGCGAAAGGGATTTAGGCCAGAGTTGTTTCGGGGACAAGGGCCCTTAGCAAAAAAACTGGCACTCGGAAATGGCGCCTGCCAATTTCGTGCCTCATCATTAATTTGGCGGCCCGAGCCGCCAAAGCGGTGTTAGCACCTGCGGTAAGGTGCTGCCAAAGCGCCGTTTTTCAACAGTCCGTTAAACATTTAGGCTTGTGATGGGTTGGTATCGTGCGTCACATTTCTCTCATGTGAGCGCATCGTGAACCGGGTGGCTCCCGGTCGGCGGCCATCCCGGACTGCGCTCCTTCAATGGAGGTCGGGCATGGTCTCGCGGGTTGGGATTGTTTCCGAGGATTTTCGGAAACAGGTGCTGGGTTACGGTCTGACGACGGCGCAGATCCTGTATCGGATGCCGGATCATCCCTCGTTGCTACAGACTTATGTCTGGCAGAATTACGATCTGTTTCCGAAATTTCCCGCGCTGACGGACTTTCTGCATTTCTGGCAGCAAAAACTCGACGGTCCCTTGTACTCGGTCACTGTCGCTCATTCCAAGCTGATCAAGCCGGCCGAACTGCGCGCCATCGACGGCGTGTTCCGCCTGCACTGACCTTTAGCGCCTCGTCGCCCTCACTCGTCAGCCTTCGCCGGCCGAACATCCGGTCAAGAGGCGAGCCTCGGCGGACAAGCTGCTTTAACCCACCCCGCGAGGCGTTGCGTGTGCTAGCTTCGAAGCGGGGAAGCATAGGGAGAGTAGCGATGGCCACCAGGAAGTCGAAGAAGGCGAGCTCGCGCGCCGCGGCGAAGAACACAGCGCAGAGGAAATCGCGCCCGCGCAAAATCGCCGCCAAATCGTCGGCGCGCAAAAAGCTTGCTGCGCGCGGCCGCGCGCAAGCCCGCCCAAGGCGCATTCTTCCAAAGCAGCGCGTAGCCATCAGCCACCACCGCGACGAGGATTTCAAAGCCGATGGCCTGCGCGCTTACGCCAAATATCGCGATCTCGGCATTGCCGACGCGACGGGCGGCCTGGCGCGGGCGCATGTGATCCGCCTGATCGGGCCGTGCAATCCGGAGGAGGTTTCCAAACTGCACTTCCACGATGTCGACTTTCAGATGGTCTATGTGCTCAAGGGCTGGGTGAAGACCTACATGGAAGGGCAGGGCGAGAACGTGATGAAGGAAGGCTCGAGCTGGACCCAGCCGCCGCGGATCCGGCACCTGATCATGGATTATTCCGACGACGTCGAGTTGCTTGAGGTGATCCTGCCCGCGGACTTCAAGACGGTCGAACTTGGCGCGTGAGACAATTCCAAAACCGACAGTTCGCGCCTCTGCTTGTCCCTCCCTCTTGCGGGGTTCGAGGCGAGCAAGCCCGCTCTCGAGGTGGCGCACGCCGAGCGATAGCGAGCCCGCGCTTGGTGGGGGTCGAGTTTTGTAAACAGGTAATACCCACACTCCGCCGCTCTCGCGTCGACCCTCCCCCCGCTTCGCGGGAGAGGGATGTTAACCGCGCATGACCTTCACCTACCGCGAAGACATCGACTGGCTGCGCGCGATTGCCGTGCTGGCGGTGGTTGCGTTTCATTTCGAAGCCCCGGCCGTGTTCGGCGGCTTTGTCGGCGTCGACATCTTCTTCGTGATCTCGGGCTATCTCATCACCGCCATCGTCGCCGACGAACTGAAAAAGGACACGTTCTCCTTTGCGAGATTCTACGAGCGGCGGGTGCGGCGTCTCATGCCGGCGCTCTATCTGCTGGTGGTGCTGACGGCGATTCCGTCCTTCCAGTATCTCCTGACCTCTGAACGCGCGGAATTTTTCCGCTCGGTCGCCGCGGTCGTGACCTTCACCTCGAATTTCTTCTTCTGGTTCCAGACCGGCTATTTCGATCACGCCGCGGTGGAGAAGCCGCTGCTCCACACCTGGTCGCTTGCGGTGGAGGAGCAGTTCTATCTGGCGCTGCCGCTGATGCTGTGGGTCGTTTGGCGCTTCGCGCGCGATCGGCGGCTTGCGATTGCAATGGTTCTTGCGGCGCTCTCAATCGCTTCATTCGGACTGAGCATCTGGCTGATGAAAACCGGGCGGTCGGCCAATGCCTTCTTCATGACCCCGCCGCGGGCGTGGGAATTTCTGATCGGCGGCCTTGTGGCATCTCCAAGCCTTCCGGTGCTACGTCACGCGCTGGTGCGGCAGATAGCCCGCGGCATCGCGCTGGTCGTGATCGCGATCCCGATATTTTCACTGCGCCAGGGGCCCGGCTTTCCCGGCTTCAACGCGCTTGCGCCGTGCATCGGCGCTGCCCTCTTCATCTGGAGCGGCATCGGCGTGCCCACCTTGAGGCGCAGCGTCTATGCGCCGCTCAACGTCGTTCGCTTCTTCGGGCGGATCTCCTATTCGCTCTATCTCTGGCACTGGCCGCTGTTCACCTTCGCGCGCTTCGCCAAGGACAGTCTCGTGCTCGATGCAACCGACAAGCTCGTCTTGTTCGCGCTGACGGTTTTGCTCTCCTATCTTTCCTGGCGATATGTCGAGCAGCCGTTCCGGCACAGGACGATGGCGCCGACCAGGGCTGCAGCGTTCCGCTTCGCTGGTGTCGCGAGCGTGGTCCTGCTGGCGGGAAGCGCGCTTGGCGTCGCTGCGAGCCGGACCCCGTCGGATGCTGATCACGAAGCGCTCGCGCTGGAATCCTACAGCGCCTACCAATCCGACCCGCTCTATCGCGTCGGAACCTGCTTCAAATTCGACGGCAGCGCATTCGACGATTCGTGCCTGGCGCTTACGGGTGGAAAATCCAACTGGCTGTTGTGGGGTGACAGTCTCGCCGCGCATTATTTCCTCGGGCTGCGCAAGGCCATCGATCCGGAAAAGATCAACATCCTCCAGGCGACGCAGGCGGCCTGCATGCCCACGCTGGATGCGGCTGCGCCTGGCCATGCGGGATGCCACGGCTTTCGGACGCAGATGGAGGTGTTCTTTCGCGCTCGCAAGCCCGATCTCGTGATCATGTCCGCGGACTGGCTGGAGTATGCCCGGGGCGGGCGATTCGACGCCATGATTGCCGATCTGAGGGCGACGGTTTCAAGACTCAACGGGCTCGGCATCGCCGTGGTCGTGCTCGGGCCTGCCGTGCAGTTCAAGGCAAGGCTGCCCTCGATGCTGATGCGCGCGCATCTGCGGCAGATCGAGCCGCGGCCCGAGGATTTCGCGCTTCCCGCGATATTTTCGTTCGACCAGGCGATGAAAGCCGCGTTGCCGGACCAGGCGAAGTTCTCCTACATTTCGGTGGTCGACACCATCTGCCCGGCGCGGCAATGCCCGCTTACGCTTCCCGGCGGGGTGCCGCTATCCTGGGATCACGATCATCTCACCGCGGAAGGCTCGGCTTACGTGATGGAAAAGATGGCGCCGATGCTCAGGCTAGCTTCGTCATTCCCGGATGGTCCCAACGGGTCCGCGGCAAGCGCGGCCCGGTGACAAGCTCCAGACCACCCCCCCGATGCGCAATTGAGCATCGGGGAATCTCGAGATCTCGGGTGCGCGATTGCACACCATTGCTCGCGTCTTCGACGCGCCAAACGCGACGATGATGCGCTCACCCAAAACCCGCCACAGACCAGAAACGTGCGACATGCAGTCTCGGCGCTTCTGACTTGTGCCCGACACGGAGTCGTCTAAAGTCACAACAGCTTGGGGGGTTTTTAGAAATCTGTAACTTATTGTCGCGCCTGCAGACCCCAAGATAGGCGACGCCACCGCTTTGCTCCGCGGTTGCGGCTGCACAGTAACAAGACGGGGCCTGAGACGTTCATAGTCCTACTCTCGTGAAAAAATGGCTGGAGAATTTCCTATGCTTCGGTTTTCGGCATTCATTGCCGTTCTAACGCTGATGGGGACGATCGCGACTGCCGCTTCGGCAGGCCAGACCCAAAAAGATAGTTCCGCTTCATGTTATAATTCACAAAAATGCGTAGCGGCCTGCAACCAGACGGGCAATCGAATGTGCGAGTTGTATTGTCGTCGCCTTGCGAGCACCAGGCCACCTTGCAAGTAAGATCCCTAAGACAGGCCACGCTGCGGAATCATATCAACCCGTAACCTTCCGAGGGCCGCCTTCGGGCAGCTTTTTCTTTGGAGCAAAGGTGTGTGTGACGAGCTGCGCTTTATTTTTCCCTCGGGAGGTTCGTAATGGCACGGTCAACCGTTGGCTATCTGCTTCCGCGCGTTCGGCTGAAGCCTGGTCGGCTATCATCAGTGCTGGCAGCCCTGATGATGCTTCTGCCTGGGTCACCAGAAGCCAACGCATTAACAAAGGAGCAGGCGCTTGAAGCCTGCAGACAGAGCGTCGGCAAACCGTACGTCCAGTCCTGCATGCGCGCGGGCGGCGACATGGCTAGTTGCCGCGCCAAAATCCATTCCACCGTACGAGATTGTGTGATTTCGGCCCTGAACAAGGCCAATGGCCGCGCCAATGTCGCGATCTCGATCGATGAGAAGGGGACCAAGAAGGAACCGGTTAACCTGGGCAATGCCTTGCCGGCAGGCTTCGTGCCGCCGCCCCGCACGATCGCCGATATCACCGCGATCCTCGACAGTGAAAAACCCGACGCTGCCGCCCTGGCAAAATTGAAGGCAGATGCAGAAGGCAATCAGCCGAAGGAGTTGTCGGGTTCGAAACTGGCAGCGTTCTATTTTTATCGCGGCAACACGCGTTCGCTTCTGGGACGCTCGGAGGACGCAATCGCCGATGGCGAAAAAGCGCTGGCGCTGGCGCGTGCTGCGGGAGATGAGATGCTCTACCACAGGACCGAGCATTTCATCGGGAAGGAGAAACAGGCGATCGGCGATCTCAAATCGACCATAAAAATCTACCAGGAGATGATACGCGGAAGCTCTGCGCCACAAATGGAAGGTTGGCACATCATCGCCATTCCGAGTTTGATGCAGGCCTATATTCAGGTTGGCGACATTCCGCAGGCCGAGGGTCTGTTACGCCGAAGTACCGCGCTGATCACCAAGGCCCGCACCAGCGGCATCCCTGGATGGAGGCAGCAATATTCAATCAAGGGTCGATTGTTCGAATCCTCCTTCGAGAATGGGCGGGGAATCGTGCTGGAGGCGCGAGGCCAGTATCGCCAGGCGGAGGAAGCGTACAAACGGGCAGCCGACTACCTTAGAGCGGCTACCAAGGATCTCGACAAGGCGGAAAACCTGTTTCCCGCAGCACAGGTCCTTGCAGGTGCGGACGCATTTCTGTTGAGCGCTGCGCGTATGAAGGCGAAGCAGGGTCGGCTTGCCGAGGCCGAGGTCGATGCGCGCGCGATATTGCTGGCCCGATTGAAAGAACAGGGCAAATACAATCCATTCACGACAAAATTTGTTGTTGGTCTGGCTGGTATCATGATCGAGCAGGCGCGCTACGCAGATGCCGACGGCCTTTTGCGTTCGGCGCTGGATATTCAGCGTACCATCGGAATCGCGGATGGATCGCAATCGCGCGCGCAAATCCTTTCACAGCTTGGTGCGGTCCTCACGTTCCAGCGCAAGACGGCGGAAGCCGCACGGGTCTATGCCGAGCTCGATAAAGCGATGGCCGGATGGGAAGCTGGGCGCAGGCAGGTTCTTGAGCTGAACGGATCGCGCATTGCCGCTCTCTACGCGTCGGGTCAGGTTGATGCCGGGCTCGCGGCAGCGCAGGAGCTCGTAAAACGCGAGGTAAGCCGCGTCGGCGAGCGGCATTTCGATTCGGCAGCGGCGCGCGGCACGCTGGCGATTGGTTATGGATTAGCGGGCAGGGATGCCGATGCGATCCGCGAATTCAAGACTGCGATTCCGGTCCTGATGGCGGCACAACATGAGAACGCCGATGACGAGGACGATACCGTCAGCGCCGCACGCGGTGAACAGCTGCAGAACAATGTAGAGGTATACATCGGCCTGCTGGCAAAAACCCAGGATCGTACGACCGACACCGTGGCGCTGGAGAGCTTCGCGCTTGCGGATGCCATTCGTGGCCGGTCGGTGCAGAAGGCGCTCTCGGCATCCAGCGCCAGGAGCGTGGCCCACGATCCGGCGCTCGCCGAGTTGGTCCGAAAGGAGCAGGATCTTGGCAAGCAGATCAATGCGCAGCTTGGTGCATTGAACAATGCGCTTTCTTCCAACGGGCGCGACGAGAACGTGGTGAGTGCGACCAAGGCTTCGATCGACAAGCTGCGCGTTGATCGCCAAAAGATCCGGGAGGAAATTGCCAGGCGCTTTCCGAGCTACGCCGAACTCATCGATCCGAGGCCTCCATCCGTTGAGCAGGTCAAGGAAGCCCTCGTTCCGGGTGAGGCAATGCTATCGTTCTACTTCGGCCGGCAGCGGAGTTTCGCCTGGGCGGTGCCGAAGCAAGGGCAGGTTGCGTTTGTCGCGATCAATGCGACCTCCGGTGGGCTCGAGAGTAAGGTGACCAAGTTGCGGGAGGCGCTGGAACCCAACGCGGCATTTATCTCCGATATCCCAGCCTTTGACGTGGCACTTGGGTATGAGCTCTATGCATTGCTGCTCAAGCCCGTGGAAGCCGGCTGGAAGCAGGCGAAAAACCTGATCGTGGTGACGAATGGCGCGCTAGGGCTGTTGCCGTTGTCACTATTGCCGACCGCGCCTGCTGAACTCCAGGCCAACGAGGATGTTCTGTTCTCGAGCTATCGCAAGGTGCCCTGGCTCGCGCGCACCCATGCGGTAACGATGGTGCCGTCTGCGGCGGCCCTGCGCACGTTGCGGCATTTGCCTCCCGGCAAGCCGGAGCGCAGTGAGCTGATCGCCTTTGGTGATCCCTACTTCTCGAAGGAGCAATATGAGGAAGCCATGAAGTCGGTGCAGACCGCCGACGCCTCCGGGGTAACACCAGCGGCGTCGGCGACGACCCGCGGCGTACCTTTGAAGCGGCGCAGCTCGCCGAAACTCGAGGGCGTCGACAGCGCAGAACTGGCGCTCCTGCCCCGGCTGCCGGACACGGCGGAAGAGTTGAAGTCGATCGCGCTCGCGCTGCAGGCGGATCCCGACAAGGTTCTCAATCTCGGCAAAGAGGCCAACGAAACCAAGGTAAAAACAAGCATTTTGTCCGGCTTCAAGGTTGTGGCGTTCGCTACCCATGGCCTTGTGCCGGGCGAGTTGAACGGCCTGACACAGCCGGCCCTGGCGCTTTCGGCCCCTGCGGTGGCAGGTGTGGAAGGCGACGGGCTTCTGACCATGGAGGAGATCCTGTCGTTGAAGCTTGACGCGGATTGGGTGGTGCTGTCGGCCTGCAACACCGGGGCAGGCTCGGGAGCCGGCGCGGAGGCGGCTTCCGGCCTCGGCCGTGCCTTCTTCTATGCCGGCACTAGGGCTCTGCTTGTCACCAACTGGTCGGTGCACTCGCAGTCGGCGCGTGAACTCGTCGCCAATCTGTTCAAGCTTCAAATGGCAGACAAGACGCTTGGGCGCGGCGAGGCACTTCGTCAGGCGATGATGGCGATGGCGGACGGGCCCGGTTACACTGACGCGTCCGGCAAGACCGAGTTCGCCTACGCGCATCCGCTATTTTGGGCACCCTATACGATCATTGGTGACGGTGGCCGGCAATGATCCAGTCATTTGCCTAGCCGGACGTTGGGTAAAGCGGACACCCTAGCTCAGCACGCCCACGATCGCGCCCATCAGACAGGTCGTCAGCGTGCCCGAGACGATCGACTTCAATCCGAGCGAATTGATCTCGTCGCGCCGCTCGGGCGCCATGGTGCCGAGACCGCCGACCATGATGCCGAGGCTTCCGAAATTGGCAAAGCCGCACATCGCATAAAGCATGATTAGCCGCGAGCGGGCATCCAGCGTTTCGACGCCAAGTTTCGACAGATCGACATAGGCGATCAGCTCGTTGAGCACGGTTTTCGTTCCCATCAGGCTGCCCGCCGTGATCGCCTGCGTCCACGGCAGGCCCATCAGCCAGCACACCGGCGCCATGACGTAGCCGAGCATTCTTTGCAAGGTGATCGCGCCACCGCCGGCATTGGGCAACAACGAAAGCAGGGCGTTGGCCAGATACACCAGCGCCACCAGCACGATCAGCATGGCAATGATGTTCAGCAGCAGCTCGAGGCCCGCGGTCGTGCCCTTGACGATCGCATCCATGGTCGAGGAAGCGTGCATTTGCGGATCGATCAAGGCGCCGCCGGTATGCCGGTCGCCCGTCTCCGGCACCATGATCAGGCTGACGAGGATTGCGGCCGGCGCACCCAGCACCGAGGCGATGACAAAATGCGCCGCCGCGTCCGGTATTAGCGGCGCGAGCAGGGTGGCGTAAAGCACCAGCACGGTGCCGGCTATTCCCGCCATGCCACCGGTCATGACCAGGAACAATTCGCTGCGCGTGAGTTTTGCAAGATAAGGGCGGATGAAGAGCGGCGCCTCCACCATGCCGAGGAAGATATTGGCGGCGGTGGAAAGCCCGACTGCGCCGCCGATCCCGAGCGTTCGCTTCAGAAGCCAGGCCATGCCGCGCACGACCGGCGGCAAGACGCGCCAGTAGAACAAAAGGGTCGTCAGCACGCTCATGACGAGCACAATGGGGAGCGCCTGGAACGCGAGGATGAAATCCGCGCCCGGCGCTTTCAGATCGTACGGCAATGCGCCGCCGCCGAGATATCCGAACACGAAGGAAGTGCCGGCGCGCGAGGCCGACGCGATCGCCCCGACGGCGTCGTTGATCGCGCCGAACACCCGGCTCACCAGGGGAACCTTGATCAGCACGATCGCCGTGACGAGCGTGACGAAGAGGCCGATTGCCGCTTGCCGAAGCGAAACCGCGCGGCGGTTCTCGCCGAACAGCCAGGCAAGCGCCAGCAGCGCGAAAATGCCGAATGCCGATTGCAGTTGCAGCATGATGCCCCCCGAGCAAGGATTATGACAGCGGTGCAGTTCAAAGCGCAATGCCATGCGCTGACGTCAATGGCGTCATTGACAACAATGCGAAGCTCGGCCACCGATCGATCATGTCCTCCACCGCGACGCCGGTGAGCCCGTCGGCTCTGTTCAGGCAAGGCTCCTTCGTTTGCTTTCTGTTGTCGCGAAGCCTCTCGCGCTTCTCGAGCCAGATCGCCGCGGTGGCGATCGGCTGGCAGGTCTACGATCTCACAGCCAGCGCCTTTCTGCTCGGCATGGTCGGACTGGTGCAATTCCTGCCAACCGCGCTCTTGGTCCTTGTTGCCGGACACGCCGCCGACCGGTACCAGCGCAAACGCGTCGTGCAGCTCTGTCAATTGGCCGAGGCGCTGACCGCGCTGTTCCTCGCGCTCGGTGCCTATGCCGGCTGGCTGACGGTTGGGCAGATCTTCATCGCCACTGCGATCCTGGGCACTACCGGCGCGTTCGAAAGTCCGGCAACTGCGGCGCTGTTGCCGCTGATCGCGCCGCAAGGTTCGCTGCAGCGCGCGACCGCCCTGTCGAGCGGCGCGACGCAAGTGGCAACCATCGCCGGCCCCGCGCTCGGCGGGTTTGCCTACGCGATCTCGCCCGGGCTTCCTTACGCGATCATGGTCCTGTTCTGGCTGTTGGGAGCGCTGTTCACCGGTGCTATCCGCGTCACGCAATCAGCCGTGGAGAAGGATTCGGCAACGTCTTCCGATCTTTTCGCCGGCGTGCGTTTCATCCGCGAAAATCCCGCCATCCTCGGCACCATCTCGCTCGATCTTTTTGCTGTGCTGTTCGGCGGCGTCACGGCGTTGCTGCCGATCTATGCGCGCGACATCCTTGCGACCGGTCCGTTCGGCCTCGGTATCCTGCGTGCCGCGCCTGCGGTCGGCGCGCTGTTGATGACCGTGCTGCTTGCGCGTCACTCCATTCGCCGTCGCGTGGGATTGCGGATGTTTCAGGCGGTGATCGTCTTCGGCGTGGCGACGGTCGTGTTCGCGCTTTCGCAGTGGATGTGGCTTTCGCTGCTTGCGCTTGCCACGCTTGGCGCGGCCGATACGGTGAGCGTCGTGATCCGCTTTTCGCTGGTCCAGCTTTCCACGCCGGATACGATGCGCGGCCGGGTCGGTGCGGTGAACTTCCTCTTCATCAATGCCTCCAACCAGCTCGGCCAGTTCGAAAGCGGCGTCACCGCGGCCCTGTTTGGCGCAGTGCCGGCCGCGGCGCTCGGAGGGATCGCAACCATTGCGGTTGCGCTGTTGTGGATGAAACTGTTCCCGTCACTGCGCGAGGTGGAGCGGCTGGAGTAGGGCGGCGCGGTCTAATTTCGTACCCGCCATACTGAAATCTTGTGGGCGGGATCGAGGTCGAGCCGCTCCAGAAAGTCGGGCGTTTCGCCGCGACCGAGCCGCGCTTCCAATCCCTCTGGAGCGAGCTTGATGACATTGCGATCGGTAGCTGCGGAGCAGGTTATCAGATAGTCGACGCGATGATCCGACAGGATCTGCCGCGCGGTGGGCAAGGGCGCCAGCATCAGCTTGATGAGTGCGGCATTGCCATCGTTGTTGCGATGGTACGGAGCGGCAAAAACATCGTGGGTTGTTTCCGCAAGAATCGCCGGTCCGAGATCGATGGGTGCCATCACGCGTCCCTTCGGAAGTCGCTTGAGGGAAGCGACGTCCGACAAGCTCCGGCACGGCGACGGATCGCCGATTTCCTCCCGCTTGAAGATCGAATCCAACAGCGGTTTCGCCCAGAGCCCCGCGTTGAGAAGGCAGAGGGGCGATGCAATGACAGACAAGAGAAGCAGGTTTCGCCCGGAAGCAAAACCGGGCCACAGAATGGTCAGACCTGCGAGAAAAACCGGCGCTGCCAGCAACGTCGCTCCCGCAGTGCCCCGCACCTCCCAAAAGCCGAGTCCGGTCAGCGCGGCCAGCGTGACGGTGCCAACCATCCAGCGAAACCTTTCAGGTGCAGGGCAACGCATCAGCACCATCACTGCCAGACCCATCGCCATGATCGGAAGTCCGTACGCGGCGAGAACTTTCTCCGGAAAAAGCTGCAGCATCCTGGCAAATGAGATCGATTCAGCGACGTTGTTGACCCACAATGACACGACGATCGGATCGAGATGTGAGTAGGGCGATGCGATGCATCCTGAAAACAATGAGAGGAACGCACCGACTAAAACGATTGCCAAGGCCGTTCCGCTGACCGCGCGCATGCGTAACGTCGAGTGGTAGCGGTCAATTGCCGTCATGAGCACCAGGCTGATGCCGCCGCCGACAATCAGCAGGAGAACCGGTCCGCCGAAGGCATCACACACCTGCAGTGTAAGCGATGGCAATGGAAGCAATGCCGGTGCGAGCAGGAGCGAGGATGCCGCCAGGCTTGCCCCGAAGGCGCCGATCTGCCGCGCGACTGCTGCACCACGCCAGACGAAAAGGCCAAAAACCGCAAGACCAAGCGCTGCGATCGCAGGCAGCATTTCGATGCCGATCGCAAGCGACAGCGATGCAATTGCGCCTCCCAGTGCGGCCTTGAAGACGCTCCGCTCGAGCTGTGCCGTCATCAGCACCAGTGCGAGCAACAAATCGATCTGCGCTCCGTGGTGATCGATCGCGCCTGCCCGGAAATGGACGAGGGCCGGAATGGACAGCGCGGTCAGCGCCATTGCCGCCATCACCGGATCAACGTTCTTGCTCATTTGCCTGGCTATCGCCGCGGTCAGCGCCAGTGCGATGGAAAACAGCAGCGCCGGCCAAAAATACAGTGTCGCGGCCTCTGCGGCGTGCACCCCCAATAGCGGCTTCAGCAACAGGATCAGCGCGGCCAACGGCGCGTCGATGAGGCGCGACCAGTGCATCGAGGTGCCAGGCGGATCCAGTCGATGCTGGAACAGGTCGAACCAGCCCTGCCCACCGATCAAGTCCCGGACCTCGACGAGCCGCATGGCGTCGTCCGTCGACAGGGCGTCGAAGATGCCGCTGTCCATCGCGGGCGAGGCAAGCGTGAGCGTTGCAGCCAGGAACACCAGGGATATCAAGATGTTCGGATATGCGCCGCTCTGTTCCTTCCGCGCGGCGTGGCCTGACGTCAGGGTGAGATCAGACATGGCTTTCGTGTCGCTCGTGTGGGCCAGGGGCGAGTGATCGCGGTGGCGCCAGGCAAGCGACTTTTTGAGAGCGCTAGCCCCGCCCCACGAAAGGCATCTTGCTTGCCATGACTGTCATGAACAGAACGTTAGCGTCGAGCGGGAGATTTGCCATATATGCAACCGCATCACCCACCGCCTTGGAGTCCATCCGCGGCTCCGGCATCTTGCGGCCGTCCGGCTGCAGCACGCCGTCGACCATGCGGTCCGTCATTGGGGTAGCGGCATTGCCGATGTCGATCTGCCCGACCGCGATGTCGTAGGCACGGCCGTCGAGATTGGAGGCCCTGGTCAGGCCGGTGATGGCGTGCTTGGTGGAGGTATAGGCTGCGGAGAACGGCCGCGGTGCGTGCGCGGAAATTGAGCCGTTGTTGATGATGCGGCCGCCGCGCGGGATCTGGTCCTTCATGATGCGGAAGGCGTGCTGCGTGCACAGGAACGGCGCGGTGAGGTTGGTGTTGACCACCGCCTGCCATTGCGCGAGCCCAAGGTCCTCGAACGGCACCGGCGGCGCGCCCATGCCGGCATTGTTGAAGAGCACGTCGAGCCGGCCGTAAGTGTCCATCACCTTGGCGAACAGGGCGGAGATCGAGCCCGGATCGGTCATGTCGGCGGGAACGGCAAGGCTCTTGCCGGCAACGCCGAGCTTTTGCGTCTCCTCAAGCTTGTCCAGCCGCCGCCCGGCGAGCACGACCGTGAAGCCGGCATTCATCAGCGCCAGCGATGCGGCACGCCCCACGCCGGTTCCGGCACCCGTCACCATTGCGACCTTGTTTTTGGGCTCGCTCATCTGCTTCCTGCCTTTTATGTTTTCGCTGTTTCGGACTTGTAGGGCGGTCGCGGGATATTCTGGTGCGCCGCGCGCAGCGCCGCCGACCAGCGCGAGCGCAAATCGTGGAAATAGGGCTCGCCGGCTTCGATGCGGTGATTGAGATCGGCATCGCAAACATCGCTACGTACCACCAGCACGTCGATCGGCAAGCCGACGCCCAGATTGGAGCGCATCGTCGAGTCCATCGAGATCAGGCTGGTCTTGAGCGCCTCATACAACTCGACATCGTAATGCATCGCGCGATCGAGCACCGGCTTGCCGTATTTGTGCTCGCCGATCTGCAGATAGGGCGTGTCGGTGGTGCATTCGATGAAATTGCCGGCCGGATAGACCATGAACAGCCGCATCCGCGAGCCCTTGATCTGGCCGCCGAACAGGAACGACACGTCGAAACTGATGTCTTCCGACTTGAGCGCGGTGCCTTCGGTGGCGTGGACTGCGCGTATCGCCTTCCCGATGCGCTGGGCGGCCTGGAACATGGTCGGCGCGTTGAGCAGCGTTTCGAGTTCGCCCGTCTCGGGGTCCTCCATCCCCTCGGTCAGAGTGGAGAGTACCGACTGGCTGATCGCGAGGTTTCCGGCGCTGGCGACCGCCATGATGCGCTCGCCCGGTCGGGAAAAGATATGAAGCTTGCGAAAGGTCGAGACGTTGTCGAGCCCGGCATTGGTACGCGTGTCGGCAATCATGACGAGCCCGTCCCGCACCAGCACTCCACAACAATAAGTCATCTCTGCTTCCCAGCGCTCTATGCGCGCGAAAATTACTATCCAATTTCGCAACAACCGTCCAACCCCAATCCTGTACGCATTTGCAAAACAGGCCTGTCTAAATCACGATGGGCGCCAGTGAGGACGGGTCAAATGGCATGAAAAGGCGGGCCTCGGTTGGCGGTCTGGTTCTGGCCGCGCAGATATGGAGTGTGACAAGCGTTTTCGCCGGTCCTTGGGAGGACGGCATGGCGGCCTACAGCCATGGCGACTACGTGCCGGCGATCGCGGTGTTCCGCGCGCTGGCCGAACAGGGCAATGCGGAGGCTCAAACCCTGCTAGGCGTGATGTACCGCAGGGGGCAGGGGGTCAAGCGCAACTCGGCTCGCGCCTATCTGTGGCTCAGCCGCGCCGCCTCGCGCGGCAATGCGAGGGCAAGTGCGGAACTGCGGGAGGTGTCGCAAGCCATGACGGCGGAAGAGCTCGCGAAGGCCAAGGAGATCGCGCAAGCCTGCGAGGCATCGAATTACCGGACCTGCGAGTATTGAGGTTTCTCCTCATGGAGAAAAGCTGCGCGTTTCGCGCTGGCGGCTCGAGCCATCAGGCGCCAAGAGAGCGACGCTACTCAAGATCAGCATCGACGCTGCCAGGAGGCTGGGCCAAGCTAACGCGTTATGCGATTCCGCGAAGTAGCCTACCATCAGCGGACCTGCTATCTGGCCGATGCCGAAGCCGGCGGTCATCAAACCGACCACTTGGACGGCCCTCGCGCCTCCCATGCGGAGCGCCTCCTTGATGCCAGCCATCGTGATGACCATGAAGCTGCCGCCCACGCACACCGCTGAAATCAAGAGGGTGATCGCGTTGAGTGCAAGCACCGGCGCGACTACCCCGACCGCCAGCACAAATTGGGCATCTCGCCACAATCGTCTGGGAGAAAGCCGGCTTGCAAGCCGTGCCGCAACGAGGGTGGAAACAGCTGCCGTCGCGCCGAACACGGGCCAAACCCAGCCGAATACTGTCGGGTCGTCGATGTAACTGCGCGCGAGCGCCGGCAGGAATGTTGCCGGAATGATGTAACCGTAGCCAAAAGCGCTGTAGCAGGTTGCCGCGATCAGCGCGCTGCGCCATGGCATTGCGAACGCGCGCGGCGCGACCCGTGAGCCGGACCTGTCGTCCGGGACGTGGGCAAGCCAAAGCAAGAGCGCAGGGCTGAAGGCGATGACCCCAAGCACGATCCAGGTCGTTGGCGATCCCCAGGCCGCGACGCCGGCGGCAACGCCGATAAGACCCGTGAATGCAATACCGATTCCGACGCCGGCAAAAACTCGCCCCGACCATTGTTCCCGGCCGCTGCGCACCAGTATCGGCATCGCCCACGCCGATACTCCGACCAGCACGAAAGCCGATGCGATTCCGGCGCCGAGACGAAACGCCAGCCAGAGTTCGAACGCGTGCGTCAGTCCCATCGCCAGTGTGAATACCCCGACCGATATCGCTCCCCATCGGATCGCGCTCAACGCCCGGAACGGCAGAACTGCGCAAATCAGGGCCCCCGCCAGGTAGCCAAGATAGTTGGCGGTGGCCAGCCAGCTTCCCTGCGCGAGTGTGAGGCTGGAGTCGTGCTGCATTAGCGGCATGAGGGGAGTCAGCGAAAAGCGGCCGATTCCCATCGCGCCGGCCAGACTTACTGCCCCGATGCAGACGGCTGCTGCGGCCGATGGATTTTTTGTTGTGTTCTTCACCTCCGCTTGATTACACTTCAATCGTATTCGCGAATATTGAATATATGAGTGATACTTATTCTCTAGACGAGAATGGATGCCGAAATGTCCGGTCCCATCGATTTCACGGATCTGCAGGTCTTCAGGGTTGTCGTGGAGGAGGGCGGAATCATCAGGGCCGCACGCAAACTGCACCGGGTGCCGTCTAACGTCACCAAGCGGATCAAGCAGCTCGAGAGCTCGATGGGCGTGACATTGTTCCACCGCGACCGACAACGTCTGCACCTTTCACCGACAGGAGAATTGCTGCGGGGCTATGCAGACAGGCTGGTCCAGCTATCCGAAGAGGCGCGCGCCGCCGTCTCGGGTACGAACCCGAGAGGCGTGCTCAAGCTGGGTGCGCTTGAGAGCACGGCGGCCAGCCGGCTCCCCGGCTTGCTGGCGGCTTTTCATCATCGATATCCCGATGTTCGTCTGGAATTGACAACGGGGACCAACGATTTCCTGGTGCAGGCGGTCGCCGGTCGGCGGCTCGATGCCGCCTTTATCGCCGAACCACCCTCCAGAGTACTCGCGCATATACCGGTGTTTCGCGAACGGCTGGCGATCATTTCAAGTGCCGACCATCCGCCGATCAGGCGGTCGCAAGATATCAAGAGCGCATCGCTGATCGCGTTTCCCGACGGGTGCGCCTATCGTCGGGTACTCCAGCGCTGGCTCGGCCACGACGTCTTCTCGACCAAGCGGATGCTGGAACTCGGCTCCTATCATGCCATCGTCGCATGCGTCGCTTCCGGCGCGGGCATAGCCCTGGTTCCAGAATCCGTTCTCGATACGATGCCGCAGACACCGGTGCGAAGACACGCGCTTCCAAAGGCGATGGCCGATATAACGACACCTCTTGTCTGGCGTGACGGCGAGATTTCGCCCCCCGTACTCGCACTCCGCACCCTGGTCGCAATGTTCAAGAAGGCCACGCGAGCAGGATGAGCTCGGTGGTGTTCGCCCTCACGACTGACTCTGCCATTGGCCGGGCCGCCCGACCTGCTCGACCCTGACCGCAACCGTCAGCGTTTCGTTGCCGCCACCATAGCGGGTGCCGCGCACAGGGGCGGCGCCGAGGTAATCCAGGCCAACGGCGATGCGGGCATGGGCATCCGTGGTGCAGATGGCGTTGGCCGCATCGAATCCAAGCCATCCGAGATCTGGCACAAAGGCTTCGGCCCAGGCGTGTCCGGCCTGCTGATCGACCTGGCCGTCCGAGCGCAGGAAATGCCCGGAGATGAAGCGTGCGGGCACGCCGGCCGAGCGCGCGCAGGCGATGAAGACATGGGCATAGTCCTGGCACACGCCGCGCTTGATGGCGAAGGCCTCGATTGCCGAGGTGCCGCTGTGGGTGGGGTCCTCGTCGAAGGTCATGTCGTCGTTGATCTGAAGCATCAGCGTATGGAGGAATCCGAGAACGTCGTCTTCGGATTCGGAGCGCAGCTCGTGGGCGAATGCGGCCATGGCCGGATTGACTTCGGTCAGCGGGGTTGCGCGCAGGAACAGGCTCGGCGGGAACCGCTCGTCGGTGCCGCGGAGCACGCCGCCGGTGTCGTGGGTCTCGATCAGGCCCTCGACATTGATGGTGACGTGGGAGATCGCGCCTTCCGTCAGCACATGGGTGATGTTGCCGAAAGCGTCCTGATGCATTTGAAGCCGCGAGTCGGTGGAAACACCGATCTGCCAGTCGGCGACATATTGGCCGTCATGGCTGCCCGGCGTCATCCGCAGGATCTGGATGATGCCGGTCGCGGGTGGTTCGTAACGGTAGGTGGTGGAATGGGCGATGCGCAGGCGCATGAGACATACCGACGAAGCTGGAGTTGGGTGCCGGAAAAACGCTCGTCATGGCCGGGCTTGTCCTGGCCATCCACGTCTTGTCAAGTTTGGATAAGCAAGACGTGGATGCCCGGCACGGGGCCGGGCATGACGGAATTCGATTGTGGTCATTTGCAAATCCTCAAATCAAATACTGCCGGGTGATGATTTCGCCGAGTCTTGAGTTGTCGGTGATGAATTCCTGGATGAATTCATGAACACCGTGCTGGAAGATATCATCCATATGGCTGTGCTCGAGGCGGTTGCGGATGCCGCGGGCGTGGCGCTGGGCGGCGCCCTGGCGGCCATAGGCCACCCCGATCTGGTCGAGGTTGCGCACCAGATTGCCGTAGCAGCTTGCCAGCGAACGCGGCAGTGAATCGTTGAGGATCAACAGGTCCGCGATCAGCCAGGGTTTGAGCGTTTCGCGATAGACCCAGTGATAGGCGGTGAGCGCGGAGACCGAGCGCAGGATGGAGGTCCACTGATAATAGTCGAGCGGGCCGCCGACATGTTCTTCCTCGGGCAGCAGCACATGGTATTTCACGTCGAGGATTCGGGCGGTGTTGTCGGCGCGCTCCAGATGCACCCCCAGCCGCGAAAACCAGTAGGCGTCGTTGCGCAGCATGGTCCGATAGGCCGAGCCGTCGAAACGCAACGAGGTTTCCTGCACGAAGCGCAGGAACTTCGCCAATTCCTCGCGGCTCTTGGTGCCCTTGCACCAGACTTCCTGAAGTTCGATCCAGGCGGAATTGATGGTGTCCCACATCTCGCTCGTGAGTGCGGTGCGCACCGAACGGGAATTGAGCCTTGCGTTTTCGATGCAGTTGCGGATCGAGGACGGATTTTCCGGCGCAAACGACAGATAGTCCACGACGCTCTGCTCGTCGGCCTGCCCATGGTTTTTGTAGAAACTGGCGCCGACACCGGCGGTCATGAGCGCCGAATCCCATTCGTTGGTCTTGCCGACATAGGCGTTCGGCAGCGCGGTCACGCGTAGCGTGGCCTCGATGGTCCGCGCCAGATACTCCGCCCGTTCGACGTAGCGGGCGAGCCAGTAGAGATTCTCAGCGGTGCGCGACAGCATGGCGTGTCAGAGGTTTTCCCTCCCCCTTGTGAGGGGGGCGAGCGACAAAGATCGTTGCTCGAACGCACCCCCATCCCCAACCCCTCCCCGCAAGGGGGGGAGCGAGAGAGCTGCGTTCGCGGTTCGCGAGAAGACCATCATCTCACTCATCCAGAATCCAGGTGTCCTTGGTGCCGCCACCCTGGCTCGAATTGACCACCAGCGAGCCCTGCTTCAGCGCCACCCGCGTCAGCCCGCCGGGCACGATGGTGACGTGATGGCTTCCCGTCAGCACGAAGGGACGCAAGTCGACGTGGCGCGGGGCAAGCCCGGATTCGGTACAGGTCGGGCAGGTCGAGAGCGCCAGCGTCGGCTGGGCGATAAAACCTTCGGGCTCGCGCTTGAGCTTGTCGCGAAACGCCTCGATCGTGGCCTTGGTCGCCGCCGGTCCGATCAGCATTCCGTAGCCGCCGGAGCCGTGCACTTCCTTCACGACGAGATCGCTCAGATTGTCGAGCACATAGGCGAGGTCCTCCGCCTCGCGGCAACGCCAGGTCTGCACGTTCTTCAACACCGGCTCCTCGCCGAGATAGAATTTCACGATCTCGGGCATGTAGGAGTAGATCGCCTTGTCGTCGGCAATTCCGGTTCCGACCGCGTTGGCCAGCGTGATGTTGCCGGCGGCATAGGCCGACATCAGGCCGGGGACGCCGAGCGCCGAATCCGGGCGGAAGGTGAGCGGATCGAGGAAATCGTCGTCGACGCGGCGGTAGATGACGTCGACGCGCTTGAGGCCCTCGGTGGTGCGCATGAACACCACCTCGTCCTTGACGATGAGGTCGCGGCCTTCGACGAGCTCGATGCCGAGCTTGTCGGCCAAAAACGAATGTTCGTAATAGGCAGAGTTGTAGACGCCCGGCGTCATCAGCGCGACCGTCGGTTCGGAAGAGGCGCCCAGCGGCGCGACCGATCGCAACGCGGCGAGCAACTCGTCCGGATATCTTTCCACCGGCGCAACGCGGTGGCGGGCGAACAGGTCCGGAAACAGCCGCATCATGATTTCGCGGTTTTCCAGCATGTAGGAGACGCCCGATGGCGTGCGCGCGTTGTCCTCCAGCACGATGAAGTTTTCCGCATCGACCCGGATGATGTCGATGCCGGCGATGTGGACATAGACGTCGTGCGGCACCGCCTGACCGTTCATCTCCGGACGGAACACCGGGTTCTGGAAGATCAGGTCTTCGGGGACGAGATTGGCGCGCAGGATATCGCGGCCGTGATAGATGTCGCGGAGGAACATGTTGAGCGCGCGCACCCGCTGCCTCAGGCCCTTCTCGAGCAGGTTCCATTCCTTCGCCGACATGATCCGGGGGATCACGTCGAAGGGGATCAGCCGTTCCTGGGCTTCGGCGTCGCCATAGACCGCGAAGGTGATGCCGATCCGGCGGAACAGGAGCTCCGCTTCCTGCCTTCGAAATTCCAGCGCGTCTGCCGGCGTCTCCTTCAGCCAGCGCGACAGTTCCCGGTAAGCGATGCGAATCTCGCCGCCGAGGCCGTTCATCTCATCGAACGCAACTGCCATCGATCCCGACTGCCCTCTAGTGTCCGGGTATCGGCATGGTAGCAAGGCTCGGGCCAGCGCGATATGCATTGTCATTTGCCGGAAACAATGGGGATACTGCACAAAAAACGGCTGGCGGTTGCTTATTTCATCGGCAAAAATTGCCGAACTTCAAGGTCTTGGCTGGACAACCATATCCAGGCGCGTATCTCGGCCGGGTAAGTCGCGCGAGTTGAGGAGAAATCATGACTGAAATCGTCACGGCCGGACTTCTGGTAATCGGCGACGAGATCCTGTCCGGACGGACCAAGGACAAAAACATCGGCTTCATTGCGGAATACCTGACCAATATCGGCATCGACCTCAAGGAGGTCCGCGTCGTCGCCGATGAGGAGGGGGAGATCGTTGCCGCGCTCAACTCGCTGCGCGATCGCTATACCTACGTCTTTACCACCGGCGGCATCGGACCGACCCACGACGACATCACCGCTGATGCGGTCGCGAAAGCGTTTGCGGTGGGCATCGATCATCATCCGGAGGTGGTGGCGCGGTTTCGCGAGCGCTGGGGCGAGGCCGATCTGAACGAGGCGCGACTGCGGATGGCGCGGATTCCCGATGGCGCCGAATTGATCCAGAGCGCGACCATCCTCGCCCCCGGTTTCAAGCTCGGCAATGTCATCGTGATGGCGGGCGTGCCCTCGATCATGCAGGCGATGATGGACATCGTGTCGCCCAAGCTCAAATCGGGCGTGCGCATGCTGTCGGATTCCGTTCGCGCCAACGCGCGGGAAGGTGATGTCGGCGGGCCGTTGCGCGAGATCGCCAATGCCAATCCCGAAACGTTCATCGGCAGCTATCCGTTCATGGACGAGGACAACAAGCCGAACACCCATCTGGTCGTTCGCTCGCGCGATCCGGAAAAGCTCGCCGTCGCCATGGCAGCGGTCAAGGAGATGCTGGCGAAGTTGCACGCAGTCCGGTAGAGCGCATCGGGAAATGAGAAAATAACCGGTATTGAAAGCGAGAGCGGGGGTAGATCATGGCGGAACATCCGGAACTGAGTGCGCAGGAGCGGGCCGGCAAGGCCTTTCCGGTTTCGTGGGACCAGTTTCACCGCGATTGCCGGGCATTGACGTGGCGGCTGAACGAGGTCGGGCCGTTCAAGGCCGTGATCGCGATCACCCGCGGCGGCCTCGTGCCGGCGGCAATCGTCGCGCGCGAACTCGGCGTTCGGGTCATCGATACCGTGTGCATCACAAGCTACGCGCATACGGTGCAGGGCGATTTGAATGTGCTCAAGCATGTATCGAGCGATACCGCCACTCTGGGCGGCGGGACCGGCAAGGGCCTGTTGATCGTCGACGATCTCGTCGACACCGGCAAGACCGCGCGGCTCGTGCGCGACATGCTGCCGGACGCGCATTTCGCAACCGTCTACGCCAAGCCGAAGGGACGGCCGATGGTCGACACCTTCATCACCGAGGTGTCGCAGGACACCTGGATCTTCTTTCCCTGGGATACCGCGCTTTCATTCCAGCCGCCGATCCGCGACGGCGCGGCGTGAGGCTCTTGCCTCGCCCCGATTGCGGGGAGAGGTCGACGCGCCCCGAGCGATGCCAACGGGTCGCGCCAATGCGCGCCCGATGACAGGCTCCGCATCGTCCGAGCGCGGCGGGTGAGGGGAGTTCTCGGCAGTACCGAGCATGTGGAAAATGCCCCTCATCCCGACCTTCTCCCCCGGGGCGGGGAGAAGGAAAACGAGGATGCCGCTGCAGAACCGCGTCACCCCCACTGGCGACATCATTGCCACTGCCCATCGCGGTATGTTCACCGGCAATCGCGGCATCATTCACGACCCCGCCACCAGGACGCTTTTGAAGCGGCGCTGGGCGAGCCGCGCCTGGCTCACTTGCGTCTGCGACTTCAGGGGCCGGCGGCGCGAAGTGATGGCTGGCCGGAGCTGGACCGAACTGTTTTTTCTCGATGAGGCGACCGCCTTCGCGGCCGGACACCGCCCGTGCTTCTTCTGCCGCCGCGAGGATGCCAACGGCTTTCGCGCGGCGTGGGAAAAGGGAAATCGCGTGTCCAGTCTGCGCGCCGCCGACATCGACACCGTGCTGCACCGTGAAAGGCTGGAAGGAAGCCGCAAGCGACTGCACGTCCTGCCGCTTCCTCTTTTGCAATTGCCCGATGGCGCGATGATAAGGGCGAGCGAGGAGAGTTTTCTGATCGCGGGAGGGCGCGCGCTGCGATGGTCGCCTGCCGGCTATTTCCAGGTGCAAGGCGCGATCACCGAGGCGAAGCTGCTCACCCCGCCTTCGACCTTGCGCGCGTTTTCAGCCGGTTACCGGGCGGTGTTGCATCCGAGTGCGAAGGAAGTCGTTGGTTAATCGTCATTCCGGGGCGCTTCGAAGGAGCGAACCCGGAATCTCGAGATTCCGGGTACGATGCTTCGCATCGCCCCGGAATGACTGCCTAAAACTTTTACCCCAACCTCTGCCGCGCCAGTTTTGCGCCGGCGCCGAGCGCGATCAGTTTCGCCTCGGCGATATCGCGGCGCATCGGCGCCATGCCGCAATTGGTGGTGGCGATGATGTTGCTCTTCGGCACGAATTTGGCGACCGCCTCGATCACCTTGACGACATCTTCCGCGCTCTCGACGGTGTCGCTGGCAACATCGATCACGCCGGCCTGAACCACCTTGCCCCTCAGCAGCGTAAGAAGTTCCAGCGGCACCTTCGAATTGCGGCATTCGATCGCGACCTGCTGGATCGCACTTTTGTCGATGGCCGGAAAAATCTCCTCATATTGCCGCCACTCGCTGCCGAGCGTCTGTTTCCAGTCGGTGTTGGCCTTGATGCCGTAGCCGTAGCAGATATGGACCGCGGTGACCGAGGTGAGCCCTTCGGCGGCGCGTTCGAGCGCCTTGATGCCCCAGTCGTTGACCTCGTCCATGTAGACGTTGAAGGCGGGCTCGTCGAACTGGATCAGGTCAACGCCGTCGGCCTGCAGCGCCTTGGCTTCCTCGTTGAGCAGTTCTGCAAAGGCGAACGCCATCTTGATGCGGTCGCCGTAATATTGATCGGCGATGGTGTCGATGATGGTCATCGGGCCGGGCAAAGTGAATTTCAGCTTGCGCGTGGTGTGGGTGCGTGCGACGCGCGCCTCATCCGCGTGGACCCGGCCTTTCAGCCGCAACGGCGCCACCACCTGCGGCACCATCGCCTTGTAGCGGTCCTTGCGGATGCCCATCTCGACCTTGTGGGCGAAATCGATCCCCTCGACCTTCTCCAGGAAGCCGTGGACGAAATGCTGGCGCGCCTGCTCGCCCTCG
>Ga0306922_10000807_pt1 | contig 26925 bp, 23 predicted proteins | sample sta12Cox44000082_FD_203758 | JGI IMG/M metagenome (GOLD analysis project Ga0306922, IMG submission 203758) | Lab enrichment of tropical soil microbial communities from Luquillo Experimental Forest, Puerto Rico - statoxic.12C.oxic.44.000.082 (v2)... | ecosystem: Environmental > Terrestrial >... | reverse complement strand
TTTTATTTTCGTTTTGATTCGATTCCGGAAACGACGGCAGCCTGCTGCTGATCATGCCGGAGTGCGCAGCCCAATATCGACGCATCTGGAGTTTTCTGTTGTGTTGATCGAAGCGGTGCTTCTGCTGGGCTTTGCAATCCCGCTTTGGGCAAAACGCGTGAATCAGTTTCCGCCAGGCACAGACGCGCTCGTTGTTCACGTCGTGGCGCAGCAATTCAGTTTCAACTATCACTTGCCTGGACCGGATGGACAGTTTGGCCGGCGCGATGCCAGTTTTGTGAGCAACTCAAACCCGGTTGGCCTCGATCCGAATGATCCGGCTGGCAAGGACGATATCGTGACGACCGGCGAACTGCACGTGCCGGTGAATCGCCCGGTGATAGCCGAATTGTCTTCGAAGGATGTGATCCACGATTTCTTTTTGCCCAGCATGCGGATCGCTGGGGACGCAATTCCCGGTTCCCTGATTCCGGTCTGGTTTACGCCACTAAAAACCGGGACCTACGAAGTTATTTGCGGCCAGCTTTGCGGTCTCGGCCATTACGGGATGAAAGGCACGCTCGTGGTCGATACACCGCAGGACTATCAGGCGTGGCTAAAGGAGCGAGCCGAATTAGCCGGTGGCGGACAAGCCGCGCCGCCGACGCCCGGCGCACCGCAGCGGCCTCAGCCACAGAACAAACCGCCTGCGCCCGCCGGCAAACCTGAACAGCAGCCTGCGCAACCTGCGCAAAGTCCGCGTCAACTGTAGTCCCGTCGGTGTGCAAAGCGCGCACGTCGCCCGCAGGGCGACCGCTACAAATGATCTGCGAAATCCGCTTAATCCGCGGTCAATTTGATTTGGATGCCTTCGGAAAGCTCAACGAGATGGCTCAATCGCTTCGCGTGGCTCACATGCGTCGCGACGCTCTTGCTCATTTGCAGCGGCGGAATGGTCACCAGCAAAAACGTCGGGCTCGCCGTGCCCGATTGGCCGACCACGTTCGGCTACAACATGTTTTTGTTTCCAGTCTCGAAATGGGTCGGCGGAGTTTTGTTTGAGCACACACATCGCTTGATGGGCTCGCTCGTTGGTTTTCTGACCGTCATTCTTGCTGTCTGGCTTTGGCTCAGCGAACATCGACGATGGGTGCGCAACTTGGGCATGTTTGCACTTGCCGGAGTGATCTTACAGGGAATTCTTGGCGGGCTTCGCGTTACCATGATGAAAGATGAAATCGGAATCTTTCATGCCTGTGTTGCACAGGCATTTCTCGGGCTGTTGGTATTCATCGCGCTGGTAACGACGAATTTCTGGCAGGCGATGGATTGTAAGGCGTCCGCCGCCGCGAACGCCAATCCGAGAATGGTCCGATTGGCGATGGCAATTACAATTATGATTTATGTGCAGCTCGCGCTGGGCGCGACGATGCGCCATCAACACCGCGATCTGGCGATTCTCGATTTTCCAACGGCCAACGGCGCGTGGATCCCGGATACCAGCGCGGCCGCTCTCGCAAAGATCAACGCCTGGCGCGACGCTCGCGGCTTGTCGGATGTGACTGCATTCCAAATCTGGCTGCAAATGGCGCACCGATTTCTCGCGTTAATCATCGCCATTGCTGTGATCGCATTTGCTCTTCGCGTTTGGCGACCTGCACCGCGTTTTGCAGCGCTTAAGAGACTCTCGATCCTTTGGGTTGCGCTGGGTATGTGCCAGATTGCGCTCGGCGCCTGGACAATCTGGAGCAATAAAGCAGCCGATGTCGCGACGACGCATGTCGCGCTCGGCGCGGTCATGCTATCTTTTGGCGTGAGCATTTCTGCGATTTGCTGGCGAATTTTGGCGGTGTCGCGACACGGCGCGCCCGGCGGTCGCGCTCTACCAATCCCCGCATGAAAACAGCCGCGCTCGAAAATTCGAACTTTGCGCCATCGCGGCATGGCTTTGTTGCCGATCTCGCCGAACTCGTCAAAGCGCGATTGACGCTCCTAGTGCTGCTTACGACTGCCGTTGGCTTCTATCTCGGATCGGAATCACCGATCAATTACATCGCGCTGTTTCATGTTGTATTCGGAACTGCGGCAGCGGCAGCAGGCGCAGCCGCTCTTAACCAATGGTGGGAACGCAGGGCCGATGCGCTGATGCGACGCACGAAAGCGCGCCCGATACCGGCGGGGCGAATGCCGCCACTGCATGCGCTGGCGCTCGGGATCGTTTTATCCGTTTTGGGAGTCGGTTATCTGGCGATCGTTTGCAATGCGTTGAGCGCGGCGCTGACGGCAATAACGGTAGCGATTTACATTTTTGCTTACACACCGCTAAAACGCGCCAGCACCGCTAATACCGCCGTAGGCGCAGTCCCGGGTGCGATCCCACCCATGATCGGGTGGACGGCTGCGCGCGGAAACATTGGCGCCGGAGCGTGGGCTCTCTTTGCGATCGTTTTTCTGTGGCAACTGCCGCATTTCTTCGCCATCGCGTGGATGTACCGGGAAGACTATTCGCGCGCAGGCTTTCGCATGATCTCAAGTGATGACCGTGGCGGCGAGCGCAGCGCCAGCCAGAGCGTGTTTTTCTGTATCCTGCTACTGGTAATTGCGGGGCTGCCCGCGTTTCTTGGAATCGCGACTTTTGTTTATCTGGCGATCGAACTTTTGCTCGGGGGTTTATTCGTCGCCGTTGCAATGCGCTTCCTGCGGATGCGGACGACAGGCGCAGCGCGTTTGCTGTTCCTCGCGTCGATCATTTATCTTCCACTGTTACTGGGAGCTTTGGTTCTAACAAAATCATGAGCGCCACTTTTGCGACAATGCATCGCTCGTCATCCGGCAGCGGCATCATCTGGAAAGTGACGCTGATTCTCATCCCGGTGGTGACGCTGGCGTTGTTGCTTTGGCTGCGTCAACTGGAAGTGAACGCGCTCCGGCAGCGCAGTGTTTCCTCTTACGGGACAGTGCCTTCTTTTGAGCTCACCAACCAGAACGGACAACCATTCGGTTCACCGCAATTGGCCGACAAGATTTGGATCGCCGATTTCGTCTACACAACCTGTCCGGGGCCGTGCCCGATCATCAGCAGCCGAATGAGCGAATTGCAAAAACCGTTGGAGAAAACCGATGTGCATCTGGTTTCGTTCAGTGTCGATCCGGAGAAAGACACGCCGGAGGTTTTGCGCCGCTACGCGGAGAGATTGCAAGCGGAGCCGGGTCGTTGGGATTTTCTCACGGGATCAAAGTCCGTGATCTACAAGCTTTCACATGACGGCTTCAAACTCGCGATATCTGATGGTGGCGATGTCCAGGGAATTCCGGTGCACAGCACGCGGATAGTGCTGGTGGATCGACATGACCAAATTCGTGGTTACTACGACGCGACCGAAGCCGATGCAGTGACGAAATTGGTCGCCGACACGAATCATTTGCTGCGCGAGCAACCGAAATAAAAACTCCAAATCCCAAGCTCCAACATCCAGAGAAGTTCAAACATTTGGAACTTGATTATTGGAGCTTCTCTGGAGTTTGGATGTTGGTGATTGGTCTTTTGTCAGCCCACCGGCTCCGGACCGGCACTGGGTTCTTCGTCGCAAACCATCTGCAGATACTGGCGATATTCGTTCTTTGGTAGGCCGTCGATGATCTTAGCGAGATCGGCTTCGGTGATGAAACCCATGCGAAGTGCGACTTCTTCCAGAGACGCGATTTTCAAACCCTGCCGGTGCTCAATCGTGGCGATGTAGTTACTGGCCTCGAGCAAGGTGGTTGTGGTACCGGTATCGAGCCAGGCCATGCCGCGGCTGAGCAGTTTCACATGGAGCTGTTTCTGCTTCAGATAAAGCAAATTCAGATCGGTAATCTCGAGCTCGTTACGCCGCGACGGGCGAAGCGTTCGGCAAAATTCAACCACTTGATCGTCGTAAACGTAAAGGCCGGGCACGGCGAAATGACTCTTCGGCTGTTTCGGTTTTTCTTCGAGGCTGATCGCTTTGCCGTCAGCGTCGAACTCGACCACGCCGTAACGTTCAGGGTCGCGGACTTGGTAAGCGAAAACGCACGCGCCGCGTTCGATGGCGAGCGCGTCACGGTAAAAATCGAGTTTCCCGTAGAAAATGTTGTCGCCAAGAATGAGGGATGCGCCGGAGTTGCCGATAAATTTTGCGCCGATTAAAAACGCCTGCGCAATTCCTTCCGGCTTCGGTTGCTCGGCGTACTCGATGCGAATACCGAGTTGCGCGCCGTCGCCCAAATAATCTTGCAGCATTGGCAAATCTTTTGGAGTCGAGATGATGAGCACTTCCCGGAGACCGCCGAGCATCAGAGTCGCCAGCGGGTAGCAGATCATCGGCTTGTCGTAGATCGGAAGCAGTTGTTTGCAGACGATCTTCGTCAGCGGGAAAAGACGCGTCCCCGCGCCACCGGCGAGAAGAATGGCTTTCTTGTTCATGACGAGGGTGTCGCGATCTCCCGTGCCGATTTAATTCCAAGTTTTCGACCGAGCCGCAACCACGGCGATTCGCGCCACACTTTTCGCAGTGCCAACAGCTCTGCCTTTGCTCGTGTGAGCTCGCCTTGAAGCCGTGAATACTTTTCCGCCAGTCGAGTTCCGAGTTGCGCTTCGCCGGGATCAAGCTTTATCAACGCCTTGTTTGGAAACTCGCTCGCTTCGGGAAACTTCATCACCGCGTCAAGGTGTGCCTGTAGCTGGTCGCGAGAGCATTCGCCCAGCGCGTAAGCGATGAGTGGCACGAAGACATCCGCGCGAAAGCTCGACACGTTGCCCCAAGCGGCACGATGATAAGCAGCAACCCCGCACCTCAAGTTAGGCGAGACGGCGAGCTCCGGCGCGAGCGAAATCAAAAGGTCAACATTCATCTCGAGCAGTTCGCGCACGAGTTTTTCTGGCTTGACCGAGATCGTGTTCGTGGAGTGCACGCGATACGAGAATAGCTCGTCATCAAGCACCGCAAGGCGGTTATGCAATGCGCAGTCGAGCACAAAGAAGTAGTCGTGAGCGTAGCGATAATGGCGAAAGGGATGGTCCAGAAAGTACGCTCTGCGGCCCGTGAGATTACTAGTCGAGCTGATAAAATTGGCGACGCCAAGCTGCTCGATGAGGTCCAGTTGGGATCCGCGGACCGACCATGCGGCTGCGAACCACTTGGCGGGTGGGTCAGAGAATGCGATCTCGCTGCCGGTGCTATCAATCAGTTTAAGCCGGGTCGCGACCACATCAATCGAAGGCGTCTCGTCCAGAAAGGCAGCGCATTTGGAAATGCGCTCGCGAGCGAAAACGTCGTCGGAGTTGAGAATCGCAACATAATCGCAGCCAACAGCTTTCTCGATCCCGCGATTAAGCGCCACGTGCGTCCCTGAGTTGGGCTGTGTGTGCAATTCGATACGCGGCTCTGCCAACGCGCGCACGATTTGGACTGAATCGTCAGTCGAGCCGTCGTCGACGATGATGATCTTATCGACCGCCAGCGTCTGTGCGAGGACCGACCGGATAGCGTCACCAATGAATGCAGCATGATTGTAAAGTGGAATGACGACGGCAATTTGTTTCATCGGCACCACGTCTCGAGCTGATTGCGCCATTGCTGCAGAAATTGCTCGCTGATATGTGCCCCGCTTGGACTGAAGAATCCGCGCCAGGTCGATGGCTTCGGCTCCGCGATGAAGCGGCCATCAAAGCTGGCTCGGATCTTCGCATCCGAAACGCGGCCGCCGGTACAGCTCGCGAGCAACCGTTCCACCACGTCCGATGCAAATGCTGGCGGCGACTCAATGGTCGCGCTGATCGTAATTTTCGCGAGACGCTGCAAGATCCACGCGCAGAGCAGCGCGCGTGAGTCCGTCGCATGGAGATGACGGATTCCGGCGCGTCCGAGCTTTGGCGCGAGGTAAAGCGCGACACGCGCAGCTTCAAGATAATCAGCCGTGTTGCACGCGGGCGGAAGCTCGCTCCGCCAACTCTCGAGTTCATGCGCGCCGGCGCGATTTGCCTGCCATTCGGCTTTGATCACGATCGCATCTGGCAAGAATTCCAGCGCCTGCACGAGGCGCTCAGATCCCTTGGCGGGCTCGATTGAATTTGAGCGCCAGACGTAAACCGGTGCACCTGCAAGGGCCGCGAGCTCGCGATCAAACCCCGGCAATTTGGGATTCGGCCATTCCCAGACGAGATGGCCGCAGTGCTGCAAGTGCCGATCCGCGCGGCGAAGCGGAGCTCGTGGCACTGCGACAGCTTCGATGATCTCCAGAAGCTGCGCGGCGGTCTTATCGACATCGAATTTGTCCTCGACGTTGCGCCTGCCTGCCGCGCCGAGTCGCACGCGCAGTTGCGGATCGCGTAACAGCGACTCGAGCGCATTGGCAAGCTCCTCGACATCTCCTGGGCTAACAAGTAGCCCGCTCTCGCCATTGCAGACCATTTCCGGAATGGCGGCAAGTCGCGTCGAGACTACCGGGCGGGCGGTAGCCATGGCTTCGAGAATGACGGTTGGTAAAATGTCGCTTGCCCCTTTGCTATCGACGACAGAAGCGAGAGCAAAAACATCGCAGTCGGCCAGGTAAGGGATGACCTCTTCCTGCGGAAGCGCTCCCAATAGCTCAACGATCTCATCGAGGCCTGCGGCAGCGATCGCGTTTTGAAGCGCGTTCCGCAACGGTCCATCGCCGATGATTTTGCATTCAAATTCAATATTACGTTTCTTTAGTTCCGCACACGCGACGATCAGATCGCGAAAGCCTTTAAACTCGATCAACCGACCGATACTTAAGATGCGCGGCCGCAGTCTAGTTGTCCGTGGGGAGCCGGCCTGGAACTTTCGCAGATCAATGCCGTTGTAGATGCGGTGAATTTTTGCCGCCGCGTCGGGACACTTTTGGATCAGCAACTCGCGACTGTAATCGCTCACCGCCACGACGAACGCAGCTTCGCGGCACATTTCACGCAGCAGCTCGTCGCTACCTACATCCAGCATGAAATCCTGTGCGTGTGCCGTGAAACTAAAGCCGACTTTGCTGATTTCCTTTACGAAGAGCGCGGTGTGGGTCGCGTGCCTGGCGAAATGCACGTGAAAATGCGCCACGCCACTACGAACAAACTGTTCGGCGAAAAAAACTGCGTTGCGCGCGCGTTGCTCAGCCTTGAAGGCCGCGCCGTACCGCGTTTCATGCTCCGCGACAAGAGCGGCAGGCCAAATGCCGTCGCGGCGCGCCAGCTGCGCCAGCGTTCGCACAACTCGCGGCGGCGGCCCGTAGCGGACTTCCGCGCGCAAATTCGACCCGTGCCCGTGCGGAAAGCTTGCGAATGGCGGATTGATCGAGCCGATTTCCAAGTCCACGCCACGTCGTTCCAACGCCAGCATCTCAGCGTCGCAAAATGTCTGAGAAATGACCGGATACCGGGAATAAAGATAGCCAAGGCGCATCGGCATCAATGATTACGCGCGCCGCGCAAAAATAGCAATGGCAGGGCGCTGCAGCCGCGTCTCTCTGAGACACGCGCCCTACGGGTTGCGAAATTGCAGTGCCTCGCTTCGCACAACGAAGCGGCTATAGGTTTCTCTTACGAAAACCGCACGTCCTTGCCGGGATCCATCTCGAAGTCCAGCGCCAGGGAATCCTCGGTGTTCGGTTTGATCACTTCCTCCACAAATTTCACGTAGATCGGATCCTCGCGAAAAATTGCGTACTTGTCCATCGACTCAAAATCGATGGCGATGAAGAACGGCCAGTCCATTTCGGGATCGATTCGTTTCCCGCATTTGATGCTGAGCACCTCCGGAATTTTCAAAAGCTGCATTCGCGCGTTCATCATCATCGCTTCCACGCGAGCGGGCGTGACGTCGGAGTTGAGTTTGTAGAGATCGATATGATGAACCATGAAGGTAAAGCTAATAGGCGGTTCCAAGGTGCCGCGCAAGCCCGAATCCACAGCCGGGCGAAGCTGATTGACAACATCCCAATCACTCCATATCGGTTTGTCCCGGTATATGCTTAATTAGGCCATCATGCATGCGTTGGGCCAAAACGACTGGCATTGCAGGCTCTGCGGCCAGCCTCTTGCAACCGAATCTGCACAGCGCCCGGAGAACGACGTTGTTTTTTCGGTCGTAATCCCCGTACACAATGAGACCGACCAAATAGCTCAGAATCTGCTTCTCATACACGCGGAAGCATCGAAGACAGGATTGCCGATGGAGATGGTCGCGATTGATGACGGCTCGACAGACAGAACGTGGCAAGCCTTGCAAAAGCTGGCTGAGCAAATGCCGGAACTAAAGGCGCTCCGGTTTAGCCGGAATTTTGGAAAGGAAGCGGCGATCTGCGCCGGACTGGCGTACTCATCCGGCCAAGCATGCATCGTAATAGATTCTGATCTGCAGCATCCCCCCGAGTTAATTCCTGAAATGGTTCGGCTGTGGAGGCAAGAGCATTGGGACATCGTCGAAGGGATAAAGAAAACGCGAGGCTCGGAGCCGCTGATCAATCGAATCGGTGCGCGTTTCTTTTATCGCACCCTGAGCGGTCTTTCGGGTTACAACTTGTACGGGTCGTCAGACTTCAAGCTTCTGGACCGCAAAGTTATTGATGCATGGCTGGATATGCGTGAGCGGAACACTTTCTTTCGAGGCATGGTTAGCTGGCTCGGATATCGTCGAAATCAGATAACGTTTTCGGTACCAAGACGACGGCTGACACAGTCACGCTGGTCTTTTCTCGGTCTTTTCCGGTTAGCCGTCATCGCGATCACAGCCTTTTCGTCGTTACCGCTGCAAGCAGTGACAATCCTTGGAGGGCTTTTCCTTGTCTGCGCGATGCTGTTCTCAGCCTACGCGCTGGTGATGTATTTTCTCGGACTGGCGTTTCCTGGGTTTACCACCGTCATCGTACTCGAGTTGCTGATAGGTGGCGTTTTAATGATTAGCCTGGGCATCATTGGCACTTATATCGCTCAAATATACCAGGAAGTGAAATATCGCCCGCGCTACGTCGTTGCAGAAACTCTCGGCAGCCACGGGGATGAGAAACTCTTGCGCGCTCCAAAAAATATGCGAACAGAGGCGACTCCCACCTTGGCTAGCTGATCGTCACTTTGAGGGCTGCTCAGCGCACGTGGTAACGCCTTGCTGAGTGAGATGGAGCTACCCAACCAACATCCCTTAAAACGACGAGAAGGCGATGCGATCCACATTGGTGGAGACTATCAGGCCCGAGCCTTGAAGTCGGATCACGCGGCTCAACGCTTCTGGCACGAAGCAAAATTCAGGTTGATAGAACGGGTCGCAATGCCCGGGAGGCACGAACGGGTGCTCGATGCCGGGTGCGGCTCGGGAACGATTAGCCATTTTTTTTCTCTTCATGCCGGCGAGGTGGTAGGTATAGACAGCAATCCATCGGCGATAGACTACGCAACAAGCGCCTATTGCTCCCCCAATCTTGAGTTCCGTCTCGGCCAATTCGAAGACCTCACGGGCGACAAGCCTTTCGACAGGATCTACTGCATCGAAGTGATTGAACATCTTTACGAGCGGCAAGTGGCAGATGTCCTCTCACTCTTCTGCAACCTTACGAATCCAGGCGGCCACCTTTTTCTTACAACACCTAACTACCGAAGTGCCTGGCCGATTATTGAATGGGCTTTAGACAGACTTAGCTTGGCGGCGAAAATGGACCAGGTGCAACACGTGACCCATTTCACTCAACGCAAACTTGCCGCGGCCTGTGAGCGCGCGGGATGGAAAGTGCATCACATCGGGACTTTCAACGGACTCGCCCCGTTTATCGCTCCAATTTCGCGCCGCCTCGCACTTGGAATGGAGAAAATCGAGTTTTCGCTTAGCCGGCTGCTTCCGCAAAATCTTCTGTTTTGCTTGGCGAAAAAGGAATTCTAACCCGCGACATATCCGGCTCCCCTACGCTTCCCACTTCGACGTTGACAGCTCACTATGGAAAAGAATCCGGCAAAGCCCGGACACGGTCCTGAAATTGGCGGATGTTTGAAATCGGTCGATTGGTCTGGGACGCGCATTTGACTCATCAGCGCCAATGGCGATCTTTCGCGGCCCATATAATCCAGGCGCCCACGCAGCGACAGAACGCCCGTCAGGTCCCAGTTTCTGAACGCGGTGCTTGGAGCCTATCTCCGCAACGTAAATGTTGCCTGCGCGATCAATTGCGATCCCACTCGGCGCTTCGAATCCTTTTATCCTCGCAACGAAACTGCCGTCTTGTGAAAATTTTTCGATACGCCCGTTACCGGTATCGGCCACCAGAAGGTTTCCGTTGCGATCAACCGTAATTGCAGTCGGCGAGTCAAATTCTCCTTCCGCGCTTCACCTGCCGCCTTCGAACCTGTTAGTCATTTCTTCAGACGTGGGACCAAACTGAGGAGAGGCAGGTAACTTGTTCACACGTTTTTGAAACTGTTGAATGTTCTTGTTAGGAATGTTCAGTACGTAAAACGTCCTTGTTCTTCCTCCAAAGGAATATGAAAGCGAATCTTCTGTTCCGAGGTCGTGGAACGACTTGAATATATTGATTATTCTCTCGGTCTTTGGGTGGCGTTCCCAGATCAGCTTCAAATCTTTGTTACTCCGAGCGTAACTGGCAATCGCCCGTTTGTTCGCGTTCCATACATCTTGCTCGCTCATGACAATCTCGAAGGGATACTCGGCACAAAAAGAGAGGATTTTGCCGTCATCGTAGTCATGCAAAAACAGGTGAATGATGGAATAAGCATCCCCCTCGCAGATAAACGTTTCAAATGCAGGCTCGGGCAATCCTTTAATCCGATTGAACTCGTTGCGTTCCAGGTGGGGAGGAGCGGGGTGTTCTTCACCAGCAACAACATGTCTTAAGAAACGCGAAACACCCACCTCCCCTTGTGCGTAGTAGCGGATCCCCAATGGATTCTTGGTTTTGTTGTAAATGTATCGCACGGATGGGACCAGGCCGTTGAGCAGTATCAACGCTGCTACAGCACCAAGAACAATTTGAACGCTGGGCCATGGCCGCAGCTTCAATAGCCCGGCAAACGTAAAGCTCATCAGGACTACCCAGAATGGTATCGGCAGAAGAAGTCGGTTCTCTATGGACCTGGCGATAAATGCGCCTGCAACTGGAATTACGGCCGCCAGTGCAATTTCAAACCGCCTTTGCCAAAGGGCTAACAGAAAGCCCGGCACTAAGAGCCAGTAATATGACAGCGGAATAGGCAAAACATCGGGAATAAAGAATCGAGGACCGGGTATAGTGAAGAAGCAGTCGTAAAGCTGCTTGGTAAACGGCGTTATGCCATGCGGGAATGGGGCTGACTGCATCGCATGCCAGAAATCGCGAAGAAAGCTGGATTCGTAGGAAGTGTAATTTTCGCGGTTAAAGACGACATAAAGGAGGATTGTGGCGGCGCCCGCGAGAAAGCCATACACTACTAACGCCAGTGAACTCCATATGGCGATTCGTGTCAGGCTCCTCCAGTAAAACAAAGCGTACAGCGGTGCAGCGATCGCAAGCGCCAGAAGATATTGCTTGCCGGATATCGAGCTGGCCAGGCAAAGCCCTGCAGCAATGCCGCCCAGAGAAAGACAAAAAGCTGACTTGTTTTTAAATCCTGCATAAAGGAAGTAGAGCGAGGTTATCGACAGCGTCGTTGCCATGGGGTAGCGGTAGCCGGCGAACGTGTAAATGAACGCGAACGGGAGGAAATTGAGGATCAGCGCCGCGACAGAGGTTACGACGTAAGACTCAAAGAGCAGGTCGACTAATAAAATCGTGAATACAAACGTCGTTAACCAGATGCAAAATAGCGCTGCTTGATACGCCAGGATGTTAAAGCCGAATAACTTGAGAAAGCCCCACACATAGTAATGAAACAGGGTTTCTCGCGAGATAGGGAAATGAAACCACGCCGCCTGGTATGGATGCCCAATGACATAAGTTTTCAAGTACCAGAGGTCCCATCCGGACTCGTCAAAAAGCGCGTCTCCGTTCCAAGGTGCGGTGCGAAAATTCCAAAGGTGCGACACTACAAAGAAGAGAATCCACAACAGAAAGAACGCCGGTTTTGGCTTTATTAGCGATTTGAAACCGGTTGCGGTCCGTTCGCGCCCCGGGAAAAAGGCCGCCAGCAAAAAGAGCATGCTAAGCAGCCAGCCGATCGGTTGCCACGGGTCTCCCCAAGTGGCCTTCCGGTAGTGCGCCGCCCCAGCTGAAGCGCAAATCGCCAGACTAATGATTGACAATCCGAGTAGAAGAATCCTCGGGGTAAGAAGCTGCGATTTTCTGAGAGCTAACTTCATAGCCTTAGTGTCATTCCGAGCAAAGCGAACGATCCTCAGCTCAATTTTGGAACGATCGCCTACCGTAACCAGATCAGAGTGAAATCAAAGGGCTCAACATGACAGCGCCATTTGTGAGATGAGTTCCAGCTGTTTACAGATCGATGACGCTCACGCGATTGCCGAACATGTTCAACACATAGAGTTTCCGATCTGTCAAAGCGAGAGCTGACGGGCCCTCGAGTTGATCCGGTGACTTTGGCGTCAGACTCCCAATCCTATTGCCATTCAAGTCAAAAATAAACACTGCATTTATATTGATGCTTGACGCGTATAATCGACCCGCCTTCGAATCTATGGCCAAGTCTTCGAAGCCATATGGCTTTCCTCCCCATTCAGGGATTAGCCATTTGGTTAGAAACTTCCCATTCGAGTCAAAGACCTGTATCCGACTGTTACGTGGATCGGCGACGTAAACTTTATTGGTAGCGGGATCAACCGCTACCGAGGCAGGATCGTCGAACTGCCCGTCGCCATTCCCTTTACTCCCCCACATCGTCAGCACCTGTCCGTCTGGGTTGAACTTAACAATTCGCGTACGGCCCTGATCGACGACGTAGATAGACTCATCCGGTCCAATCGCGATGCGACGCGGGCCATAAAATCCGGCGTCGGGACCTTTCCACTCGGCGATGAGCGTGCCGTCAGGAGCCAGCTTTTGCACGTGGTGATTGCCAGCGTCCGCGACGTACAGATTACCGTTGCGGTGAACAGCGATGCCGTTAGGTGCTGCTAATTGTCCTTGCCCCATGATGCTTAGAAACGCACCCGTAGGCGAGAACTTTTCGATGCGCCTATTGTTTGTGTCGGCGACCAGAACATTCCCGTTGCCATCAACAGCAATGCCAGCCGGCAAATCAAATTCTCCTTTCCCCGCTCCCTTCCCGCCTTCAAACATGTTACTGACACTCTCAGGCAGGGAACTGAGCTTGGGCGGCGGTGTGTCAGGCACCTTGTAGATAATCATCCCGTTGTACTGAGTGGCATCGTATACCTTCGGAAAATAAGTCGCGTATAACTCTTGATTCGGTCGCCTGATAAACTGGGCCTGGCGAATAGCGTTATCGTATGCCACGTAACTAATGCCGTTCGCTTTCAAGAGATGGTACACTTTCCAAGGGTCCTTGCTCTCGAAGAATTCCGTATAGACCCTGTCACGCTTGGCGGCGTCGTAACCGGCCCCCCACGAATAGTACGGCCAGCCATAGAACACCCGCCGCCCAGCCATCAGGATAGGATGATTAACAAATCGATCCGTTAGAAAGATGTCACGCGGCGTTGTATTTTTTTTCAACCAGTCGATCAACGGGTCGTTCCGAAATGTTACTTCGCTCCAGCCAGTGTTGTGAATGGGAAAGAAATCGATGACGCCGCCGGGAATGACTAGCAGGAACAGAATAGTCGCAACGAATTTCCCAGGCGCCGTAGTCCCGGCCAATGAGAAACGCCATAGACGCCAAAGACCGAAGGCGACGAACAGGTTCGCGACGATTGTCCAAGTGTGTATAAACTTCTGGTTGGCGAGTACCTCAATGGTGAACTGGAAACAAAAGGCAACCGCCAGGAGACTTGAAATTGCCAGGAACACCCGCCTTTGCAGGCTATTTGCGAAAACCAGCGCCAGGGCGATTAACAACCACTTGAAACCAAAGGTGAATCCAAGATACTTCACTACGTTCGCTGCAGTAGGCTGGTCAATTGTATAGCCCCAATGAAGAAGGCGCGGCATGGGTATCCTTCCACCTCCGCCAATCAAATACAACATCTGCGGCAGCGCGATCAGGCCGGCGGGGACCGCGAGCGCCAGCATCTGAAGCCGTAGCGGGAACAGGATGAACCACGCTGCCAAAACAGCGGCTGCACCGATATACACTGCGCTGTTCCACATCGGCAGGAGACCAAGCAGCACTCCGGAAAAAATGAAACCAGGCAACGTATCGCGAAAACGCTCGGCCGGAACGACCACTTCTTCTTTTGGTTCTATTGCGGCCGAAGCTTCCTTTGGTTCTGTTGCGACCGAAGCTTCTTTTGGTTGTGTTGCGACCGAAACCGAGGTGAAGTCGCTTCTCGGTTCTAAAACGTTTTCGGGCCGAGCGGCAGCCTCGGAAGCCGTACCCCCTGCGATTTCGGAAGACGGGTTTGGCTGCACCACAACCGGCTCAGGAGAAGGCAGGGTTTTAACCCGTTTCGGCGGTCGCATGCGATAGCGGATGACCAGAAAAACCAGAACGAGTAGCAGTATTCCTATGGCGCTGGCGAGATGGCGCTGGTTAAGATAGGTCACCTGCGACCAGGTGCCCCACTGGTCGCCACGATACGGGAAGATGCTTGGAAGAAAATCGCGCTGTTGTCTGATGGCTAGAATCGCGGCGCGGACTGAACCTTGTTTCTGAAGGAAGGGCACGTATGAGAGCGAGCCGAAGAAGAAAAACAACAAAGAGCCTAGGCGCCCTACTGCGCGGGAATTGAAAACAACCTCCCCGAGCGTCATCGCTAATATGAGCATTGCTACCAACGTGATGATGCTCAGCAGGTTGAGACTCCACGCCGGATTGAGCCCGAGGAATTCAAGATTTCCCGCCTGAAAGTAAAATAGGAAGTGGTAACGGATTCGATCTCCTGAGAAGTGCGGATACTCTGTAGGAAAGTTATGTCCCACGGCGAAGCTCTGCATGATCGCAGTGTTTGGCCCGAAATCGCTGTATTCGGGGTTGGAAATCTGCAGCTTGCTGCCGCTGGTATTAAAAGAGGCAAACATCATCCAGGATACGAGGACGACGTATCCCGCTATGAGTAACCAGTCAGCTATGCCCGAACCCTTAGGCCGGGGTAAGTACGTGCCGGCGACAAAAGTGTTGTGACTCTCGCCGTGAACGCGCCTTACGACTTTGTGTTTCCATTTGCTCCACGACAGGAGGGCAATCGCCGCGATGCCGAATAAGAGATTACCCCATAAGAGTGGCTGCCGGGCGCGAGTGAAGAGCAGTCCCGCCAGATACGTAAACCAGGTGCTGATTAGCAGCCCTGAGAGTATGGCTGCTGCACATCGGTGTGCGACGGATGCGAACTGGTAAAAGCGCCGGCAAAGAAAATCGCCTATACAAGCAGCCAATCCGAAATAAATCAGAGCAAGCATACGCAAATCCTCTGTAATTCATCGGACAACACACGCGCAAACCCTAAACGGGCGATTTCTTCCGTCAAATATGCGCAAAGCTTTTTTAGACTGCACGAAGAAGGACAGGCTGCCCAAAAATATTCACGACGCGAAATTTTGCGTTTTGCAATTCTCCCGTCGCGCCGCCATGTGACTCCGCTCATGAATTCCTTGAAACAGCGAACGCCGCTACGGCTGGATTTCGTCAGTCCAAAGGAATTGCCACATCGCCATTGCATTGATCGCAACTGAGACGGCGAAAAGGAAAATCTCGCTGACAGTTATTTTCGCAGGGGCGTTGCCTGTGAGCAGGAGAAACATCCAGGGAAGGAGAATCATCGCGTAGCGATACGAAAACTGCCAGCTTCCGGGGTTGCCATGACACCAGAGGACGAGCGTCAAAACAGCGATCGCCGCCCATGCGGTCACCTTATATCTGCCGCCCTGGCGAAAAAGGAGGCACAGGAAGGGGCTGGCAAGGAATATTGAGCAGCCGAAACCGTTTGGTTGGATGTAGGGGAAGTATTCAATGCTCTCGAACCCTTGAAACAGCATCGTGTAGATGTTCCACGGAATCGCATGGATCGAGAACAGTCCACGTGCGTACCAAGGTTCCTCACGCACTTCTGGGATGTGAATGTAGCCAAAATCGAAAATGGAATGAAATCGCGCGAAGTTATATGCGGCGGTCAGAAGCGCGAGGATTACTGGTACGCTTAGGAACCGGGTGAGCATCGGCATATTTTCCCGAAGCGCCCGTTTGATCCCGCGAATGTGGAACCAACTGAATGCGTCTCCACTTGGCCGACTCCAGAGAAAATAAGGGTAAAGAGGCAGGCTGATCAGCAGCTCGGTTCGATTGCCAAAAGCCAGAGTGAAAAATGCCCCCGCTACGAAGGGAGACGGCCGTACCAGCGAAAAATAAAGCGCTGCGGTTTGACCCATCAGAGCCAGGCCGAGAGCGATTTGCCATGCGCCGCCGAATCCGAGATTGCACCACGTCCAGGTTCCAAAAATTGGAAATAGCGCCATCAAAATCCGACGAGCTAACGCCGTGCTCTTGCGGCTGGAGTAATCGGCTCCGAATGCCTTAGCGAGCTGAAAAAAGAAATAAACGCACAAACCAGCAATGAGTGCTGCCAGGACGTGTCCCGGAAAGTTATGGATCAAACCGGCTTTCTGCAGGAGGGCAATCGGAACCATGCTCAGGACCGCACCCAGCGGGAACGCTGAATAATATCTGTCTCCGTGCGGGATCATTTCGTTCAGCCACTCGGGCGGCTTTTCGCGAAGACCCAGGTCACCACGCAGCAGAGCCGAAGCCATCTCACTGGTGTAATCCAGGTCGCGCAGCGTGGCATTCGTCGAAAAATAGAAAGCTAGCGTGGCGAACAGTGAAAGGCCGGCTGCGATCCAAAATTGTCGGCCAATGTCACGCCTCTCGGGAGCCATCATGATTCTTACTTTCAATTGTCAGACGAATGCCGTCCCAAGAGTTTTTCCCAGGCAGCTCTGGTCTCCGACGGGACGTTTTGGTCAGGACCGATCAACCAGGAAATCGTCGCAAGCGAGTTCACAGCGATCGAGAGAGAGACGAGGCCGATCATCACATGGCGTGACCGGACTAAGGCGATGCCGCCCGAGCGGAGGAAGATAATGAGGCAGAAGATTAGGAAAGGATAAAGATCAGCAGCGTAACGCTGGGCGAGCGCAAAAAACGATAAGATACAAAGAAATTGGGCAAAGAGAGCCGCCGCCGCGCCGCGCTCGAATGCGTCAGCACCGTCGCGTCGAACCAGATATGCAATTCCCATAATAGCGCCGAAGACAAGCCAGCTAAAACACCACGGGAGAGGGAGATATACTTCGCTGAAGTCGTTGGAATAGAGCGAGGGATAATCATAGGAATGGCGATCTGCCGCTAAGAAAGGCGGTTCGCGCTCGAGGCTTGGGAAATACACTCCGAAGTAGTCAGCAAAGCTGTGGAGTATCCGGCGCGGGCTGAACACCCCGAATTTGCGGGCGAACTCGGCATGAACCGAATTGATGTAGTAATCGTAGTAGTTCATTCCGGTGAGGCTGCCGAATCTTGCGTAGCTTAGCCAAATGTAAAAGATGAGTGCAACGCCAAGCGGGAGAACGAGCGCGGTGAGATTAGCTACTCGATTCTCGCGCGGTAGTCCCAGAGCAAGTAATGGCGCGATCAGGATGAACGACGCGCCGAATGTCACTCGGGAGAGCAGGGCGCCGCCGGCACAGAGCGAGAATCCTAGCAGAGCGCGTGTCAGGGCGACACCCTCGGCATGTCGCGAGCGGAAGGCGAAAAAGATCGCGGTCAACGACAGGGCCAGTCCCCAGATAATCGCTTCATCGTAAATGGAAAGATTCCCGAGCAGCAAAAGCAACGGTGAGCCGAACGCGAACCCGATTACGCACGCGTTGCCAAGCCAATTGCGGGCGCATGATGAAAGCGGGGATGATTGCAACGCCATGCGCACCAGACCGGCGAAAGCAAACAACGCGATGATGCCCGCGCAAAAGCCTGAAATCCTCGACCATTTCCCGTGTCCCGCTGGGTAAACGAAATTTAGCGGGATACGCAGGAACGCCGGAAACGGTCCAAAGTACATTCGCACCTTGCCGTTCACGATCATTGCTTCATGCCCGATCGCATCAAGATCGACGTCCACATCGCCGCGCAGAAAATGTTCCGCCTGCGAATCATAGGCGCCACCGAGCACTTCCTTAACGAAGATCTGCCGTCCGCCTGTTGTCGTGAATAACCAGAGGATGGCGCTCAGGAGCAATGCGACCGGCAAGAGCCGATGAGTCGTGACGTCAGGCCGGTGTCGCGCGTTCATTGTGAGCTGCTTAAACGTCCAACGCCCAACGTCCAACGCTCAACCATCTGAATTGGACGTTAAGCGTTCGGCGCTGAGCGTTCAGCACCAGGGCCTGCTGAGATTCTACTGTCTGAAATCCAAGGCCCCTTTTTTGATTGCGTAAGCGTAGCCCACCATCAGAATCGTGATGAAACTGAGCATGCTCCAAAAAATGACGCTGCTCTGTTTGACCGCATCGCGGTAAACAACCGCCCACGGATACATGAACACGATCTCGATGTCGAACAGGATAAAAAGCATCGCCACAAGATAGAACTTCACGCTGAAACGCGGCAACCGTTCTCCCTGCGGAATCATCCCGCACTCGTACGGTAAATCTTTGGCTCGGGTGCGTTTTCCGCTCTTGCCTACCAATACGCTGACGAGCAGAGCGGAAACGGCAAACACCATCGCGACGAGGATTTGCAGGAGAACCGGCAAATATTCGCGCAGCATCCGGAAATCTGGCCTGAAGCCAATTCGTGTGAAAGGCCGGCCTACCTTACGCCGGCGAGATGACCATTCTGCTGGGCAATCGCATTGGCCAAAGCCGACGGCAAGCCCTTGTATTTCTTACCATTCTTCTTGACCGCGCCCCGAGCCACGAGGTTCTGCAATTTCTCGTAAGCTCGCAGCCGTAGCATTTCTTCACCGCCGCTGGCAGCGTTCCGGGCCCGCAGATTCTCGTGCACGATGTCGAACAACTGCTTAAATTCGAACGACGAACGCCGGGAGAGGACAGCAACCAGCTCCTCAGTGACCAGATCAGGAACACGACGGGAGAATGCGTTTTTCTTTAGAATAGCCATAAGGGCGAAAAACATAGCATGTTTTTCACAGACTGCAGCAGTTTTCTTCCCCTTTCTTCCGGCAGCCCAATAGTGCCGAAATGGCGCGCTCCAAAAGGAGCGCGAGCCTCTTGGCTTACGCTCTCCGACGAGTTCGCAGGCGGGACGCACGCCCCACTTTATGGCGTGGGCGACGGACTGGCTGTCCGCTGCGGCGTCGCCGTCGAAGATGCGCCCCAGCCGGTCACGGCAGCACCGGCTTTTTGTCGTGCTCCCGCGCCCCAGCTGCTAAGAATAGCAAGCCCGATTGCCGACTGGTCCAGCGTAACTGGTCCAATTGACTCGGCCACGTAGCCGTCGCGATCGTAGCTTTGCGAGGAGACAATAGGGCTCAAGTGCCTTGTAATGACCTCCGGCGATGGGAGCTTGGCAGGATCGACGGAACCAGCTACTGCCGGTACGAAAGCCGCAGCCATTAGCAACATTGGACGAAGCGAAGCGTCAAGGCGGGAATACAGCAGGCCCATATCGACGTAGGCAAAAAAGTTCGTCGGCGCCGGCAGCAATCGCGCCGCAGCCTTGTAAGTTTGAGAATCCGAAAGTTCGGATGAACCCACCCCGCTGCGTTTCATTGCCTCTTCTACTGAGACTGGGTTAAAACCAGCGATAAGAATCCGATCGGACAAAGCGATCGTTGGAGTAATGGCGACGAGACTCGCTGCCGACTGCTTCGAGAAATAGCGGATGCCATCCTTCTCTGTCTGCGTCCAAGTCGCGTTTTCATCGGCACCTATGAGGGCCTCCACGACCTTTCCGGCTTTTGCCGCGTCCATTATTGGCAATGTCAGCAGCAACGATGGCCAATGCGCGCTCGACGGCCAGTCCGCCAACGAGCTCATCTCAAGTCCAAACGCAGCTTTCCACTCATCAGCGGTAATCCCGCTATCGGCGAGGGCCCGAAAGATTTTCGCGCCAGCCAGGGCCGCCGCCTGGTTTAGGGTGTCGATTCTCTCCCCGAGGTTTAGAAGCATCGACAAATAAAAAAAGGTCTCTTTTGTCCCGAGCGAAAGCGAAGACCGTGTAAGCGTGGTCGCGTGCTCTAGCTTTGGCATCTCGAGAAAAAGCACGTCGCGTATTTTTCCGTTTTCAAACCGGGTCGAACCGGCGATACAGCGCACCCTCTCGAGTATTGTGGACTCGCCGGGAGCCGGGCTTGATCGAACAGCAGCGCGCAGCGCTGCAAGCCGGTCGGAAAATATCTTCGGCTGCAAATAAAAGAATGCCGCATAAGTGGAGGGCCGGTGGTGGATAGCTGCGCGATATGCTTCGTCTTTGTCGAGTGTGTCCTCTGGATCTTTAGCGCGATGATCCGCACGATCCAGGAGTGCCTTTAATTCCGTCAGGTCAATCCCCGCAAAGAACCAGGGACCATCATAAGTTGTTGCGAGAGTAAAGGGAGCTGCCGTGACCAGCTCGATTTCATGGTGCTGATATTTCAGCTTCTCATGTTTCGCGCCCGGAGTTTGCTCCAAAAATGTGGAGCGCCATCTGTTGATGATTCGCTCCGCGCGTTCCTGGCTGCCACCAAAACGGAAGCCCCCTACGAACCTAGGGTTGTTATTCTCTATTGATGTCAAGGCCAGGAAGGCATGCTTGGGATCAAGTTGTTCGATCTCCTGCAGCGTTTGGGAAGCCGCGTTTGTTTGTGCAAGATTGCTCAGTCCCGCAATTGCGGGATGCAAAAAATCCTGCACCACCGGTTCGCGGTAGAGCTGATAAATATCGCAGCGATGCCAGTCATCGCGTGTTCGATTAAAGTCCGGCAGATGTGCCAGAAAAATTGTCTCTCGAGGCAGAAGCGCGCTCACCGGAACGCTCGAAATTTGCAGGCAAACTTTCCAGTAGTACCAACCAGCGAACGCGGCCACGACGAGCGCGATGATTAGCAACAGAATTCGTTTCATAAGCATGGCCGCGCTCCAAAGGCGGATGCTGGATACCCGATGGTTGATGCTTGATCAAACACAAACTGATCGAGCATCTAGCATCCAGAATCTGGCAGCGCGCTCGCTATGCCCGCGGGTGAAATTGCCGATGCACAACTTTCAGCCGCTGTTGATCGACGTGCGTATAGACTTGCGTGGTGGAAATATCGGCATGCCCCAGCATCTCCTGGATGATTCGCAGATCGGCGCCGTTCCCGAGCAGATGCGTCGCGAAACTATGTCGAAGAAGGTGTGGATAAACATTTTTCTCCAGTCCCGCACGTCGCGCGTGCTTCTTCACGATTTGCCAGATACGCGCTGTAGTTAATTTTGTGCCTCGAGCGGAGAGAAAAATTTCGCTGCCGCTACGCCGTTTCACAAGCTTCGGTCGCTCCATGGAGAGATAGGCTGCCAGCGCGTCGCAGGCTTTTCGACCCACTGGCACCAGGCGGGTCTTGTTTCCTTTTCCAGTCACACGCACAATGCGCTCTTCGAAATTGAATTTCTCCAGTCGCGCATTTGCCAGCTCGGAAATGCGCAAGCCGCTTGCGTAAAGCAACTCGATCATCGCGCGATCGCGCAAGCCGTGAACGGCTTTCGTGTCGATCTTTTCGAGGAATTGCTCCACCTGCAACTCGTTGAGCGTTTCCGGGAGATAACGCTCGATGCGCGGGAGCGCCAACGCCTCGGCTGGATCGCGTTCGATTGTTTCTTTACCGGCCAGGAACCGGAAAAAAATCTTCAATGCAACCACGATCAGCTTGATCGAAGATGCTGAAAGGCCCGTGCGCTTGCGATCGGCAAGATATTCGCTAATGACCGGTAGAGTCACAGCCCGCGGAATATTGATTTTTTTTTTGGCAGCGCACCATTGTGCAAATTCGCTCAGTGAGCGTTGCGTTAACAGTTGATAATTTTCCGAAAGACCGCGCTCGACTGCCAGGAAACGGATAAACGAATCGATTGAGTCTTCCACGAGCGGATAATGTAGCGCCAGGCGTGTCACCTGCCAAACTCCGAAGGTTGCAACCGCGACATTATTGACAAGCGAAGGTTAAATGTTGGATGTTTCGCTACATGAGTTTGGATCTCAACAGCATCCTGCGAGATTGGCCGCACGAGAGCGGCAGCATCAAAGTGCGCAAGATCGCCGGTCTCGATGGCCGCGAGAAATTGCAACTGCGAGTCGATCTCGGCGTATTGCAGATGGAATTGACCGGGCGACCCGATGGCCGGCGTCCGCATAATTGCGAATCGCTTTTGGAATATCATCAAAAGCGGGCCGCTCGCGTCGAGCAAAAGGGCGAGGCTTACGAGCTTACGCCTGAGCAATGCGCGGAGCTTCAACAGGAAGGCATCCAGTATTATCATCGATACCTGAGCCTTTTTCAGATCAACGATTTCGAAGGCGTCGTGCGCGACACACAACGCAATCTGGATCTTTTCACTTTTGTCACCCAGCACAACGACCGCGAGGAGTTTTCCTGGAGCCTCCAGCAGTTCCGGCCCTATGTGCTCATGATGAATACGCGCGCCAAGGCATCCATTCTTCTCGGCCAGGGAAAATTTGCCGAGGCGATAGCCGAGATTGAGCGTGGTCGCGAAGCGATCGTAGATTTCCTACAGCAGTCAAATTTTCCGGAGCTGGCGTCGAAAAGTTCTGAGATCGCGTTTCTCGACGAATGGCTTGAGGAAGTGAAAGCGAAACGTCCGCTTTCGAAGCTGGAGATCATGCAGCGCGAGATGGAAACGGCCATTGCAAAGGAACTCTACGAACGCGCTGCCGAATTACGCGACGCGATCAAGCTGCTGAAGACGCAAAAGCGGGCGTAACCTCGCGGCGGCAAACGGCCATAGTGATCAATGGCCGCGAAATATCTGCAGGTATGAGGGCTGCATTGTATTCGCTCGTTATATGCGCCTTTAGCATCCTTCCGATCCGTGCCGATCTCACCATCGTGTATTCAACGGCGGTCGAGCCGGCGCGACAGGCTCAAAAGCCTGACGCGACTCCCGATACAGTTGCCGCCACTCAAAACATGACGATCAAAGTTAAAGCCGACAAAGCGCGCATTGACGCTCCACCGCATATGACTGCAATTTTCGATGGAACAACTGGCGAGCTAATCAATCTGTTGAACGACCATAAGGCGGTCGTCCGGATTTCGCGGGATAAGATGAGAGCCATCGCGGACATGTTAGACAAGTTCAGCGACAACAAAGCAGGCTCTCAAAAGCCCAGACTTACCCCCACCGGCCAAAGGGAAACGATCAATGGTTACGACACCGAGCAGTACACCTATGACGGCCCTGATTTTAAGGCGATTTATTGGATCGCGCCGAACTATCCCAACGGTGCTGCCGTCCTCGCGCAACTTCAATCGGTCAAATCCGAATTGTGGGACGCCGCGAATACGAAAATGCCAGACTTTCGTGATTTCCCCGGCCTGCCGGTCCAGATGCGCGTAATTGTTGGCAAACGAAACGCTGCAGGCGAGCACGACGCCAGCGCCTCGGACAATTCCGCGGAAATTACCAGTACCGTCTCAACTGTAAGCCTCGCCTCGATTCCAGATAGCGAGTTTACGGTGCCTGCTGATTTTAAAGAAACAAAGCTGCCAGATATCTTTGACAAAAACGCGGCTCCATCTGTGTCGCCCAATCCATAACGTACTCCTTTCAGCGACGAGCTGTTTCTGATTTCTCAAGCTCTCTCTTTAGCGCCAACGGCACAGCATTCATCGCCAGCCTGGTCTCCCGCGAGGCCAGTCGCACACAAGCTCAAATCAAATGCTCGCGACTATCCGATCGGAGCCGGATTGTCTTCGTCTGCAGGTTGTGTCGCGCTCGAATGAAGCGAACCGTCTTGCTCTTGGCCCGCATCAGGATCGAATGCGTGATCGCCGTAACGCCGCCCCGCGCCCGCACACCTGGCAGGAGAGCGCTGTCGCTGATTCCCGTTGCGCAAAAAATGATGTTCTGTCCGTTGGCGAGATCGTCTGCCGAATAGACGCAGTCGAGATCTTTTTCGTAACCGTCGGCCATCAATTTCTTTCGTTCCTTCTCATCGCGCGGCCACATTTTGCATTGCATGTCGCCACCGAGACATTTGATTCCCGCGGCCGCGAGCACCGCTTCCGGCGAACCGCCGATGCCCATGTAAAGATCCACGTCCGAGTCGGGCAACGACGGCGCAATGGCCGCAGCGATATCGCCATCCCCGATCATGCGCAATGACGCGCCGGCCGCGCGGATTTGTTCCACGATTTCCTTGTGTCGCGGCCGATCCAGCATCATCACAGCCACATCCTGGACGCGCTTGTCCACCGCGTGCGCGACGATCGCCAGCATCTCAGCGATTGGCATCTCGAGCTGGAGCGAGTCGCCGCGTTTTTTCATGTATTCGATCACGCGCGGGCCGTAAGCCAGCTTCGACATGTAAAACGACGGCACGTCACGAAGCGCCACTTTCACGCCTGCCTCCGGACTCGCCGCCGCGATGCAACTGATCGAATTTGGCGCGCCCTTGGAAATGTTGGTCGTCCCATCGATTGGATCGATGGCGATGTGAAATTCCGGCGAGCCAGGATACCATGTGCCGAGTTGCTCACCTTTGAAAATTCCCGGCGCCTCGTCCTTGATGCCTTCGCCGATGACGACTTCGCCGCAGATGTTCATGAGATCGAACATGCCACGCATGGCGTCGCATGCGGCTGCGTCCGCCGCTTCCTTGTCGCCTCGCCCGAGCCAGCGCAACGAATTGAGCGCCGCCGCTTCGGTCGCGCGCACAAAATCGAACTCGATGACGCGCTCGATGTCCTGATAATTCTGTTTGGGCAATCGCAGAGCCACGGAGCGTCAATTTTCATGCATGTCGCGCGCGATGACAAGCTGTAGCCGCGAGCGTCTTGGCACGGCGAAATCCTCAAAATGCCGAGGTCGGCGCCGCCGGCTACAACATCGCTTCCAGACTTGATTTTCGCGCCAGCTTTTACTTCGATTGCAGTGTGTCTGCCGGCGATGAAGCAACCTCATTGAACGCGATCGACTCAAGGGCACAAAACGGAGCAGTCGCATTCACCACGACGCATTGGACGGTGGTCTTGCAGGCGCAAGGTGACTCGGCGGCCGCACAAGGAGCGCTCGAAAAGCTTTGCCGCACCTATTGGCGACCCATCTATGGCTTTCTGAGGCGACAAGGCATCGCGCCCGAGGAAGCGGAAGATCTCACACAAGGATTCTTCGCCCTGTTGCTACAGCGGAGAGATCTAAATGCAGTCCGCAAAGAAAAGGGGCGATTGCGTTCTTATCTGCTTGCCTCGGTCAAAAATTTTCTGGCCGACGAACGGCGCCGCGCGATGGCGATCAAACGCGGAAAAGGCGAACGGCCCATACCGTTGGAGGAACTGTCCGCTGACGAGATGAGCGCGATGGAGCCCGCGGATCCGGTGACTCCCGAAATGACTTACGAACGGAGGTGGGCCTCCACCGTTCTGGAGCGCGCGCTCAGTCGATTAAAGCATGAATACGCCGGCACACGTAACGCCGCATTGTTTGATTCGCTGACACAACTGTTGCCGGACGAACCGGGCGCGCCGTCGCGTGCCGAGATTGCCGCGCAGTTTGGCATGACGGAAAATGCCGTGGCGCAGGCCTTTCATCGGTTTCGGCAGCGCTATCAATCGTTATTGCGTCAGGAAATCGCTCACACGGTCGCGACACCCGGCGATATTGAAGACGAACTGCGTCATCTGATTGCTGTGGTCCGGGCGTAATGCGCGACCGAATTTTACGCAGTACACAATGAGGCGCGACGATTCTCCAGCAATGATTCGAGTGACAAGAATTTGTCGAAAGTGCGGCGCGAAAATCTTTTCCGATGCCCCGAAAGGGCTGTGCATCGCGTGCGCAATGGAAACCGCGCTCGGGATCTTTCCGGACGCTGTGCCAACTAGTCAGAAGAATGAAGCCACGAATCGGCGAATGGGCGAATCGGCGAGGTCGCCGTCTCCCCGTTTCTTCGAATCGCCGTTTCAGTCTCTTCCAACGCTGGAAGAGTTCGGCGACTACGAGTTGCTTGAGGAAATTGGTCGCGGCGGTCAGGGCGTGGTGTTCCGCGCAAGGCAGAAAAGTCTTAACCGCACAGTCGCATTGAAAGTCATCGGCCTTGGCCAGTGGGCAAGCAAAGCACACCTCAAGCGCTTTCGTTTGGAAGCAGAAGCCGCCGCGAGGCTAAAACATCCTTGCATCGTTCCAATCTATGAGATCGGCGAGCGCGATGGTTCCTGTTATTTCAGCATGGCGCTGGTGGAGGCGGTCAGCTCGATGCGATTGCCAGGCAGAAACCAATGCCATTACCCCGGGCGGCGGAACTCATCGCGAAGTTGGCGCGCACTGTGCATTACGCGCACGAACACGGCATTCTGCATCTAGACATTAAGCCGAGAAACATTTTGCTTGATGCAGAAGGCGAACCGCATCTGACCGATTTTGGCCTTGCCCGATTACTCGAATCCGAAAGCACCATCACGCGCACGCTGGAAGTGATGGGCACGCCCAGTTATATGGCGCCAGAGCAAGCTGTGGGCGAGAACGCAAAACTCACCAGTGCGACAGACGTATACGGAATTGGCGCGGTCCTTTATCAATTGCTCACTGGTCATCCACCTTTTGCCGGAGGAACAACATACGAAACGATCCGGTTACTTCTGAATACTGATCCCCGTCAACCGCGCCTGTTGAATTGGAAAGTAGATCGCGATCTTTCCACCATCTGTCTGAAGTGTCTCG